>OKTB01000226.1_pt1 | contig 39454 bp, 36 predicted proteins | sample 1606131 | NCBI WGS metagenome assembly OKTB01 (sample SAMEA3879518, study PRJEB24766) | human gut metagenome | biome: human-associated habitat; feature: feces | place: USA | collected 1985/1987
TTACAATTTAGAATGATATATAATGAATATAGCAAATGGAAGAACATGGATATTTTTATTGCAAAGGTATATTAGGAATTATCATTTAGTAAAGCTACAAAGAAATGAGTATGCTATGATGTTATCTAATACTCATAATTATGCTGAGAAAAAATTAACAGAAGATGATTAGAGATACAAGAACCTTTAATATGCTAATAGTTTTGCATGAGATAAAAAAGGTTAATAAACATATATGAGTTGTGAAATTAGAAGTTTTTTAAAAACAGTTATTGTAGGAGTATGAAACAAGCCGTGTTAACGGCTTGCAAGGGAAAAGTGCTCGATGCACTTTTGCTTGACGGGGGGGGACAAGGTGTTATACTTAAATTAAGTTAACATTAAAAGTTAGAAGTTAAAAATTAACATGAAACTTAAACAGGACAGATTTTATTCGAAGAAAATATAAATCTTTTGAGGGGATGTGATTAAGAGGTTGCAGACAATCAGCTTAATGATTAGTCTGTTTTTTTATTTTAAAGCTATTTTGATGAATGGAGTGTTAAAAATGAAAAAATTATTGATGTTGGTGATATTTATAATCATCAGCAGTATTTTGAGCGGATGTGGCGGCGGAACTTCATCTAATAATCGTAACATTCAAAAACCAACAAAAGTGACGCAAGCAAAATCAGAATCTGTTGATGTAGCAGTTTATATTGATGGAACGTTTTCGATGAGTGGTTACGTTAACTATCCATCTGCTACGGTTTATAGTGATGGTTTGAAAAAGATTGAACGCACAGTTACCAGTACTTGGAAACAGGAAAAAGTACAATATATTAAATTTGGTGATAGCTTGCATAATCTCAGCAGAGAACAATTTTTGCAAGCCAATAATGTAGGTTTTTACCAAGAGCATGATACAAGTTTACAAACAGTAATCGCAGCTATGGATCAGAAAAAACTGAATATATTGGTTACTGATTTATTTCAAACCAATCAAGATATCGATAGCTTGATTATTGCATTGAAAAAAGCTTGCTTTGCCGATAGCAGCAAAGGTATGGCTTTAATAGGTATAAAAAGCCAGTTTAATGGTCATATTTATGATATTGGAAAGAATGGTGCAGCATTTAAATACACTAGCAAGGATGAAATAGCTTCATATAGGCCTTTTTACCTTTTGGTTATGGGCAAAGAAGCAGATGTGCGAGCTTTTACTGAAAGCTATAGCAAAAGCTTTAATGACACCAAACTTTTAAAGGTAGCTATGTTCTCTAAAAATATAGGCAACAATGTAAAGCTTTTACCTGGTAAGGCAGTAAAAAATAATCAAAAAGAAAAGCTGGCAAGCATGGCTCAAATTTCAACATTGCTTGGAAGTAGCAGTGATATTCTGCAATATCGTTTGAAGCTTGACGAAAAACAATCAGGCTTTAATGCGACAATGATAGCAGAAGATGTTATTGGCAGTTGCCCAGAAAGTTATAAGAACTTTACTTGTAAGGTTGAAAAATGGCAGCAACAGCAGGGAAAAAAGCAAGAAATTGGTTTTGTTGATAAGCTGATGGGTAAAAGCAGCAAAACAGAAAATGGCGCTGCTTTTGAAGAAGTTCCCGCAAAGGATTTCGTAGAGATTATGGCTGGCAATTCCGGATTGCGCGGAACAGATGCTAATGTAGATATGCTGTTTAAGTTTAATCCTTTGGGTATTAGAAAAGCAGAAGGCAAATATCGCTTAAATATAGCTGTTTTACCGGGAAAAGAAGAATATTTGGCATGCAATGCTGTCTTTAAAGAATGGAATTTTGGCGATGATGTCGCTGCTGATCCGGCAAAATTACAGACGATAGGCGGTAAAACATTAAATGTAGACAGCTTTGTTAAGATGGTTGCTTCATTAAACTATGAGATGAATAAGCCGGGCTTCTATGATGTATATATTTATTTGGAAGCTTTAAAATAAAATTTTAATATTAAAGGAGAGGTTAAAAAATGAGTTGGGGTAAATTCTTGGTTGGAGCATTGGTATTGTTTATTGTTTTTTGGTTATTATTGTTCTTTGGCTATGGCAATTTAGTGCTGGCTGATAGTGTTGTACCAGTAGAAGGGATGGAGGTAGACGAATGGCTGGCAGGCTTTAGAATGTGCGGTGGCATTAGCGGCATTCTTGGCTTTATTTGTGCGGCAATCTGGTTCTATATAGGCGATGGCTTTGCAGGTGAAAGTGGCATTTCTGTAAAGTATTATGGATTGTTAATTGCTTCTTTCGTTTTTGGTGTTGCAGCAAACTTTTTGCTCATTCCTGCTTCACAAGAAGGAAGTGGATTTGCTAGCTTTTTTGTAATTGTATTCCCTATGATTTTATACTATCTTTCTTCTTTGATTGTTAGTGCACCACAGGTTAAGTATATTCCGCCTCTGGGTGAAGTTATACATAAATAATACGGAGGATTTGCTATGAGTTACTATATGATTGGTATTGGTGGCACTGGAGCCAAATGCTTAGAGGGTTTTATTCATTTGTGCGGGGCAGGACTCTTAAAGGATTCTCAACCTGTAAAAATTGTTTACGTAGATGCTGATGTAAGCTGTGGTAATTTACAAAGAACCCAAAAAGCTGCAGATTTATATGCTAAAGCGCAAAAAATAGGCTACGGTGATACTGGAATTTTAAAAAATGCAATTACTACTTGTGCACCTTGGACACCGGTACCGGAAAACTGCGTAAATATAGATGATGTTTTTCAACGTACAAGTCTGGTTAATAAGGAGAAATATAAGGATTTAGGCATGCTTTATGATGCCTTGTTTACAGAACAGGAACGTGTGACTCCTTTAGATAAGGGATTTCGCGGCCACCCAGCTATCGGTGCTGCTGTTATGAGTCAAGCAATGATTGCTGAGCAGTCAGAGCAATGGAAGGAATTAGAGCAGCAAATTAATACTGATAAGGATGCCAGAGTCTTTTTATTTGCGTCCGTATTTGGTGGTACTGGAGCAGCAGGCTTTCCTACAATAGCCAAAATACTTAAAAACAATTTAAAAAAGGATGAAAATGGTAAACCGCTCACTAAAATTGGTGGTGCTTTGATACTGCCTTATTTTCAATTTCCAAGTACGCCTAATGAAGAAGAACAACAGATGCAGGCTAAGGTTGCCGATTTTATGTTGAATACTAAATCAGCATTAGATTATTATGATAAAAGTGGCCTGCTAGGTGATGTATTTAATAATATTTATTTAGTTGGCGATAATGATTTAACAGAGATGAAAGAATTTAGCTTGGGCTCTAACTCTCAGAAAAATGATGCACATTTCATTGAGCTTTATGCAGCCTTAGCTGCTTTTGATTTCTTTAACAAAACAGATTTCTCCGAGGTTACAACACCAATGATTGCTCGTGGTGATGAAGATGATTTAGATACTACTGATAAGGTAACCTGGGATGATATTCCTAATGTTTGCCTAGATAGTAATGTGAAAGATAAGCTTGCAGCATATATTCGCTTTTTGTATGCCTACAAGAACTGTATTCTAATTAATTTGGCTAAATGCGCTGCATCAGAAACTGAAAAGAGAAATGTGACATGGTACAAGGATTTAGTTGAAAAGGCCGGTAAAATCGATGTATATCATGATCGTGAAATCATGGATGCCTTTAATGCTTTAGGTGATTATGCAGATAGCTTTTTCGATTGGTGGCGTCAGATTATTTTAGCGAATGATAAGCGTTATATTGAATTGCTTAATAAGCAGCTTTGGGAAAGTGGCTTATGGGAAAAAACTCGCTTAGATATTTATCAAGTTGTTTTGCCAATTAAGGAACGTAAGGAAAAACTCACCTATCAAGCTTTTTGGAAAGCGTTGTGTAACCATACGGGTAAGTTGAAAACTATCAACGCAGGTGGTTCGGAAATTTTAATGCGTGCTGTTTATGAAATTTGTAAAAATTAAAGGAGAACCTGATTATGTCATCGATACCTTTACTTCCAAGATTAAATGATGAGAAAAAGATTGCTTTTAGCAAAAGAGGCGAATGGAAGTCTGATTCTCAGAATACATTACCTAACTTAGTTAAAGATCTAAAAGTAACAACAGATTATAAATCTACTATTACTTCTATTCCAGATTTATGGGCACGTCCTGCAATGTATGAGATGGTTTTGTTTAATGAAAATCATCACTTACATGAGCAATATCTGGAACAGTGGCGAGGCATTTTGGCAATACTAGCCTTGCGTGAAATGCGCAATTTTAAGAATATAAAATGCCACAGTATTATTCTACCCAAAACTACCAAACTTGAAGAAGATGCTCCGGTATTTTTGAAAGTATTGGCAAATATGTTGCCAGAAGAATATAAAAGCGATAAATATAAGGATGAAACAGTTGATAATGGATATAAAATTCAGTTGATTTCGTATCAAGATAGATCTGTGGCAATAGTTTGGCCTACAATTTTACTGTGTCCGGCTGTAAGTCTGGATTATCAGATAGATAGAAGCATATCTTGGTGGGAATATAATGGTATTAAAGATCCTGTATCTAGCCTTAGTGATCAAGAAAAGTGTTTACTTAAAAAATGGCTTGATGGAGTCAAAGATAGCTTACCAGAGAATGATTATAAAGCTAATAAATTAATGAAATTATTACAGGATTTTCAGGATGATTTAAAGGTTAAGGAGAAAGCATCTAATTATGCTTTGGGTTCTGGTCTTAATATTACAGGTTTTTGCAAAGCACTTGATAAGCCGATTCGCTGCAGTATAGATGGTTCCCAATTTTTGGCTGCATCCAATGTAATGCTCATTAATTTGCGTCATAAAGCTGCTAAAAACTTGTTGGTAATGACAAAAGATATGTATCAGCAATGGAATAAAGCTGCTAGTGATATAATGGTCGCTGGAAATGTAAATCTAGATGCAGCGTTGCCCTGTGATGGTAGATTATATGAAAAAGATAAGTTGAATGGTATAGATTTATCGAAGTATAATGTAGAGCTTCGTATGGGAACAGATTTTTTTACGGAAAAAATTTGTTTAATCGAATCACAGGATGACATTTTTCCCAATGCTTTGGTAAATATAAAAATTAATTATGGCTATACTAAAAATGTTTTAATGCCAATAAAAAAAGAGCTTTTAGATTATCTTCCACCGGAGTATTTAGTTCAGCACTTCAGATGTAATGTTACTGATAAAGGAATAAAAGTAGAATTGGATTTACCTCTGAAAGGATTTGATGAAAATGGTAATGTGTTGACCATTAGTAAAGAATACAATGATGAACAAGTACTAAATGAGTGGGAAAGAGATATCATTGACGATTTAGCTGCCCCTATTATTCAAATTTGGCCTAATTTTATTCCTAATAATGAAGATACATGGCAAGCATATTATTCATTCTGTGATAACAATGGCAATCCAAGTTCTTTTTCTGCGCAGCCATTATGGGAAGATTGTAGTTATGATAATCGCAAATTAAACTTTAATGGTGTTGAGGCAGAAATATGTAAAGGAAAAGTATTTCCGGAAGGCTTTGTCTGCTGGCATAAAATAGATACAATATCAGGGGCACGTGAAATTGAACTTGGTCTGATACTTTTACAAAAACCTAAAAAATTGGAAATGACAGTGATGAATTCATGTAAGATAGGTGTAGACTTTGGTACAACTAATACTGTTACTTATATGGCGATGAATGGCACTCAACATATGATTCAGTTGCAAAATAGGCTATATAATGTTACAGCAGTTGATAGTGATACTGCTCCTGAATTACGTAGACACTTCTTTACTGCAGCAGCTCAGCCAAATGGCGAATCTATTTCTATTAGAACTTTATTTACACCTAATGAAGGTGCATTTAGTGGAAACATTAATCAAGCGGTATTCCCTGGTGTAATTTATTATTTGGATGGCATGGATAATATTGGCAAGGATCAGAATATAAATAAGCTGGTACAAGGTCGAGATATGAAATGGGATTCTGCTCAAACTGCATCTCAGGGTATAGATTATATGAAATTCTTTTTATATCAGATGACCGTTCAGTGTATGGCTGAGGCTATTGCTGCTGGAGCAACTGAAATAGAATGGTATTATTCTTATCCTAAGGCATTTAGTGAGGCGCAGGTTAATAAGCTGAAAGGCATTTGGAATTCAGTTTTAGACAATTGTAAGAGCATATCACAAAATATTTCCCCCAAGGAAGCCATCGCTAAAACAGAAAGTGTTTCTATGGCAGAGTTCTTTAAGAATAAGATGAAAGCAACTTTTGAAAGAGGCATGGTTTGCTTTGATATAGGCGGTGGTTCTACTGATATCGCAATTTGGCAGGGTTCTAATAATGATAAACCGGTAGGTCAATGCTCTTTGATGTTTGCTGGACAGGATATTTTAAATAAGCAGCTGTTTAAAAACCGTGAGATTTTATTACAGTTTAAAAATACAGATTCCAATTTTAATGCATTTATTCAAAAACTTTATGATATTCCTGAAGGCAATCAAAATAAATTTAATATGGAGTTGGAAGCTTTATTAAAATATAATCAGAATATTTTATTGGATAGCTTAGTAGCTAAAAGTGAAAGCAGAAGTGTCAAACTTTTTTTGCGTAATATAGCATTTGCTTTAGGTGGAATATTTTATTACGCAGGAAGTATTGTAGGTCAATGTTTTGATCTAAGTAATAAGAAACAACTTCCGCACTGCTTTGTTGGTGGTAACGCTTCTAAATTGCTTGATTGGGTTGATCAAGGTAATTATGCTGCTAACCATACATTTGAAGATATTTATACTACTTGTTTGGTAGCAGGTGCTGCAACTAAAGGAAGACTTGAAAGTTCACAAGTAAGATTTAATGTTAAGCAGAGCAGTAACCCAAAAGAAGAAGTTGCATATGGCCTTGTAGGGGATACCCCATCTTCATCCAATAATCAAAACAGTAATTCTGTAGATGACTTTTTCGATCCGTTTGCTGACGATAATATTAACATATTGGACAAAGAAAATGCATTATGCCTGCTTGCGGGAGAGCGGATTTGGGTTAATGGTGAAGAAAATGATGGTAATATAATTAATACGGAAGATGTTAAAGCTGGTATTATTGTAGATCCAGATTTGCCGAATTTCAGACGATTCTTGAAAGGCTTTAATGCTTTGATTGCACGCAAGGGTTTTACCGGAGAATATGCTATTAAATTTGGTGAGGCAGAATTTGATGAACTTAAAGATCAGACTAATGAGTTTTTGGTTCAGCAATCAAGACTGGAAGTTAATGAAATCAATCTCGAGCCACCGTTTATTATTATCTTGAAGCAAGCATTGGAATTACTTTCCAGATAATATCTTAGGCCCAAAGTAATATTTATTTTGGGCCTCCTTTAGTTGCATTATGCAGAAGGAAGTGACCGAATTGGATTATGAAGAGTATAAAGGTAAACTTTGTGATATTAAATCCTCTTTAGACAGTTTTGCAAGAATTAAAGATAGCGAGTATCAAAAATATCGTGAATTCCTAAACAATAAAATTGAAGTTCCTATGGAACGTAGACAAGAGATGATTGATTATTTAGGGAAAATGCAAAAAGAAGATGAAGAAAATATAAAAAATCAAAGTGCTTTTATAGAGATGCTTTTGGAAAAAGTATGTTACAAAGAAATTGTAGAAGATGTTTTAGAAAAATTAGGCATTCAAAAAACTATAAAAGATAACACAGCATCATCTGTAAACAATGTAATCAATGAAAAGAATGCTAAGGAAGATTGGCAAAACAAAGATGTCATAATGAGAAAACAAAGTCAAGAAATTTCGTCTTATAATACGGATAGTAGTTATGAGAAGTTAAATTCTACATATCAAAACTTTATGGTTAATAACTCTAGGTACCCATATCTTCCATTGAGTGTAGCTGATGAATATGCAGAAGAATTAGGCAATCTAAATTATTCTTCATGGTCAACTTATGAGCAAAAAGATAAGGTGATTTTAGTAGAAACAAAAGGACAGCCTAGATATTATGCTTATGATGTTTGTAAATATACTAATACGGTTAAGGAAGGTGAATATTATTTTTTAGTGCCAGCAAAAACCTTAGGCTTTACAGAAATGATGATGGTAAAAGCTGCGATTATGACTTTTTTTAAGTTGAGTAACTATAATGGTACTGTTGGAAAACCAAAGGTAATTAAGCCAGCTTGTGTCAAAAAAGAGGGCGATTCATATATAGTGGGTGAAAAAGGAATACTCGAATTTTAAGGGGGATAAGTAAATGGATTTTTATTTGCATATATTTTGGCCACAGGAAGCATTGTTGCGTGTTGTAATAATTGCACTGCTGTGTGTTGCTAGCTTTGTAGTATATAAATGTATAAAATTACGTCTTCGAGTTAACGAAAACTTGCAAAAAGTTGAAGAACTTGGCAATAGGGCTGCTGTAGAGTATTTAGAAAATACGTTGAAACTTAATAGTGTAAATTATGAAGGAACATTTAAAATGTTTGAAGATAATAATGGCAGAACTGATACTAATTTGCCTATTTTTGAACATTTGAAAGCTATTTATGATGCTGGACGCAGAAGCAGCCGTCTTGATGCAGATTTATTAGTTAAGAATACCATAGATAAAATTTGTACCGATGTAGATATGATTAAAAGCTGTATTTCCATCTTTTTGGTTATTGGTATTTTAGGTACCTTGATTGGCTTAGGTTTAAGTATAGGTTCCTTTAATGGCGACAGCTTTATCATTAATGCGCAAGCTAATAATACTGCTAAGGAATTATCCAAGTTATTTGGTAATTTACGCGGAGCATTTGCACCTAGTATGTGGGGCGTGTTTTTTACTATTTGTTTTGTTATTTGTTATACTTTCTTTATCCAGGAAGGATGCATTAATAAATTAACTGATAAGTTAACGACTAATACTATAAAAGTTTGGTTGCCGGCCTTGTATCCTACAGATTTCCAAAAGGGCGAAAATACTATGCATCGCTTGAAGGCTACCATAAATAACGCTGATAAAATTAACGATAGTGCTAAAGATCTTTTGGATAATCTTTCTGCTACCAATGGTACGGTTAAGGCATTAAATGATATGTCAATGGCCCTTAATCAATCTATAGAGCGTTTCGATGATGGTAGCAATAAAATTAAGGAACTGCAAGAAACTATTGCCGCTTTGTCACAGCAGTTAACTGATAATAATAAGCATTATCAGGAGTGGATGACCAATACTCTTACGCAAACTACTCAATTTCAAGTTAACAATAAACAGCTTTTGCAGGAGCAGGCAGCAGAGGTTAGGCAAAGCTTTGAATATCAGAACAATCAATTGCGTGAGGTTGTGCAAACATTAAAGCTTTATGATCAGCATGCTCTAGATAATCAAGTTGATTTAAATAAAAAGTTGATTGTAGCAACTGATGGAATGCAAAACGTTGTAGATAATTTGACGGAACGCGATGAGAGAATTATTGCTATAGTAGGTAAACCGTTAAATGAACAGTTGCAGGATATGTCTACTCAGTTGGCTGTAAATTTAAAACAAATCAATGAACAATTAAAGAAAATCAATAATCCGCTAAATACTGCTACTATAGACATTAAAAAAACGTTTGGTGATATTGTCAAGACGCAGGAGCAAATGTTTGCTGCTAAAGGTGGCTTAAGCAAGGAAGATGCTCAGAAGTTATTTGCGTCTAGCAGAGGCGGTTATGCAAATACAGAAAAAATGGAAGAAACGTTAGATGAAATATTGCATTGCTTAAAGTCCAATGCGGGTATTCAAACGGATAATGGTCAACCGAAGTCTAAAAAGGATGACATGCTGGAAACTGTAAAATCTGTAATGCCGATAGCTGTAGCTGTTCTGCTTACTATTAGTATTGCAGTTCAGTGTGTTATGGTTAGCCGTATTGGTGAATTGGAGCAGGCACAGACAAGAGTTAACCAGGTATTGCTGAAAGGTGATAATGCAGGTCAGTAAGGGGGAAACATAGTGCTTAAGGATAAGTTCGGCTTTAATTTCTGGCCTTCATTTACTGATTTGATGTTATCATTAGTACTTGTTGTCTTGATTATCTTGTTTGTAGTATCTAAGATGATTGCTGCTGGTACAGAAAATCTGGATAAAGCAAGAGAAAGCCAAAAAAAGATTCAAAACCAAATCGAAAGTCAAATTGGAAAGAATTATTCAATTTTGGTTATTTCCGATAAAAGTAATGAAGAAACATCTGAAAAGATGCTTGATAACAAGGCTGATATTACAATTGTTAATAAGCTTGATAGGCAGACAATTACTTTTAGTGATAAGATTTTGTTTGATTCTGGTAAAAGTGAATTGAAGCCTGCTGGTTATGATGTATTGAAGGTTGTCGGGCCGGTTGTTATGAACAATCTTGCTAATATTAGTGAAATACAGATTCAAGGTCATGCTGATATTGAAGATACAGATGACTATAACCTTACTTTAGCTGCTAACAGAGCTATTGCAGTATACAAATTCTTGCAGACAGAGGTATCTGTAGATCCGGCGAAATATTTGATGTCCATTACATCTTTTGGTAAGTATAAACCTGTTGGACGTGAAGCGGGGCAGGAATATGACAGAGCAAAACTGGAAAAAGCAAATATTGATGCAGCTGCTAAAGCTAAAAACAGACGTATTGAAATAGTATTATTCTATAAGAATGATATGAAGTAAAACTGTAAATAATATTTGTGATGCAGATTAAGTGAGTTGTTTATTTTTATGTAAAATAGAAAGGATGATTTTTGTGATTACCAGTGGTACTTTGATTTGGCTGGCGTTGGCAGTCGCTATTGGTTATTTTGCCCAAGAGCGCGGTCGCAGTGGTATAGGATGGGGTATTGCAGCGGCTTTCTTCAGTCCGCTGTTATGTTTTATAATTTTGCTTATTTTAAAAAATAATCGCCGTTAAGTCTGGAGGGATTATAATGGGATTTCTTATTTTTATTGGTTTTTGTGTAGCAGTCGGGATGTTTGCCCAGAAAAAAGGTCGTAGTGCTTTAGGGTGGGGACTTGCCTCATTGCTTATCAGCCCATTGCTTGCCGGGATTATTTTAGCCTTAGTAAAGGATTTGTCACAAGAAGAGGCTGTCAATAAGGTTGAGATGGAACAGCAGGATGTAAAGGAACGTATAGCTGTTAATGAAGTTCAAATGAATCAACGTTTCCAACATGTAGAAAAAGAAATTTCTAGCATAAAACAAGAGGTTGGAATGTTGGATTCCGGTTCTCAAGCTAAAACTCAGATGCTTGAGGAGGGGATGAAAAAATGTCCGCATTGTGGTGAAAGCATTAAGTCCAGCGCTGTAAAGTGCAGATATTGTGGTTCGGTTTTAGAAGCTGTGCCGATGCGAGAGTGCCCGTTCTGCAAGGAATTAATTCGTGCTGATGCAACAAAATGCAGGTTTTGTCGTAGTGATTTGACCAATGCAGTAGTTGCTGAAGTATTACCTACGGAAAATACTGCTTATCATGCTCAGGCGGAAGAGCTGTTATGTCCTAGTTGTCATGCGCCTGTTGTACCAGGTACAAAATTTTGTGCAAGCTGTGGTGCACCGCTGAAGAGCGAGGAATAGAAAATGAGCAATAAATATTTACAAAGATTGCGTGATTATGTTGGAGGTCAACGATTAACGCTTTCAGGTGAGATTATAATATGTAGCAAGCAGAATACTCAGCTTTTACAAATTACTGCAGATGAATCAAAGACTGTAGATAAAATACTTAATGCTCTTCAACAACAGTTTCCTTTTTTGAAGCTAGAGAAAAAAACAAATGTTGTTGAGATAACCGTAAAACTTTTTGCTTATAAAAAATTTATGGCAGATGAACAGTTTTTGGAGCATTTACGCGGAGCGCTGGCAGCAGCAGTAAATAGTATTAACGAGTCAGAGACTTTAATAGCACGTGTAACAGCAAATGGATTATTGCTTAATAGCAATTTGCAACAGAAATTTATATTTTTGAGCAAGGCCTCGATGGTAGAATACAAGGTGACGGAGACAATATCTGTTACCGGTCTCAGTGAGGTGACTATGCATAGGCTGCAAGTTTATAGTATAGCTATAGTATTTACAGCTTTGATTATTTATAATCTTTACGTGCTGTATGCCTATATTCCAGATCATAATCCCAATAGGCTTTTGACAAAAATAGTCAATATATAATGTTCGAGTATACTTCACTTCACCAAGAAACAGCAAAAGGCTCCCCTGAACGATTCGTTCAGGGGAGCCTGTCTGTTTGTCAGCGAAGTTTCACTGTTATATTACCTTGTAAAGCTGAAAGCCTTGCGTATCGCAGGAAACCAGCTTGTAGTTGATTCCTTCGCGCAATCCTTCAAAAACGGGAATGTGGTTTTCACCGTGAATGTGGCCGTAGACACAGTGCTGCACACCGTACTGCAGCATCAGATTAGTAAAGCAGGTGTGCTCCGTGCGCGCAAAGAGCGGAGGATAGTGAAAGGCCGTAATTATCTGCTGTGCCTGCATTTTATGAGCCTGCTGCAGGGAAAGCTCCAAGCGGATTCCCTCGCGGTTATAGATTTTTCTGTCGGCGTCACTGAAGCTTTCGGCTGAGGGCAGGAGCCAGCCGCGGGTGCCGCAGACAGCAATATCCTCTACCATAATGCAGTCATTCTGCAGGAATTCAAAATGAGCGCCGTAACGCTGCTGCATTTTGCTCAGGCTGCTCCACCAGTAATCGTGGTTGCCGCGCAGCAGCAGCTTGCGTCCGGGAAGCTGCGCCAACCAGTCTAAATCCTGTGCTGCTTCTTCCAAAGTCATGGCCCAGGAAATATCACCGCAGACAATAACGGTGTCCTGTGTGGTTACGGTGTTTTGCCAATTAGCGGCAACCTTTTCTTTATGGTTGCGCCAATGCTCGCCAAAAACCTCCATGGGCTTGCTCGCCGGTTCGCCTGATAAATGCAGGTCACCTATTGCGTAAATATGCATAATATTATCACCTTTGCGTGTTAAATTCGTTCTTACGCTTTGCTCAGCAGAAAGCGTGCTAAGGCCGGGACATCAGAAACATAGTAATCGGCACCTGCCTCCGACAATTCCTCGTAGCTGCCGAAGCCGAAGCCTGCGCCGATGCAGGCGATACCGTTGGCGTGAGCTGCAAGAACATCTTCACGGCGGTCACCGATAAGTGCTACAGTCTTTTTAGCTTCTGGTGTAGTGAGCTGCCATTTTTCCAAAGCGGCAGCAACTACCAAAGCTTTCTTATCGGTTTTACCATCCAGGCTGCAGCCGGTGATATCTTCCAGATAGGGGTTGAAGCCAAAGCGTTTGGCAATTCTCAGCGCAAAAACCTCCGGCTTGGCGGTAGCCATGCCGAGGCGGCGGCCATCTTTCTGCAGGTCAGCCAATAATTCCATGATACCGGGATAAACTTTGTTTTCCCAGATGCCGATATCGGTATAGCGTTCACGATATTTTTCTACACCGGCCTCAGCCTCTTCTCTGGTCATGCCGTAGTATTTGATAAAGCTGTCGCGCAGGGGCGGGCCGATGAAAACCTCCAGCTTTTTTAAATCAGGCTCCTCAATATTTTGAGCGCGCAGGGCGTATTGTACGCATTTTGTTATGCCCTCGGCGGAATTTGTCAGGGTACCATCTAAATCAAAAAGTAAATTTTGAAACATTTATTGCTCCTTATTCGCTTCAATAGAATTTTTTTGGACTTGTATAACTGATTATAACACACTTTAGCAATTTAGTGATACAATAATGGTTATTAAAGACAGATAGATTTCATGAGGGGGAATAAAAAATGACAATTAAGCTTTTTGAAAATAATTCTTTGCTCAAACAGTGCGTGGCGAAGGTTACGGCCTGCACGCCCAAGGATGGCAAGTATCTGGTTGAGCTGGACCAGACTGTTTTCTTCCCGGAGGGCGGCGGTCAACTGAGCGACAGAGGCAAGCTGGCTGATGCGGTCGTAAGCCATGTAAGCGAAAAGGATGGTCATATTTACCATAAGTGCGACAAGCCGTTGGAGGTAGGCGCTGAGGTGGAGGCTGTGCTGGACTGGCCTGTGCGTTTGGACAGAATGCAGCAGCATTTGGGCGAGCATCTTTTGTCCTACGCCTGCTGGAAGCTGTTTAAGGCCAACAATATCGGATTCCACATGAATGAGGATGATGTTTTCATTGACCTTGATAAGGAGCTGACGGACGAGGAGCTGCTGCAGGCAGAATTATATACGAATGAAATCATCTGGGAGAATCGCCCGGTACATATCAGCTATATGGACAGCACAGAGGCTGTCAAGCTGAAGGATAAAATGCGTAAGTTCAACAGCAAGCTGACAGGCACGCTGCGTATCGTTTCCGTTGAGGATGCCGATATCTGTACCTGCTGCGGTACGCATCCACCATTTACAGGGATGCTGGGCAGTGTTAAGGTCATCCGTCATGAAAAGCATAAGGGTGGTTGCCGCGTAGAGTTTGTCTGCGGCCGCAGAGCACTGCTTGATGCGGACGCCAAGAACAGCACTTTACTAAACGTTGCTGCAAGTCTTTCCGTAAAGCCTGAGCAGGTGCCTGCTGCCGTAAATAAGCAGAAAAATGATTTGCTTGCACAGCTTGACATTGCCAAGAGCAAGCTGCTGAAGATTGAAGAAGAAAAGCTTCAGGAAACATATGCTGCTGCACCGGTGAATGCTGATGGAGTAAAGGTTTTGGCTTTGCCTATGGAAGGTCACGATGCCAAGGATATCAAAGCCTTTCTGCCGAAGGTTACTGCCTTGAAAAACACGCTGAGCCTTTTGGTAGCAGTGCAGCCTGAGCGCATCAGCTACGCAGTTGCTTTGGGGGCTGATACTGCAGGCGATTGCCGTAGTGTTATTAAGCTGCTCAACGAAGCCTTTGGCGGCCGTGGCGGCGGCAAGAGCGACTGCGCGCAGGGCGGTGCGGATTATTGCGCCGACTGGCAGGAAAAGCTGCAGAGCGTTGTAGAAACGTTGAAGTAAAAAGAGCAAAATAAAAAAGACGGTCAAACGACCGTCTTTTTATTTTCGTGAACATATTGTCAATAAATAGGATAGCTGTTATAATAACACTAGAGATTCTGACAGGTCGGTTCCTCCGTAAGGAGGTGGGAGCATGACAGTAGCCGAAGCGTTACAGATAATGTTAACATTTGGTTTGCTTATTGCGACCATTATGTCTACACGTAAGTAGTTTTGCTTACAAAATAACAAAAGACCGACATTAGAGGTCAATGTCAGCCTTTCATCGATAACAAAGAGCAAAGAGAGGACTGACACACCACTGTCAGAGTCTCTCTTTGTCTTTATTATAGCAAATTTACGTGTTCTGTCAAGCTTACAGCTCATTAATCATAGCAATAAGTCTGTCAACCTCTTCGTCCTTGGTTGCCCAGCTGGTGCAGATGCGTACACTGTAATTGCCGTCCTCCAGATAAGCAATGTGGCTGAGAGCAAATTCCTCGCTCAGCTTTTCAAATTGTGCCGGAGTCATAATCACGAATTGCTGGTTGGTAGGGGATTCAGTAACGAACTTGAAGCCCTTGGCTAACAGTGCATCACGGATTTTCAGCGCCTGCAGTGTGCCCTTACCGCAGATTTTGCTGTAAAGATTATCCTTCATAATTGCGCCAAACTGTACGCCGAGCAGACGTCCTTTGGCCATGATAGAACCGCATTGCTTAGCGATGGTGCGGAAGTCAGGCTTGAGTGCATCGTTCAAAATAACAACTGCTTCGCCGAAGAGCAGGCCGCATTTTGTGCCGCCGATATAGAAAACGTCGCAGTTTGCTGCTAAATCTGTTGCAGTCATATCGTTGTTGGGAGCACCGAGAACATAGCCTAAGCGTGCACCGTCAACAAAGAGGTAAAGACCGCAGTCCTTGCAGGCCTGATATAAATCCTGCAGCTCTTTTTTGCTGTACATGCTGCCGATTTCTGTCGGTTGGGAGATATAAACCATTTTCGGCTGAGCCCAATGCTCGCGGCTGGGATCGGTATCGTACATTTTCCATTCGTGGCGGATTTGCTCTGCGGTTAGCTTGCCGTCCTCGCTCGGAAGTGGCAGTACGCGGTGGCCTACATGCTCAATAGCACCGGCCTCATGCGTATTAATATGGCTGGGAACAGCGCCGTAAACAGCCTGATGCGGACGCAAGGCAGCGCAGATAACCGTCAGGTTGGTTTGGGTGCCGCCAACGAGAAAGTGCACGTCAGCGTTAGGGCAATCAAAGGCTTCTCTAATCAATTTGCGTGCTTCGTCGCAGTATGGATCAAGGCCGTAGCCGTCAGTCTGTTCCATGTTGGTTTGCACGAGTTTTTCAAGGACTGCAGGATGGCAGCCTTCGGTGTAATCACTGTTAAAACGATAAGTCATTTTAAATCACCCTCAATTTTTAAAATTTATATATGTACTTTGGAGTTTAACTGTGTAAAGGCTCTCCTTGGGGAGAGCCTGTTACCAAAATTCCAAGACCTTCTTATTTCTTGCCTAAAATTTTCTTGCCTACGAATTCATATAACACAGGCAGCAGGGAAAAAACGATGATGCCTAACGTTACCAAAGTGAAATTATGCTTGATGGCAGGGATGTTGCCGAAGAAGTAACCGCCGCCGACGAAGAGAAATACCCACACTACGGCACCGATGACATTGTAATGAGCAAAGGTCAGGTAGTGCATCTTGCCGATGCCCGCAACGAAGGGTGCAAAGGTGCGAACAATCGGCACAAAGCGGGCCAGAAAAATTGCCTTATGACCATGCTTGTCATAAAATGCGCTGGCCTTGTCGACATGCTCCTTCTTAATGATATTCTTCTTAATCATGTGTATACCGAGATGCTCGCCTATCATATAATTGCAGGCGTCGCCCAGCACAGCCGAAAGTAAAAAGATAGGCACGATAATTTTTATATCCATGCCTTCGGGTGCGGCAGCGGCAAGGGCGCCACAGGCGAAAAGCAGCGAATCGCCAGGTAAAAACGGGGTGACTACCAGACCGGTTTCGCAGAACACTACCATGAACAGGATGGCGTAAATCAGATGACCGTAGGCCATCATAATTTCCGGCAGATGCTTGTCCAGGTGCAGAATTAAATCGATAAAATACATTGCATATGCTTCCATAAAAATTTCCTTTCTTAACATTGAGTCATATAAAATAATTTTAACACAAAAAACCGAACGTTGTAAGAGAATTTTAAGCCAAAAATGTGATTTTTCCCTTAAATATGTGGTAAAATAGAAGCTATAAGGTTGTAATGTACAAGTTGTAACAATTATTTAGATAAGGAGTGTTTTCTTTGGACCAAGAATTATGTTGGTGTGGCAGCGGTAAAGCATATGCAGACTGCCACAAAATGAATGATGCCAAAATTGCGTTGCTGCAGGCTCAGGGCTGCGAGGTTCCTGACCGCGATATGATTAAAACCCCGGAGCAGATTGCAGGTATCCGTGCAGCCTGCAAAATCAATACCGGTGTATTGGATGAGGTTGCCAAATATATTAAGGCCGGTATGACTACTGCTGATATCGACAGAATCGTTTACGAATATACAGTAGCGCATAACGCTATCCCTGCACCGTTGGGTTATGAGGGTTTCCCGAAGAGCGTGTGTACCTCTATCAATGACCAGGTTTGCCATGGCATTCCCAGCGAGCATGACGTGCTGCGCAGCGGTGACATTGTGAACGTAGACGTTTCTACTATTTACAATGGTTATTATGCTGATGCATCCCGTATGTTTATGATTGGCAAGGTTGCTAAGCCGGCTGCAGATTTGCTTGCAATCACCAAGCAATGTCTGCTGCGCGGTATTGAAGCAGCTCAGCCTTGGGGTTTTCTGGGAGATATCGGAGCTGCTGTTTCCAAGCTGGCACATAAGCACGGCTATTCCGTTGTCGAAGAATTCGGCGGCCACGGCGTTGGTGTAGAATTCCATGAGGATCCGTTCGTCTGCCATGTAGGCAAACGCAAAACCGGTATGGTGCTTGTACCGGGAATGATTTTTACTATTGAGCCTATGATTAACATGGGACACAGAGATATCTTTGTTGACGAAACCAATAACTGGACTGTTTATACCTGTGACGGCAGTCTTTCCGCTCAATGGGAGCATCAGATTCTGATTACAGAAAACGGTCCGGAGATTTTAACATATTAATGGCTTGACGACTGTGCAGGCAGTCTTAATCTTTATTGTTGTGCCCGGGCCCTGCAGCTTGGGCAAATAGATAGCATAGGAGGCTATAATAATGACAGACTTTTTGGAAAAAACATTTCGCCTGAAGGAACATCAGACGGATGTCCGCACAGAAATTCTTGCCGGTATCACCACCTTTATGACGATGGCTTATATTTTAGCTGTTAACCCCGGCATTTTAAGTGCTGCCGGCATGGATGCCGGTGCTGTATTTACCGCTACTGCTTTGGGTGCTTGTTTTGGTACTCTGCTCATGGCGCTGTTCTCTAACTATCCTTTTGCTCTTGCTCCCGGTATGGGCCTGAACGCCTTTTTTGCTTATACTGTTGTAGGACAGATGGGTTACAGCTGGCAGGTTGCGTTGGCAGCAGTTTTTGTTGAAGGTATTCTGTTCATTGTTCTGTCCCTGACTAAGGTGCGCGAAGCCTTGTTTAACTCCATTCCGCCTGCGCTGAAGTTTGGTGTTACCAGCGGTATCGGCCTGTTTATTACCTTTATCGGTCTGCAGAACTCCAAGATTGTTGTTGCCGGACCGACTCTCGTTGGCCTGTATCCGTTTAAAGCTGCCTTGGCAGATGGCACCTTCTGGTCCACCGGTATCGGTGCTTTGCTGGCGCTTATCGGTATTCTGCTGACCGCCGTAATGATGACGAAAAAGGTTCCCGGCGGTATCCTCGTAGGTATTCTGGTTACCTGGGGCTTAGGCATGATTTGTGAGCTGACCGGTATTTATGTACCGAATCCGAAGCTCGGTATGTTCTCTGTTATGCCCAGCTTTGCTAACGGTATTTCTGTTCCCAGCCTGGCACCTACCTTCATGCAGCTGGACTTCAGTGCTATCTTCACCTTTAACTTCATTACAATCATGCTTTCCTTCATGTTTGTAGATTTGTTTGATACTCTCGGCACTCTGATCGGTGTTGCTTCCAAGGCTAAAATGCTGGACAAGGACGGCAAGCTGCCGAAGATTGAAGGCGCTCTGCTGGCTGACTCCATCGCTACTACAGGTGGTGCACTACTGGGTACCTCCACCGTTACTACCTTCGTAGAAAGCAGCGCCGGCGTTGCTGTCGGCGGCCGTACAGGTCTGACTGCTGTTACTGCAGCTGTTCTCTTCTTCCTCAGCTTGTTCTTTGCACCTATCTTCCTGGCAATTCCTGCCTTTGCTACTGCTCCGGCACTGGTAATTGTAGGCTTTTTGATGGTAAGCAGCCTGCTGAATGTAGACTTTGACGATATGACCGAAGCTATTCCTGCTTTTATCGCAGCTGTAGCAATGCCGTTCATGTATTCCATTTCCGAAGGTATTTCCATGGGCGTTATCTCCTATGTGGCAATTAACCTGCTCAGCGGTGAATACAAAAACAAAAAAACCAGCTGGATTGTATATGTGCTGGCAGTAATCTTTATCCTGAAATATATTTACGTGTAAAAGGATTGAGGTAATAAATATGATGGACCGTGTAAGAGCGGTCGCACTCGGTAACAGCCCTGCTGATATTCTCTTGAAGAACGGCAGGGTTGTTGACGTGCTGACCGAAACAATTTACGAAGCTGATGTTGCTATTGCCGAGGGCGTGATTGCCGGCGTCGGCAGCTATGACAAGGCAGGAAAAATCATTGACCTGAAAGGCGCCTATGTTGCCCCCGGTCTGATTAATGCGCATTGCCATGTAGAAAACTCGATGGCTGTGCCGGAGCATTACTGTGCCGAGGAGCTGCGCTGGGGCGTAACCACGCTGATTACCGACCCGCATGAAATTGCCAACGTAGCGGGTGCAGCAGGTATTCACTATATGCTGGAGGCCGGCGGACAGATGCCGCTGAACTATTATGTGAACCTGCCTAGCTGCGTGCCTGCCACACGCTTCGAGCACAGCGGCTGCGTGATGGATGCGCGCGATATGATTAAGCTTGTAAATGAGCCCGGTGTACTCGGAATGGGCGAGATGATGAATGTGCCGGGAGTTATTTATAATTCCGCCGAGGTACAGAAAAAGTTGGACCTGTTCCAAAGTTTGGGACGTGTAATCGACGGCCACGCACCCTGCGTGCGTGGCAAGGAGCTGGCTGCCTACGTTGCCAGCGGCATTGATACCGACCATGAAAGCATCAGATGGGAAGAAGCGAAGGAAAAGCTGCGTAACGGTCTGGCAGTGCTGGTGCGCGAGGGCAGTGCTTCGCGTAATTTGACAGCAATTTTGCGCGGCGTTATTGATGAGGGCGTTGATGTCAGCAGTCTGGCCTTCTGCACCGATGACAAGCATCTTGCCGATATCCGCCGCGAGGGCACTATCCGTCACTGCGTACAAATGGCGATAGAATTAGGCATGGAGCCGGTGCGTGCTTTGCGCTTGGCAACTATCAACGCTGCGCGTATTTACGGCCTGCGTCGCGTGGGTGCCGTTGCTCCAGGCTGGCAGGCGGATTTGGTGGTTTTTGATGACCTGCAAAGCCTGAAACCGCATGCTGTTTTCCATAAGGGCGTGGACGCGCTCAAGGCTTGCGAAAAGATTACGCCTGTTACTCCCAATGCCAGCCTGCAGGGCAGCGTGAAGCCGGCGGCCTTTGATGCCGCAACCTTCTCCTTGTCGAATTTTGCCGATGACAGGGAATATCCTGTTATCACTATGCTCCCCGGTGAAATCTTTACAGAGAAGAGCACTATTATGGGCAAGGATATTGCCGCTGCTCTGGAAAAAGGCGATGTGTATCTGATTGCCGTACTGGAAAGACATCACGGCACCGGTAATGTAGGGCTTGGCCTCTTGCGTGGTTACGGGCTGAAGGACGGCGCAGTAGCGACGACGGTGGCACACGATTCACACAATCTGATTGTTATCGGCACAAGTCCGGAAGCAATGAATGTTGCGGCTAAGGAGCTGGTACGCGTACAGGGCGGTTATACCTTGGTCAAGGGTACTGAGGTTGTGGATACGCTGCCGCTGAATATCTGTGGTCTGATGAGCAGCGCACCTGCCGAGGAGCTTATCGGCAGTCTTGATGAGATTGCGGCCAAGGCGCATGCACAGGGAGTTTTAGACGGCATCGATCCGTTTATCAGCCTGAGCTTTATGGCGCTGCCGGTTATTCCCAAGCTGCGCATTACGGATATGGGAATGTTCGATACAGAGAAGTTTGAATTTATAAAATAGAGATATTTGAGGGGAAAGATATGCATAAGCTTGTATCACAATTAGTTATTTACCGCAATCTGCCGGCGGACAATTTGCTGGAGCCGTTGGCAGAAATCTGCGCTGAATTTGCAGCAGGTGATTATAACCGCGAGGAGCTGACAGCGGAAATTTATGAGCAGGTACATAAGCTGCTTGATATTGGCACTGTTTATGGCTTTGACAAAAATCTTTGGCATAATTATCTGGCGTTTTTGCTCGTCAGCTGTGAAAATCCCTTTGCCATTACCTGTGAAAAGGTTGGTGCCTGCGATGGCAGCGTGAATCAGTTTGCCAAGCATGACTTTAAAATTTTTCGGCAGCTGTTTGCCTATGATTTCAGTAAGCTGGAGCATGCACTGGGGATTAACTGCTTTTCGCTAATCAGCAATTATCAGGCGGTGGTAAAGCAGGAGCGTCGCTATAACAAAAATATCAGTGAGAAAGTTCAGGCGCTTAGCACTGCTTTGGAAGGTGCTGCCGATGCTGATGAGTTTTTCGCCTGCGTTACCAAATTCTACCATGATTACGGCGTGGGCAAGCTTGGCCTGAACAAGGCCTTTCGTATAGCGGAGGCACAGCAGGGCGAGCCTGAGTTGGTGCCGATCTCCAATACGGAGCAGATTACCTTTGCTGACCTTATCGGTTATGAGGACCAGAAGCAGCGCCTGCTGGAAAATACGGAGGCTTTTGTAGCAGGCCGCCCGGCAAATAACGTGCTGCTTTTCGGCGACAGTGGTACAGGAAAATCCAGCAGCATTAAGGCGCTTATCAACAAATATTATGATCAGGGCCTGCGGATGATAGAAATCTACAAGCATCAGTTCCGCGATTTATCGCAGGTAATTGCCCAAATTAAAAACCGCAACTACCGCTTTATTATCTATATGGATGATTTGTCATTCGAGGAATTTGAAATCGAATACAAATATCTGAAGGCTATCATCGAAGGCGGTCTGGAGGTGCGTCCGGATAATATTTTGATTTACGCTACCTCTAACCGCAGACATCTGATTAATGAAACGTGGAAGGACCGCAACGATGTAACGCAGGAGGATGGCATTTACAAGTCGGATACGATGCAGGAAAAACTTTCTCTGGTTAACCGCTTCGGCTGCACGATTTATTATGGACAGCCTACGCAGAAGGAGTACTACAAAATTGTCTGCGAGCTGGCTAAAAAACAGGGACTGGAGCTTGCTGACGACTTCCTTTGTGCCGAAGCGCGGAAGTGGGAGCTGCATCACGGTGGCATTTCCGGACGTACGGCGCAGCAGTTTATTAATTATCTGCAGGGTGTTGCCGATTTTAGTAAAAAATAGCTTGCGTTTACTTGGCGGATATGTTACACTAGTCTAGTATTAATGCAAGCCGCTTTGCCAAGCAAGGCAGCTTCTAAATTATGAATATAATGTTCTTAGCAAAGAGAGGTGTAAAGAATGAAAGAAAAGATTCATCCGAATTACGGTGAAGTTACTGCTACCTGCGCATGTGGTGCAAGCTTCGTAACTGGTAGCACTAAAAAAGAATTACGCGTGGATGTTTGCTCTAAATGCCATCCATTCTTCACTGGTCAACAACGTAACGTAGCTGCTCGTGGTCGTATCGAGAAGTTCAACAAACGTTACAACAAAGAACAATAATCTATACAATAAGGCAGAGCTTGCACATGCGGGTTCTGCTTTATTTAGTTTTACGGAGTATATCTATGAGCACGAAAAAATTATCTGTAGGCGGACAAGCCGTAATTGAGGGCGTTATGATGCGCGGACCGCATAAGGTGGCCGTTGCCGTGCGCCAACCTGACGGAGAAATTGCCGTGGATGTAAATCCTGTCAACAGTATCCGTGATAAATATCCTATTTTGAAAAAACCGCTGCTTCGCGGCGTTATTGCTTTATTTGAATCATTATATGACGGTATCAAGGCCTTGGCCTATTCGGCACAGGTTTCCGGCGAAGAGGACGAGCAGCTGACAGGCAAGGAGATGGCGATGACTATTGCTACTTCCGTATTGCTGGCTGTAGGTCTGTTTATTGTTATTCCGACCTGGTCTATGCGTTTTCTGCATGAGCTGACAGAGGATCCGATGATGCTCAACCTTGCTGAGGGCGTGTTGCGTATGGCTATTTTTCTGGCCTATATTGCGGCTATTTCCTCTATGGAAGACATTCAGCGCGTATTCCAGTATCATGGTGCGGAGCACAAAACTATTTATACCTATGAGGCAGGCTTGCCCCTGCGTGTAGAAAATGTGCGTCCGTTCAGTACGCTGCACCCGCGCTGCGGCACCAACTTTCTTATGATCGTCATGCTGATAAGCATGTTTATTTTTACCTTCTTGGGCTGGCCCAGCCTGCTGGAACGCATTGCCTCCCGTGTAGTGCTGATGCCGGTAATTGCAGGCGTCAGCTACGAGATTATCCGTTTTGCCGGTGCGCATAACGATAATAAGCTGGTGCATATGGCTATTATGCCGGGACTTTTGCTGCAGAAGCTGACTACGCGTCAGCCTGACGACAGCCAAATTGAGGTGGCAATTGCTTCACTGAAGGCAGTGCTGCCGCCTGAAGAAATTATAGAGTAAAAGTGATTTTATAGGTTTGCAGGCTGATCTATGAGGCTCTCCTTGGGGAGAGCTGGCGCCCGTAGGGCGACTGAGAGGGGTCTGCACTATTCTGCCTTTAAAATAACGTTATATTGAACACTTCGCTTGTAGAAGAGAATGTTTTCTTAACGAATCACTTTGAATTAAATTTATAAGACTAACATAACACTTGAGAGGAGAATTTCTAATGCTCGATAAATTGCAGGCACTAGAAGACAGATATTTAGACTTAGAGGCAAAAATCAGTGACCCCGAGGTTATTGCCGACCAGACCAACTGGCTGAAGGCTACCAAAGCGCATGCCAAGCTGGAACCAATTGTTACCGCTTACCGTGAATACCGCGATATGATTAAGGCTCGTGATGAGGCAGAGGAGCTACTGGCAGCAGGCGATGATGAAGAGCTGGTTGAAATGGCAAAAGAGGAGCTGAAGGAGCTTAAGCCGCAGATTGAAGAATATGAGGAAAAGCTCACGATTCTTTTGCTGCCTTCCGACCCGAACGATGATAAAAACGTTATCGTGGAAATCCGCGGCGGTGCCGGCGGTGATGAGGCTGCGCTTTTTGCCGGTGTTCTCTTCCGTATGTATCTGCGTTATGCAGAAACCCGCGGCTGGCGCGTTGAGGTTATGGATTCCAACCCGACTGAGCTGGGCGGCTTTAAGGAGGTCGTTTTCCAGATCAGCGGCGACAGTGTTTACAGCCGCATGAAATTCGAAAGCGGCGTACATCGTGTACAGCGTGTGCCGGAAACCGAATCCCAGGGACGCGTACACACCTCTACCGTTACCGTAGCTGTACTGCCGGAGGCTGAAGAGGTTGACGTAGAAATTAATCCTGCAGATTTGTGTGTCGATACCTACCGTGCAGGCGGTGCCGGTGGCCAGTACGTAAACAAAACCGAATCTGCAGTTCGTATTACCCATATTCCGACAGGCATTGTGGCACAGTGCCAGGATGAAAAATCTCAGCTGAAGAACCGCGAAAAATGTATGCGCGTATTGCGTGCACGTATTTTGGAGCAGGCGCAGGAGGAACAGCGTGCCGCTACTGCCGAGGACCGCAAGAGCCAGGTAGGCACAGGCGACCGCAGCGAGCGTATCCGCACCTACAACTATCCGCAGGGACGCGTTACCGACCACCGCATCGGTCTGACCTTGCATAAGCTGGACAGTATTGTCAACGGTGATCTGGACGAGCTGTTGGGTGCGCTGATTACTGCTAAGCAAAGCGAACAATTACGGCAGGTGAAATAAAATGGATAAGCCGGTTTGGACGATTATGAAAATCTTAAACTGGACTAAGCAGCACTTTGAGGCTAGGGGCGTGGAAAATCCACGCCTTGATGCCGAAGTGCTGCTTTGTGCTGTCTTGAAATGTGAACGCATCAAGCTTTATACCGAATTTGACAAGCCTCTCAGTGAGGAGGAGCGCGACAAGATGCGCTCATATGTAGAGCGCCGCGCTAAGCATGAGCCGCTGGCCTACATTATCGGTGAGCGTGCTTTTATGCGCAATAACTTTAAGGTTACGCCTGCTACCCTGGTACCGCGCCCGGAAACGGAGCTGTTGGTGGAAAGCCTAGTAAAGGCTGCGCCGATGCTGCGCGCAGACGGTGCCGTAAAGGCATTGGATATCGGTACAGGCAGTGGTGCTATTATCGTTTCGCTGCTTGATTATCTGCATGCTGCCGTTGGCGTGGGCGTGGATATCAGCAACGAGGCTTTGGCAGTAGCCAAGGAAAATGCTTCTGCAATTGGTGTAGAAAAGCGTGTGGCCTTCCGTCAAAGCGATTTGTTCAGCAACGTACCTGTGGAGAAAAAATTTGATATCATCGTTTCCAATCCGCCGTATATTCCTGCTGCCGATATTGCAACGCTGGCGCAGGATGTACAGCAGGAGCCGCGCACTGCACTTGACGGCGGTGCGGACGGACTTGATTTTTACCGCCGCATCTGTGCCGAAGCTGCGGAGCATCTGGCCGAAGATGGCTTGCTGGCGTTTGAAATCGGCATTGACCAAAGCGAAGCGGTGCAAAAGCTGTGCTTGGAGCATGGCTTTGCCAAAACTGCCGTGCGCTTGGACTATGCAGGCATACCGCGCATGGTTTTTGCTTTAAAAGAAAAAGAGGGTGAGGATAAATATGAAAACATCCTACTGGAAATTACAAAAGAACTCTGATAATCAAGAGATTATGCAGGAGGCAGCGGCATTAATCCGTGCGGGTGAGGTTGTATCGTTCCCGACGGAAACAGTTTACGGCCTTGGTGCGGATGGACTGAATCCTGAGGCTGTAGCCAAGATTTTTGCTGCCAAGGGCAGACCTAACGATAATCCGCTGATTCTGCATATTGCTAAAAAGGAAGATATTGCGCAGCTGACTACCGGCTTGAATGCTAATGCCAAAAAGCTCATGGAGCATTTTTGGCCGGGACCGCTGACACTGATTGTCAATAAATCTGCTATTGTGCCTGACGCTGTAAGCGCAGGTTTGGAAACTGTCGCTGTACGCTTCCCGTCCAATAAATTTGCCCGGGATTTTATCCGCACCTGCGGTTGCCCTATTGCGGCGCCGTCGGCCAATATTTCCGGACGTCCGAGTCCGACGAATGCTCAGGATGTGCTGGAGGATATGCAGGGTAAAATTGCCGGTATGCTTGATGGCGGCAACTGCGGCATCGGTCTGGAATCCACCGTGGTGGATACAACGAGTGCTGTTCCCACTATCCTGCGACCGGGCGGCATTACCTATGAAATGTTGACGGAGGTTATGGGTGCGGTAGAAATAGACCCGGCGCTGCAGGGAGATAAAAACTTTAAGCCGAAGGCTCCGGGCATGAAGTACCGTCATTATGCTCCGAAAGCACCGGTGTACCTGTTTGAAGGCGAAGCCTGCAAATGTTTGTCGCAGGTTATTGCCAAGGCTCTGGCTGAAGGTAAAACCGTCGGCGTGCTGTGCGGACGTGAGCTGGAGAGCGAGCTGGCAGAGCTTGTCGAAAAGCAGCAGCTGCAGCTTTCCTGCTGGGGCGACAGCCGTGAGCAGCTGGCTGCTGATTTATTCTACCTGCTGCGCGATTTTGACCGTACATGTCCGGACGTCATCCTCGCCGAAGGCGTAGAGGAGGACGGACTGGGACTGGCAATCATGAACCGCCTGCGTAAGGCTGCAGGTTATCAGATTATAACGTTGGAAAACGGCAGCCTGCATTTAAAAAATAATGTAAATTTACCGTCATTTATGTTACAATAAAGGTTAAAGATAATCCCGGCATTAAAAAGCAGGAGAGGAGAAGATTATTTATGAAAATTGCAATGGCTTGTGATCATGGCGGCTTCCATCTGAAGGAGCATATCAAAAAATATTTAGAGGATAAAGGCATCGAGGTTGTTGATCATGGTACCTACAGCGAAGATTCCGTAGATTATCCCGACTATGCTGCAAAGCTGTGCGAGGATATTACCAGCGGTGCAAGTGGTGCGCAAAAGGGCATCCTGATTTGCGGTACCGGTATCGGTATTTCTATCGCTGCCAATAAATGCAAGGGCATTCGTGCTGCTCTGTGCGGTGATGTTTTCTCCGCTAAAATGAGCCGCGAGCATAACAATGCCAACGTTCTCTGCATGGGCGAGCGTGTTTTGGGCGTAGGCCTGGCAGAAATGATTACCGACGCTTGGCTGGAAACTGAATTTGCCGGTGGTCGTCATGAACGCCGTGTAAATAAAATCATGGATCTGGAAGCAAAATAATCGTCTTTGCGTTGCAGCCTAAACGATTTTTGCGTTTCTGAAAAATAAACAGAAAAGAAGTAAAGCAACAATGGAAACAAATATGCAAATAGCTAAGGAGCTTGCAGCAGCTGCTGAAGAGCTCATTAGCATAGCAAAGCCTAAAAAGGGACAGATTTTCGTGCTTGGCTGCAGTACCAGCGAAGTGCTCGGCAACAAAATCGGCACCGGCGGCAGCAGTGAAACAGCTGTTGCTATGTTCAAGGCGCTGAAGGCAGTGTGCGATGCACACGAGCTTTATCTTGCCGTACAATGCTGCGAGCATCTCAACCGTTCCTTAGTAGTGGAGGCAGCTACAGCTGAACGCTACAATCTTGAGGAGGTTACCGTGCGTCCGGTGGCTCATGCCGGCGGCGCTATGGCAACTGCTGCCTACGAAAATTTTGCTGAACCTGTAGTGGTAGAAAAAATTTCTGCCCATCTTGGCATTGATATTGGCCAGACGCTCATTGGCATGCATCTCAAACGAGTTGCTGTACCTGTACGCCTGCAATATAAAAAAATTGGCGAAGCAGTGCTGACTGCCGCTAAAACCCGTCCACCATTGGTTGGAGGACCGCGCGCCCAATACCTGGAAAATCGCCCATAAGGCACCATCTGCGTTGTTGTCCCTGCCTCGACGTATAGAAATACGCCGTCGGCAGTGACGCCTAGCATCTGGCACCTTCTGAGCGATTCACAATCGCCCACAGCATCATCTGCGTCGTTATCATTTCCTCGACGTCTGAAAAATACGCCGTCGGAAATGCTGCCTAGCATCTGATAACTTCTGAACGATTTACAATCGCCCATAAGGCACTATCTGCGTTGTTGGCATTTGGCATCTTGTGAACGATTTACAAATATCCTATGGTATAAGGCACCATCTGCGTCTTTTAGTAGAGCAGAATTTCTGAGCGCTTATCCACAGCCTGTGGATAAAACTGGTTGATATTTAATGTTTTATTTTTAGGAGGGACTTAAAATGAATCTGGAAAAACTTAGCGTAGTTGATCCTGAGCTGAAAGGTTACATTGATGCGGAGCTTAACCGCCAACGTGACAAAATCGAACTGATTGCATCCGAAAACATCGTTACTCCCGCAGTAATGGAGGCTATGGGCAGCGTACTGACCAATAAGTATGCTGAAGGCTATCCTGGTCACCGTTATTATGGCGGCTGTGAATATGTTGATAAGGTTGAAACTTTGGCTATTGAACGTGCCAAAAAATTATTCCATGTTGAATATGCTAACGTACAGGCTCACTGCGGTGCAAGCACCAATTTGACCGTGTACTTTGCTTTCCTGAAACCTGGCGATACCATTATGGGTATGGACCTGTCCCAAGGCGGTCATCTGAGCCATGGATCCCCGGTAAATATTTCCGGTACTTATTTCAACGTTGTTCATTATGGCGTTGATCCGGAAACCGAGCTGATCGATTACGATGCTATGGACAAGCTGGCTAAAGAGCATCATCCGAAGCTGATTGTTGCCGGTGCCAGCGCTTATCCGCGCATTATCGATTTCAAACGCATCGCTGATATCGCGCATGCTAACGGCGCTCTGCTGCTGGTTGATATGGCACACATTGCCGGCTTAGTTGCAGCAGGTCTGCATCCGTCTCCGGTTCCGTATGCTGATATCGTAACCACTACCACCCATAAAACTCTGCGTGGTCCTCGCGGCGGTCTGATTCTGACCAATAACGAGGAATATGCCAAGAAAATCAACAAGGCTATTTTCCCCGGCATCCAGGGTGGCCCGCTGATGCATGTCATTGCTGCTAAGGCTGTTGCTTTTGGCGAAGCTCTGAAGCCTGAATTCAGAGAGTACGCAGAAAACATTGTTAAGAATGCCAAGGCTTTTGCCGAAGGCCTGAAGGCTGAAGGCTTCCGTCTGGTTTCCGGCGGTACCGACAACCATCTGATTCTGGTTGATGTACGCAACAAAAACCTGACCGGTAAGGAAGCAGAAAAGCTGCTGGATAATATTGGCATTACCTGCAATAAAAATACTATTCCGTTTGATCCTGCCAGCCCGTTTGTAACCAGCGGCATCCGTCTGGGTACTCCGGCTGCTACTACCCGCGGCTTCAAAGAAGAGGACTTCAAAGAGGTTGCTTCTATTATGGGCCTGGTGCTCAATAACCCTGAAGATACTGATAAGCATGCAGAGGCTGCAAAACGTGTTGCTGCACTGTGCGCTAAGTATCCGTTATATACTAATTTATAATTAAGACGACCGATAAAGCTTTATCCGCTTCGTCTTAATAAGAAAAGGAGCGATATATCCAATGCAAATCAATGTAGTAAACCATCCTTTGCTGCAAGCAAAAATGACTATCCTGCGTGACAAGGATACCAAGAGCGTAACCTTCCGCCACATCATCAGTGAGGTTGCAGCGCTGCTGACCTTTGAAACTACCAGAGATTTACCTGTAGAAGAAGTAAAGGTTACTACTCCGCTGTGCGAAACCACCGGCTGCCGTATTAAAGGCAGTGTTACTGTTGTACCTATCCTGCGTGCAGGCCTGGGCTTTATGGAGGGCGTACTCAGTGTTATTCCCGAAGCCAATGTTGGTCATATCGGCATGAGCCGTAACGAAGAAACTCTGCTGCCGATGGAGTATTACTGCAAGCTGCCTGCGGATATGGACGCTTATACTATTGTTGTTGATCCGATGCTGGCAACCGGCGGCAGTGCTATTGCTGCTCTTGACCAGCTCAAAAAGCGCGGTATGAAGAATCTGCGCTTTATGTGTCTCGTTGCTGCTCCCGAGGGTGTAGAAAAGCTGAATGCAGCGCATCCCGACGTGCCTATCTACACTGTCGTGCTCGATGACCATCTCAATGAGCATGGCTACATCGTTCCGGGCTTGGGCGATGCAGGCGACAGAATTTTTGGTACGGTATAAAAAATTATGGAACGCAAAACAAGACCCGGCTGGGATGATTACTTTATGGAGATTGCCAAGGTAGTCAGCAGCCGTTCAACCTGTATGCGCCGCAGTGTTGGCGCGGTAATCGTCAAAAATAAACAGATTGTAGCGACAGGCTATAACGGTACGCCTAAGGATTTGCCTCACTGTGAGGTTACGGGCTGCCTGCGCGAGCAGCTGCATGTGCCTTCGGGGCAGATGCATGAGCTGTGCCGCGGTATTCACGCAGAGCAGAATGCTGTTGTGCAGGCTGCCTATCATGGTGTGTCTGTCAACGGTGGTACAATTTATTGTACGCATCAGCCCTGTGTGGTCTGCACCAAGATTTTGATTAATGCAGGCATTAAGCGCATCGTTTATGCTAATCCTTATCCGGATAAGCTGGCGGAGGATATGATGGCTGCGTCGGGTATTGAAATCTGCGTACTGGATAAGAAGTAAATATGCTGTAAAAAAACACTGCTCACATTTCCTTACAGGAGATGCGGAGCAGTGCTTTTTTTATGCTTATTTTACTTTGACATAGGTAACGCCTGCGGCGTAGCAGTCAAGCTCGTAGGGCTGGTACATCAGATAAAGATGCCCGTCCTCGGTGATGATATAATCCTTGCTTACTTTGAAGTTGTCGATGTTGTCAATAAACGGCGCTTCGCTGACAGTTTTCAAATCTGCACCGTATACAGGCAGCTTCTTGCCCTTGATATCCTGCTTCAGCTGCTCGGCGTCCAGCTCTTCGATGAAGCGGGTGTAGGGAACACGCTTGCCGGTAGCCTTGTCATAAACAATGCCATGCGTATAGTACATACCATGAGCAGCCTTGTCATAATAGTACCAGGTGTTGAAGGTGAGGCAGACAAACTGCTCGTTTTCGTAAATCACCTCATAATCGCTGCCGATAGCACGCATATCCGGCTGGCGCAAATCCTTGCGGGATTTGTTGACCATTTTCTGGATATCGCGATTCATGCGCTGTGCTGCCCGAGGATTTTCCTGAGTGAAAACAGGATATTTATAGTCAAAGCGGTCGCCCTTGTCGACTTCGGTTTGTTGTGCGGCCGACGCACCAGCTGCTACCGCCATCGCCAAAAATAAGCTGAGAAGTGTTTTTTTCATTCGTGTTTGCCCCCTTTGTAGGAATTGTATTTGGTACTAATATATTATAAAATAAAAGGGTATCTGTAAAGATGATTGAGCGGGGGAAGTGTAAAATCTTTGTAGCCTGCGCAGGAAGTATTTGTAAACTTGAGGGGATTTTGAAAATGTTAGGAACAATCGTTAATGTAAGTGCAATTTTAACCGGCTCTGTAATTGGTAGCTTTCTCAGCAGAGGTGTTAATGAACGCTACAAAACAGCGCTTTTCGACGGCCTTGGCCTGGCAACCATGGGACTGGGAGCGAATGCCTTTGTCAGCAATATGCCGAAAACAGCTTATCCGGTATTATTTATCGCCAGCATCGCCATCGGTACGGTTATAGGCACCTGGCTGGATATCGACGGCCGCTTTCACAAGCTTTTGGCAAGTGCCAAAGGTGGCAGCAAGCTGGCGGAAGGACTTTCAACCGCTATTTTGCTGTTCTGCATCGGCACGCTTTCTATTTTAGGACCGATTGAAAGCAGGCTCAACGGCAACAATACCTATTTGTATACCAACGCGACGCTTGATTTTGTTTCGTCGATTATTCTTGGCTCGGCCTATGGCATTGGCATTGCCGTGGCGGCTTTGGTGCTGCTGCTGTGGCAGGGAAGCATTTATCTTTTCGCCGGAGTAATTGCGCCCTATATGACGCCGGCGCTGATGGGCGAAATCTCCGTTTTGGGCGGCATTTTTCTGATGAGCAGCGGACTGGGAATTTTGCAGCTGCGTGACTGCAAAACGCTGAATATGCTGCCGGCGCTTATCGTGCCGCCGCTTTTTTACGCACTGATGGCAGCGATAGGATGATTTTTTAGAGTTCATCAAAACGATGCAAAGTTCACAGATTATCCATTGACTAATCAGTCAGTTCGCCTTATAATAAGCTCATCAGTTAGCAATCCCACTGACTGATACATAATACCCCTTTTCTTTTTATACATCCTTTCACAACATCAACCCTCTGAAAGCAGCAGTGCCGAACGCATGGCACTGCTGCTTTTTTTATGCAGGGAGCGGGTTTGCGGGTTTTGCTATTATTCTTAATAGGAATAATTATTATTCTGTTAAAAATTTTCTGAAAAAATCTCTTGACAGAGTAAGTCAAAAAATGAAATACTCCAATCTATAATTTCACCCCTTGATTATGAAATCCTTGACACAGGCGAAGCTCGTGCATGGTAGAGGAAACAAGGCAACTCTTACCGGACTTGCAAGCGGGGACTTGCGAAGGATTTTGTAATAAATAAAAATCTCTTAAGATAAGAGGAGGAAATTACAATGAAAAAATCCTTAGTACTCGCAATGGCAATGGCTCTTGGTGTAACCGCTTCCGCTTACGCTGCTAACCCGTTCTCTGACGTTCCTGCTGGCCACTGGGCTTATGACAGCATCAACAAACTGGCTGCTGCCGGCGTAATCGAAGGCTACGGCGACTCCACCTTCGGTGGCGACAAACTGATGACCCGTTATGAAATGGCTCAAATCGTTGCTAAAGCAATGGCAAAAGGCGCTAACGTTGACAAGCTGGCTGCTGAATTCGCTGACGAACTGGACAACCTGGGCGTTCGCGTAGCTAACCTGGAGAAAAAAGCTGACAACGTAAAGATCACTGGTGAAATGCGTTATCACTATGTTGATCATGATGCTACTGTTGATGGCAAAGCAGTTGGTTATGCAACTCAACTGCGTTCCCGTATTTGGGTAAAAGGTGCAATTAATGAAGATTGGACCTATACCGGCATGCTGGAAAACATTCAAGATTTGAAAAACGATAAAGGCGATGAAACTACTAAATTCCAACGTGCTTATGTAAATGGTAAGCTTGGTGGCTTGGCTGTTCAAGCTGGTCGTTATCATGCAAAATGGTCCGAAGGTAACGTTTATGATAACCGTGTTGATGGCGTTCAAGTTGCTTACGGCAAGGACGTTAAATTGGTAGCTGGTTATGGTAAAGCATCTAATAAAGATGGTATTTCTTCTTCTACCGGTAACAATGCAAAAGATACTTACTATGCTGAATTGTCCGGTAAAGTTGAAAACCTGTCCTTGGCTGCAGGCTACTACAAATTTGAAGATGTAAAAGAAGTTAAAGATATTGACGATACCATTTGGACTGTTGCTGCTAACTATGCATTCGACAAGAACTTCAAACTGGGTGCTATGTACCTGAATGGCGATAAAGATGGTTATAAGGGCGATGATGACGGCTTCGTAGTAACTGCTTCCTACAAAGGTGCTAAAGCTGCTAAAGCTGGTTCTTGGGGCTTAGTTGCTAAATACTATGACCAAGGCGCTTCCACTTATATCGACCACACCATGAATGGCCTTGCTGATAATAAACTGTTCACCAGCAATACAGCTGAAGGCTTCAAAGGCTATAGCGTAGCTGCTAACTACACCTTCGCTAAGAACATCGTTGGCCAGGTTGAATGGTATGATCTGGAACAAAAAGAAGGCAACAAAGACGCACAAACCCTGTGGTCTCAAGTTGTATTCACTTTCTAATTCCAACCACATACAACAACTTAACATTTAACACGCGCGTATAAGAAGACGGCCGCCCGTATGGGCGGTCGTTTTTTTGATGTGGGTGCAACCATCAGTCAAAATCACTGCGTGATTTTGCCAGCTCCCTTTCAGGGAGCATATAGAGGTTGGTCGTAATTGCAAACTATAATTTTAAATCTATCCTGTTATATCTCCCCTGAAAGGGGAGGTGGCTGCGAGCAAAGCGAGCAGACGGAAGGGTTGCGTATTTAAGTTGACATTTGACGCTTCATATAATAAAATAGAATAAAATTTCAGAAAATTACAAAATGAGGTATGGCAATGAAATACAATAAGCGACTTTTTACCGGATATGATAAAAAGCTAAAATCACGAGCAGATGAATTAAGGAAAAATATGACACAACAAGAATGGAATTTATGGTATTTTTATTTAAGAAACCATAGATTAAAGTGGTACAGACAACGTATTATTGACAGATTCATCGTTGACTTCTACTGCCACGCAGCCAAACTTGTTATAGAAATTGATGGCAAGCAGCATTATACGGAACAGGGAATAGCCTATGATACGGAACGTACGCAGGTTTTACAAAGATATGGTTTAAAGGTGTTGCGTTATACGAATCAACAGTTAGAATGCAATTTTCAAGAGGTTTGCTGGGATATAGAAAAGAATTTACTCACAATGACTACCCAGTCAGAAAATTTTAAGTAAACACTGTATTTTTCCCTAAATTTATGCTAAAATATACTTATATTCTGCATTACTTTAATGCGTTTGGAGGAATAAGAATGCAAAAAGTTTTACGTTATTTATTGATGACCGTTATGGCTATCTGCTTCAGCATCCCCTGCTTTGGTGCAGCTGAAGCTGCAAGCGTTGCCCTGCTGCCCTTAATCAACAATGTTGAAGGCGGAGATGAGTTGGCAAGTCAGGTTTTCTACAAAAACGCTCTGTCTGTTCTGAACAGCAAAAAAGGCTTTGTAGTAGTAGAAAACGACAAGCTGACCGCTGTTATTGATGCTGCTAAGATTGGCAACAAGGTTCCCAGTGCTGCAACTCTGGAAAAGATTGCTAAAGATGGCGATGTTGACATCGTTATCGCTGTTCAACTGGACAAGCTGGATGACAAAGCTATTGATTCCAGCGAAGAGCGCAGACTGCAAATCGACCTGCAAGGCTATGCAGTTGCTTACAACAAGCTCACCGGTAAAGCTTACGAGCATCGCATTTACAGCGACAAAACAATCCCTGAAGCTCTGACTAGCCGTTGGGATTGGACTCATGAAGAATTTGGCCGTGCAGTACGCATCGAAGTAGACCGTGCTCTGCGTGTTAAATAATTCTTATACTGAGTTAGTTTAAACATCGAACCGCCTCGGCAACTATTGCAGAGGCGGTTTTTATTGCGAGCAAATAGCTTCAAAGAAAACCTATTATATAAATGATTATTTGAGAAGGAGAGTTTCTTTATTTGGTGAATTTAAGAAAAATTTGTGAAACCCTTGTAGGATAGTTATAAACGTGGTACAATAAGCTTATGAAAAATTTGCTTTTGCTAACTGCTGAGGGCTGAGAAAAATGCAGACTGCAAAGAGTATGGTAGAGGAAACAAGGCAACTCTTACTGAAAGCTGCGGCGAGCCGAGTATCAAAGCCAAGGCGAAGAAGCATAGCAGAATTTTTCAAATGTATTTTCCTAAAGGAGGAAATAAAAATGAAAAAATCTTTAGTATTAGCTATGGCTATGGCTCTGGGCGTAACTGCTTCCGCATACGCTGCTAACCCGTTCTCTGACGTTCCTGCTGGTCACTGGGCTTATGACAGCATCAACAAACTGGCTGCTGCCGGCGTAATCGAAGGCTACGGCGACTCCACCTTCGGTGGCGACAAACTGATGACCCGTTATGAAATGGCTCAAATCGTTGCTAAAGCAATGGCTAAAGGCGCTAACGTTGATAAACTGGCTGCTGAATTCGCTGACGAACTGGACACCTTGGGCGTTCGCGTTGCTAACCTGGAGAAAAAAGCTGACAATGTAAAAGTAACCGGCGAACTGCGTTACAAATACATGAGCAAAAAAGGTGATGCAAACGAAAATGCAACCTTTGAAAATGATCTGCGTTCCCGTATTTGGGTAACCGGTCAAATCAATGATGACTGGTCCTACACCGGCATGATTGAAAACACTCAAGATTTCTATGGCGAAAGCGCTAACAAAGGCGATGAAGATACTTCCTTTGCTCGTGCTTATGTTGAAGGTAAAATCGGTGGCTTGAATGTAACTGCTGGCCGTTACAATGCATTCCTGGCTAACGGCAACATTTATGATGATAAAGTTGATGGCGCTGAAGTTTCCTACGGCGACAAAGTTAAAGTAACCGGCTTTGCTGGTAAAGCTACTGAAGTTGACGGTGGCAACTATGCTGGTGGCGAACTGGCAGGCGCTTTCGGTGACCTGAATCTTGCTGCAGGTTATGTAAACTACAAAGACCTTAACAAAGATGACATTGGCAAAGGCTTAGATAAAGCTATCTGGTATGTTGGTGCTGATTACACCATGGGCGATGTAAACCTGTCCGGTATGTACCTGAAAGGCGACATGAGCTACAATGATGTTGATGAAAAAGTTCTTGATGATGATGGTTGGACTGTAGGTCTTGCTTATAAAGGCGCTGAAGCTACCGAAGTTGGTTCTTGGGGCCTGTTCGCTAACTACTATGATCTCGGTGGTCAAACCTACATTGCACACACCACTGATGCAAACACCTTTAATGGCGTTGGCTTCAAAGGCTATGGCGTTGGCGCTAACTACACCTTTGCTAAAAACATCGTTGGTACTGTAGCTTACTACGACACCGAAAACAAACTGAACAGCAAGGTTGATGACCAACGCGTTTGGGCTGACTTGACCTTCACTTTCTAATTTAACGATTAGCAAGTAACACAAAATAATACACGCGCGTATAAAGGCCCCCTCGCCGAAAGGTGAGGGGGCTTTGTGTTGCAAGAAAGATAAAAAACTACCGTCCTCGCAGCTTTTGCTGCGCAGGACGGTAGTTTTGCTTTGTTAAATTACAGGCCGGCCTGCTCAATACCGCTGAACAGGAAGCCTAAATGATTGGTGGAGTTCAGCAGCACTACGCGCCAAATACCTTCGTTATATTCCAACACATTAATACAGGTGTTATCCTGCTTAATCTGCCAGAAGTGCGACATATCAAGGCCAAGCAAATCGCATATAATCGCTTTGTTCACTGCATCATGCGCAGCAACCAACACAGTTTTGTCGGCATATTTTTCTGCATAATCATCAAAGGCAGCGCGCGCACGCTTGCGCACATCCTCTAGGCTTTCGCCGCCGTCAGGCATCTGGATCAGGTGCGGTTGGGTGTGCCACAGGGCAAACTCCTGCGGAAATTGCTTGGCAATTTCCGGCGCCAGCACGCCTTCCCAACTGCCGTGATTTATTTCCAGCAGACGTTCATCTGTTGCAACCGGCAGCTTGTGCAAATCGGCGCAAAACTTGCAGGTCTGGTAGGAGCGTTGCAGCGGACTGGAGATGCACACATCAATAGGTATGTGGTGCAAGCCCTCGGCCAGCAGATGGCCTTGGCGCAGGCCACGCTCACTCAGCGGCGTATCCTCCTGCCCTTGGTATCTGCCTTCTATATTCCATGTTGTTTCGCCATGTCGGACTAAAATTATTCTCATAGAATTTCCTCGCTGTAAATTATTTAGATAACAGTCTTAGCCTTCGCAGTTGATGAGCTTAACGTCAATAATGCCTTCAACACCGCGCAGCTGCAGCATAATATCGTTCGGAATATCGTCGCCGACAGCAATCGCCATAATGTTGGTATCGGATTTAGGAGTGCTGCCAACCTGCATGCCGTTGATGTTTATGCCGGCGCTGCCCAAAATAGTTGCCATTTGACCGATCATATTAGGCTTGTTGACGTGCGGTGCCAGCAGAAGGTAGCCTTCGGGATTGAAGTCAACATGATATTGGTCGATTTGTACAATCTTAGGCTGCTTGCCGTCGAACAGGGTGCCTTCGATTTTATGTGTGCCCTTGGCAGTAGCGATTTTCACATTGATAGCAGTAGTGAAGTAACCGGGCTTGTTGGCCTTAACCTCTTTAACCTCCAGGTTACGTTTTTTAGCAATGCCGGGAGCATTGACGAAGTTAACGCTTTCCTGCAGAATCGGGTTCAGCAGACCTTTGAGGAAAGCGGTAGTGAGTGCCTGGGTTTCGGTTTCAGCAAGTGCGCCGGTGTATTCTACTTCCACGCTCTTAATTGGGCCGTCTGCCAGATAGATGCCAACGGTACCCATGCGCTCTGCCAGCTTGAAGTAAGGTTGGATAACTGTTGCTACGCTTTTCGGAATGGGAGCCATATTAACGGCGGTCATAACCGGACGGCCTTCGAGAGCATCAATTACGCCGTAAGCAACATCAACGGCTACGCCGATTTGCGCTTCGATGGTGGAAGCGCCGAGATGCGGAGTTTGTACAACGTTGAACAGGCCCAGGAAGGGGTTATTTTCTTTGGTAAGCGGTTCAGTCGGATAAACGTCGATAGCGGCGCCGGCAATTTTACCGGATTTAACGCCCTCGGCAATTGCCTCGGGATCCATGCAGCCGCCGCGGGCACAGTTGACAATGCGCACGCCGTCCTTCATTTTGGCAATAGCTTCCGCGTTCAGCATTTTTTCGGTTTCTTTGGTGAGCGGAGTGTGAATGGTGATATAATCGGATTTAGCCAGCAGGGTGTCAAAATCAACCAGCTCAACGCCAACCTGATGCGCGCGCTCTTCGGTAATATACGGGTCATAACCAATGGTGGTCATTTCCATAGCTTGCATACGTTTGGCAACACGGCTGCCAATGCGGCCTACGCCGATGATGCCCAAGGTTTTGCCCTGAACCTGAATGCCGTCGAAGGATTTGCGGTCCCATTTGCCTTCCTGAATGGATTGATGGGCCTGCGGAATGTGACGAGTCATAGCCATCATCATAGCAATGGTGTGCTCGGTAGCTGCCATGGTGTTGCCTTCCGGGGTGTTGAGTACGACAATGCCTTTAGCGGTAGCGGCGGGGATATC
>OKTB01000246.1_pt1 | contig 37663 bp, 41 predicted proteins | sample 1606131 | NCBI WGS metagenome assembly OKTB01 (sample SAMEA3879518, study PRJEB24766) | human gut metagenome | biome: human-associated habitat; feature: feces | place: USA | collected 1985/1987
CACAACCGTCGTTCCAACAACTTACCCATGAGGCCTCTCCGCTGGATGTCTCCCGCCGAGGTCACTGTCCAATATGTTTGACAAACCTACAGGGCTTCGTATATCCGGTAATAGTTATCGCAGGAATATGCTGCAGATTTCGAGGCTCGTGTGACGCTTGCGGAAACATAGGACTATTTTAGGTTGAATTAGTTTTCCCTTAATAGTCGTCGTATTCCCGTGATTTGATGGGTATTTTGAGGGAAAGTACCGGCTCATATGAGCGTGTATTTTCATCTTGGCCGCTTTACGGAAAATAGACAAAGAATAGGGACTTCCCCTTGCGCAACAAAAAAAGCAACTTCAACAGAGCACAAAAGTGCCTCGAGGCAACTTGGACCGAGAACGCAGATGGTTATCTTTTCCGCGCGCTCCCTTTGATTTGTAGTTACCAAATCTTATTTCCGCCATACATAAAGCGTTTCTTCATCGGCAGAAGTCTCTTTTAGCCCCTGCCCGCCGCGTATTCGGGATATAAAAACGCCAGCCTCAAAAGAGGCCAGCGTTCTGTGTTTGTTATGCAGGGCCATTTTGGAAAAGGCAGGGACAATACCGCCTTATCCATTTCTCAGGCTTAAACCAACGTATAAAGGTAGAAAAGCATGCACACGCCGATGACATACATGGACTTGGGAACCTCCTTGCCCTTGCCGGCAGCGAGCTTGAGGATCAGATAGGAAACTATGGACAGCGCCATACCGTTGGCGATGTTATAGGTCAGGATGGTCATAGCGACGGCAATGAACGCGGGCAGGCACTCGGTCTTGTCACTGTAGTCCACGCTGCGCATGGAAGAAAGCATCTGGAAGCCGATGATGGTCAGCACGGGACCGGTGGCCACGCCGGGAACCATAAGAGCAAGCGGGGTGAAGAGCAGCATCAGTGCAAACAGGCCACTGGTGGTCAGTGCGGTGAGACCGGTGCGGCCGCCATCTTCCACGCCGGAGGCAGACTCAAGGTAGGTCGTCATAACGGGCATGCAGAACAAGCTGCCTGCAACGGTAGACAGGGAATCGACCTTGAAGCACTTTTCAATGCCTGGCATATCGCCGTTCTCATCGAGCCAGCCAGCCTGGTTGGCCACGCCAAGGATGATGCCCATCGTACCGAAGAAGTCAGGCACAAAGAAGGTCAGCAGCCAGGGCAGGTATTCCGGACGCAGCGCGCCAAGGATGTCAATGCGGAGAGTGACATCGCTGATGCCACTGGGCACATTGAAAAGATGCGTCGGCAGCTGAGTGACGCCGAGCGGAATGCCGATGATCGTGACGATGATAATGGATAGTATCATGCTTCCCTTGATTTTGCGCGCCTCAAAGATCAGCACCAGCAGGAAGCCGATGCCGAACATCAGCGCTTTGGGGGTGCTCAGATCACCGAAGATCAGCGTGTTGCTCTGGCTGGAAACAACAATGCCGCCGGACTTGAGACCAATAAGGGCGATATAAAGTCCGATGCCGCCGCTCAGCGCGATCTTGATGCTGGCGGGAATGGCCGTCGCAATGATATTGCGCAGACCGGCAAACGAAATGATAACGAAGATAACTCCTTCCCAGAAGATAATACCAAAGGCCACCTCCGGCGTCATACCAATGGAATCAATGGAACTGAGAATTGCAACGGAGCTCATGCCCGGCGCGAGGCAGAACGGACGGTTGGTATAGAGCGCCATCGCCACGCTGCACGCCACAACGGCGATGATCAGCATCGTAAGGACTGCGCCGCGGACAAGCCCCGCCTGCTCAAGCATGTTAGGAATGGTCGCGAGGACATAGGACATCGTGGCAAAGGTGGTGATACCTGCCAGAATCTCCGTCCTGACCGTGCTGCCGTTCTGCTTGATCTGGAAGCGGCGGTCAAGGGACATACTCAAATTACTCATTTTCTCCTCCTTATAGATTTTCATGTTTCACGCCCGAAAAGAGCGTGTCTTTATCGCCCGCGGGCGTCTGTCCGGCCGGTACAGGCGCTGCATGGCGGAAAAGATGAGGGAAAGCGTCGTTTCTTACAGCAGCGTTGTGAGATAATAGATGAGGAATATGCACAGTCCGTACATCGCAACATGGATCTCCTTTGCCCGGCCTGCGGCGAGCTTTAGAAAAACGTAAGAGATCACAGAGAGTGACAGACCCGTTGCGATACTGTTGGTAAAGATCGTCATGGCGACCGCCATGAAGGCTGGGATGTACTCGGTCTTGTCCTCGTAGTTGATATTCTTCATTGAGCCGAGCATCTGCATCCCGATGTATGCCAGCACCGGCCCTGTCGCAACGGACGGGATCATCAGCGCAAGGGGTGTAAACAGCAGCATCAGGCCGAAGAGCACGGAGGTCACGATACTCGTAAGGCCTGTGCGTCCGCCATCCTCCACACCGGAGACGGATTCGAGATAGGTTGTCATGACCGGCATACAGAACAGGCTGCCTGCGACGGTAGACAGGGAGTCCACCTTGAAGCATTTTTCAATATCCGGCATATTGCCGTTCTCGTCCAGCCAGCCAGCACGGTTGCCGATGCCGAGCATGATGCCCATCGTGCCAAAGAAGTCAGGCACGAAAAAAGCAAACAACCACGGAAAATATTTCACATTCAACGCGCCGGCAATATCAATGCGGAGCATGACCGGCCGTACGGAGGCGGGCATAAGGAACATTCTTTCCGGTACTGCGGTAACGCCGAGCGGAATCCCCAACAGAGTCACGATCAGAATCGAAACGATCATACTGCCGCGGAAGTTCCGCGCCTCCAGAAAGAGCAACACGACAAATCCAATCACGAACAGCAGTGCCGTTGACGTTGTCAGATCGCCGAGCACCAGCGTATCATTGTCACTGGTGATAATGATACCACCGGACTTAAGCCCAATCAGCGCAATGAAAAGACCAATACCTGCGCTGATGGATATTTTTACGCTTGTCGGGATCGCGTTGACGACGATCCGTCGCAGCCCAATAAATGAGATCAGAACGAAAATAACGCCCTCAATAAAAATGACACCGAAAGCGACCTCTGCCGTCATGCCGGTGGTATCGACCGCGCTGAGAATGGCAACGGAGCTCATCCCCGGCGCCAAGCAAAATGGGCGGTTGGTATACACCGCCATAGCGATGCTGCAGGACATGACCAGCAGGATAAGCGCTGTCAGGACCGCACCCTTTGGCAGGCCTGCGTTGCTAAGCATATTGGGAATGGTTGCCAGTACATAGGACATCGTTGCAAAGGTGGTCAAGCCGGCCAACACTTCTGTGTGAAGGTTCGTCTGATTCTGTGCAAGATGAAACCTCTTTTCGCACAAACTTTGGAAACGGGACATCCTTCAATTTCTCCTTTTCGCATCTCCTGTATCCACTGACAGTATAGCAGTGGAACAAAAGCTTGTCTGTTTTTGTAAATATTCTTTGAATTTTGAAATTAAATAAAGTGAGGAAAAGCAGACCTGCTTTTCCTCACTCTTCATATCAGAGCAGTCTGCTCGTGTGATCGCCGGTCGACACTGCCTGATAAAGCGTTGCAGGGCGGCCTTTGTTGCCATACACATAGGTCTGGCGCAGGACCCTGCGCTCGCAAAGATAGTCCAGATACTTTTTGATCGATACGCGCGACAGATTTGTTCGCTCGGCGATCTCCTGCACGTTGAATGCAGTGCCGTCTTTTGGAAGATTTTCACAGATGCATTCCAACGTTTTCTGCTCAATCCCCTTGGGATACTCTGCGATCTGCTCCGTTTCCGGGTTGTCCTTTGTTGCAGCCAGCTGGTCGACTTCTCCCTGCTCCAGAAAGCTTTTTCTCATCAGAAGCGAGCGCTGCCGATACTTTTCAAGCGCCAGATGCAGCCGATCCGGAGAGAACGGCTTAATGATATAGTCCACGCAGCCAAGCCGCAGCGCCTCGCAGATCTGTGCGCTGTCTCGCGCAGCAGAGATGATGATGACCTCTGATGTCTGCTGTGTTGCGCGCAGCCGGCGCAAAAGCTCCAGTCCGTTCATGCCGGGAAGAAAAACATCCAGCAGCACAAGGTCAAATGTCTGCTCTTCCATGGCGGCGAGCGCCTGCGACGCATCAGCGGCCACGGCAGAAACAAGAAACCCCTCCTGCGCCAAATAGGTCGCATTGAGCTTTGCCACCTGCGGATCATCTTCTACGATAAGGCATCGGTACATACGCCATCCTCCTTTGTATGGTACGGAATATGCGCAACGAACTCCGTTCCGCTCTGCGCATCACTCACTACGCTGACATAGCCGCCGTGGCGGCCGCACGCCTGCCGCACAAGATGCAATCCGATGCCGTTCCCGTTTTCTTTGCTCGTCACCCCATAGTCGAACAGCACCTCTCGCAGCTCCTGCGGAATTTCCATTCCGGAATCCCACACAGCGATTATAATATCTCCGGCAGATTCGCGGATCTCCAGCGTAACGATCCGCATTGCGCAGCCCTGCACCGCATCAAAGGCATTTTCCAGCAGATTCCCGGTGATTACGACCATATCCTGCTGCATTTCTTCCGAGAGCTCACATTGCAGCTCTGTTCGGTCTGTCAGGATCAGATCGACCTTCTGCTCGGCAGCCCGGTCATATTTGCTCATGATAAATGCCGCAAGAACGGGATCGTGAATCTTCTGCGAGAGCAATTCCATCTCACGCGCGCGCAGGTGGACAAGCCCGGAGATATACTTATCGAGCTCGTCATATTTTTTCTCGTGCAGCAATCCGGCTACAACCTGCAATTTATTATTGAATTCGTGCATCTGTGCGCGCAGCGCCTCAATGTAGGTCTTCACTCCGGTGATGTCCTCAGCAAAGCGAACCATTTCCTGTTTGGGGCGGAACGTAACAAGGAGACTGCGGTGCTGCGGCTTTTCGACCCTGATGGGAATAAAGCTGACGTAATAACTGTCGGTACCGATATGGCATTCACTGTCGTAATACGGCTCATTTTGCAGGATGTCATCAAACGATAGCCAAGGAAACACCTCCGCAAAGGTTTCCGGTGTTTTGCCGGAAAGCGATGCAGAAAGCAGCTCTTGAGCGGTTTTGTTCAGATGCAGGATATTCCCCTTTTCGCTAATGGAGAGGAGGCCGTCGCGCACCGCGTCGATCAATGCATTACGCTCAACCAGCAGCTGCGCAATTTCCACCGGCTCAAGGTTAAACATGCTGCCCTTGATGTTGTCGGTAATATCCCAAACAAAGATCAGCGCGATAATCATGACGAGAATCGTCATTGCATCCAGATCACGCTGTGCCTTGGCCGTGCCTGCGTTTCCCGTGTCGTACTTTAACATGACGAGTACACGCCCACAGGGCTTGTCAAGACTATCGCGAATTGGACAGACTGCGTATAGCGTCTGTTTTTCCCCATCGCCGCATAGCCGATAGCTGCGCTCATCTATGGATGAACCGCAATAATCTTTCAGAACTGCGGGATCCATATCATTTTGACCAATCCCGCAGCGCACAGTACCGTCAGCCGCAAGCAGCACAAGTGCGGTACAATTACTTCCCTCCACGGTTTTCCGCAGGAGAGTTTCAAGTTCCGCCTGCTCTGTTTCCGTGCTGCTTACCTCAGGGGTAATGGAAATCTGATAGGCAATGTCCATCAGAGCTCTGCCGTCCGCTTGTGTCATTGTCGATTGAAGGCTCATAGAAACAGGATATCTATTAAGCAGCAAAATTACAATGACCACGGAACAAACAAGTAATGTGATTTTTGTGCGCAGCTTCATTTGTGAAAGCCCTCGTATATCAATAGCATATAATACCGATATTATATCAACTTCTATTAGGCATTGCAATAAAGAGCCGTCAAGACGTAAGCGTCAAACCTACAAGTTATTTTCTCGCCATGACAATTTGCTGTTGACAAAGGAAGATGACCTGGTGTATTATGAGAATAATTCATCAGAGAGAAATTTTTTTAGAAAGCTATTGTTATTTATTGACCGTGACAAAAGAGGTGGAAGAATGAAATTGCAGGACCTTGCGAGTGTTCGTAGCGGCCTGGTCTTGTCGAGAAAGCAAGCCAAAGAGCCAAGTGAGTATCGATATCCCTTGATTAATCTGCGGTGTATCCAGCAGGAAGGGACAATTCAATTGAAAGAGGCCGATATCTATGAAGCGAAAGAACCGCTGAAAGAAGAATACCTCTCACAAAGCGGAGATATCATTGTCCGCCTTACAGCTCCCTATACAGCAGTTCTGATTGATGAAACTACATCTGGAATGGTGGTTTCCTCAAACTTTGTAGTGATTCGAGTTGAGGATAAGAGCCTGTTGCCAGAGTATCTTTTTTGGTTGCTGAATACAGAAAAGATAAAACGAAAAATTTATGAGAATGCAACCAGTAATATGCTTGGCGCAGTTAACGCAAGATTTTTAGCTGACTTTGAATTGGTCCTTCTTTCCGTGGAGGATCAGCGTAAAATCTCCCAGTTCAATCTGCTGGCCAAAAGGGAACGCCAATTACTTAGGATGTTGGCGGAGGAAAAAGAAAAGTACTATGCTGGCGTACTGAATCAGGCGTACAAAAGAGCAAAGAAAGGGAAATGAAGATGACAAACAGAAAAGATATTGAACAGGTCCTGTGGAACGCCTGTGATAGTTTTCGCGGCAAGATCGACAGTTCCCGCTATAAAGACTACATCCTCTCCATGCTGTTCGTGAAGTACCTCAGCGATGTTTCTAAAGAGAGGCGCGAGGAGTACATCAAACAGTATGACGGGGATATGCGCCGAGTGGAACGGGCTATGAGCCGGGAACGCTTTGCAATGGACGAGCAGTCCACTTTCGACTATCTCTATGCCAACCGGAACGACGCTGAAATCGGCCAGAAAATCAATGTGGCACTGAACCACATCGAAGAGCGCAACAGCGGAAAGCTGCGCAATGTATTCCGGGCTATCGATTTCAACTCCCAAGTGGATTTTGGTGAACCAAAAGAGAAGAACGCTACCCTGCGCAACTTGCTGGAGGATTTCAACGGTCTGGATCTGCGTCCCAGTCAGCTGGGTTCTGCCGATATCATCGGAGATGCCTACGAGTACATGATTGCTATGTTCGCCTCTGATGCCGGAAAAAAGGGTGGAGAGTTCTTTACCCCAAGCCAGGTCTCTGAACTGGTGGCCTCTCTGGTGCAGCCCAAGGAGAACGACCGAATCTACGATCCCACCTGCGGCAGCGGTGGCTTGTTGCTGAAAGCCTATAAGAAAGTACCCAGTGGCAAGGTGGCTATCTATGGCCAGGAGCTCAACGCTCAGACCTGGGCGCTCTGCACTATGAATATGTTCCTGCACGGTGTGGATGATGCCCGGATCTGGCAGGGAGATACTCTCTCTAATCCTCAGAATGTTGAGGATGATAATTTAATGAAGTTCCAGGTGGTAGTGGCAAATCCTCCCTTCAGTCTGGACAAGTGGGACAGCGGCTTCCTTTCGGAGGCTGAGGCAGACAAGAGGGGCAAGAAGAAAATGTCCGCCGAACTGGATCAGTACCACCGTTTCGATTGGGGCGTGCCTCCTACTTCCAAAGGTGATTATGCCTTTGTGCTGCATATGCTCTCCAGTTTGGATGCAGAAAACGGCCGAATGGCGGTGGTGCTGCCCCATGGTGTTCTGTTCCGTGGAGCCAGCGAGGGGAAAATCCGCCGTCTGTTGGTGGAAATGAATCTGCTGGATGCGGTCATCGGCCTTCCTGCCAACCTATTTTATGGAACCGGAATCCCTGCCTGTATCCTGGTATTTAAGAAGAACCGGACATGCCGGGATGTGCTGTTTATCGACGCATCCGGGGACGGAAACTTTGAAAAGGGTAAGAACCAGAACATTCTGCGGGACAGTGACATTACCCGTATTGTCAATGCCTATCAAGCACGGCAGAACGAGGATAAATACAGTTATGTGGCCTCCTTCGACGAGATCAAGGAGAACGACTTCAACCTGAATATCCCACGGTATGTGGATACCTTTGAGGAAGAAGAACTGGTGGATATTGATGAGGTGCAGCGGAATATTGCCACCATCGAGGCGGAATTGACCGAGGTGCAGGCGCAGATGAAAGGCTATTTGAAGGAGCTGGGATTATGAGTAATGAGGTAGAGAACACCGGAAAAATCCTGATTTATCAAAATGAAAAGGGCGATACCAAGATTGATGTCTATTTTGAGGAAGACACGATCTGGATGACCCAGCGATCCATGGCAGAACTCTATCAGGTAACTCCGCAGAATATCACCACGCACATTAAGCACATATACGAGGACGGTGAATTGGAACAGAGGGCAACTTGTAAGAGTTACTTACAAGTTCAAATGGAAGGAAATCGTCAAATCCGCCGTGATACAAAGTTTTACAATCTAGACATGATTCTGGCCGTTGGTTACCGGGTGCGCAGCAATGTGGGGATACACTTCCGCCGCTGGGCCAGCGGTGTGCTGACCGAATATATGAAGAAGGGCTTTGCCCTCAATGACGAGCGGTTGCGCAATCCCCGTGAGTTTGGCGCTGACTACTTTGATGAATTACTGGAGCGTATTCGGGATATTCGTGCCAGTGAGAAGCGGGTGTATCAGAAGGTCAAGGAGATATTCGCCCTCTCGGTCGACTACGACAGCAAAAGTCAGGTTGCTCAAAATTTCTTCAAATCGGTTCAGAACAAGCTGGAATATGCTGCCACGGGCCACACTGCGCCGGAGCTCATTGCCAATCGGGCCGATGCTTTCAAGGATAACATGGGACTCACTTCTTTTAAGGGAGTCAAAGTGCGCCGGGGCGATGTGACGGTAGCGAAAAACTACATGACCCATGAGGAGATCAGCACGCTGAATCTCATTGTGAATATGTATCTGGACTATGCGGAGCTGCAGGCCAAAGGACACAACCCTATGCACATGGCGGACTGGGAAAGCAAGTTGGGCGATTTTCTGCGTTTCAATGGTCGGGAAGTTTTGGAGAATTTCGGAACTGTGAAGCGAGAGGTTGCGGAAAAACTGGCGCTGGTGCAATATGAGCAGTACGATGCCAACCGCCGGGTGCTGGAATCGGCGGATGATGTGGACGAGCTGGCCGCAGATGTGAAGCGGTTGAAACGATAAATATCAGTTAAAGGATGGGGTGTATCAAATGACTTTTGAAGAAATCAAAGCAAAGATTGAAGCGTGCGCTTCCGTATCGATCACTGAAATCAAAGAAATCCAGTACGGAAAATGTATCTGTCTCAGCAATGGAGGAAAAATCAACTGCTTTAACACAGGAAAATATACTGTACAGGGAAAAGCACAGGATCAGATTAAAGCCATTCTGGAAGGCACGGCTAAGCAGAATAATCGAAAGATTTTTGTCGTGTACGGGCATGACGAAATTGCCCGTACACAGTTAGAGGCATTGCTACGCCGATGGGATCTGGAACCCATTATTTTGGATCAACAGGCATCTGGCGGCCAAACGATTATCGAAAAGCTTGAAGAATACGGCTCCGATGTGGGGTATGCGATTGTTTTGGCAACACCTGACGATGACGGAAAGGCCAAATCGGAAACTGTATACAAATCCAGAGTTCGTCAAAATGTCGTGTTGGAACTGGGTATGTTCCTTGCCGAATTAGGAAGAGAACGGGTTGCGATTCTGTTGAAAGAAGCTGCTGATTTTGAAAAGCCTTCGGATATTCAAGGGCTTGTTTATATCCCCTTCCAGAACAAAGTGGATGAGGTTGCCATCAGTTTGATTCGAGAGTTGAGCCGACAGGGATATAAAATTGATACCACAAGAATTTGAACAGGTGATAAAATGACACCAGAAATCAAACATCGGATCGGGCAGATCCGCCGGGGTGAGATGCCGGAGGGATATAATCGTGTAAGGGATAGTATTATCCCTTCTGACTGGAAACAGTATTGCCTTGGCGAACTGGGTAAAAATAAGAATGGACTTAACTTCCATCGCGAGGACAAAGGGATCAAAATACGCATTCTTGGTGTGGGAGACTTCGGTAACTTATCGGTATTACGGGATCTAAATGCACTATCTGAAATTTCGATGAGATTTATGCCTGATGATGAGCTCCTACTAAAAAATGGTGATATTGTTTTTGTCCGATCTAATGGAAGCAAAGAATTAGTTGGCCGGAATCTTCTGGTTTATCCACAAAATGAAAAAGTTTCTTTTAGTGGTTTTTGCATTCGTTTTAGACTTAGCTCAGATAAAATTACTACGGCAGAATATATCAATCTTGTACTCGACAACGGTGTCCTTAAGCAAAAGCTACAGTCCGAAAACCAAGGTTCAAATATAAGTAATCTAAATCAAAGTATTATAGATAATTTACAAATCAGCATACCGTGCAAAGGTGAGCAACAAAAAATTGTTGCCATCCTCACCACTCAGGATAGGGTTATTGAGCTAAAGGAAAAGCGCCTTGCCGAAAAGCAGCGACAGAAAAAGTATCTTATGCAGCAGCTTTTGACAGGCAAAAAGCGTCTGCCTGGGTTTAGTGGAGAGTGGAAAAATACAAAACTATGCGAGGTTCTTTCTGAGCGAAAAGAAAAGAATGGCGAGCAAAATTTGAGAATTTGTTCGGTAGCAGTTCAAAAAGGTGTAGTAGATCAGGTTGAACATTTGGGAAGAAGCTATGCAGCAAATGATACTTCAAACTATTCTGTGGCTCATTATGGAGATATCATATACACCAAAAGTCCTACCGGAGATTTTCTGTATGGAATTGTTAAGCAGAACTTATCGCAGGAAACTGTTGCAGTTTCGCCGCTATATGGAGTATTTACACCCATGACATTTGGTCTTGGATACTTTTTTCACACATATTTTCAATCGGCTATTTGTGCGCGAAATTATCTGTTGCCAATTGTACAGAAAGGGGCAAAAAACACAATTAACATTACAAATGATACATTTATCTCGAGCAAATTGTATTTGCCTCTTGATGTAGAAGAACAAAAAGCGATAGCGGATACTTTTATTGCCGCCGACCGTGAAATCGACTTGCTGCAACAGGACATTGAACAGGAAAAACAAAAGAAAAAGGCCCTGATGCAGCTGTTGCTGACGGGTATTGTGAGGATAACTATATGAGCGCAGGGAAGCCAGATATCGGCATACTTTATGCCAAGATTACTTTTGAGCAATGTGAGCTTGATGAAGCTACAACTGAGCTGGAAAAATACGGATTGAAACTAATAGCGCATGAGCGTTCGCTCAATATTAATGCTTCGATAGACTTTTTTGTTCCCTTTCTCCGGATTCTTGTTTCTCCGGAAATAGTATCAGCGTTTAGCCAAGGCCTGTTAAACAGTGCGACATATGATGGGATTAAGGCATTGTTAAAACGCATTTATAGAAAATTCCATGCGAAATCAGTTTCTAAAATTCAAAACGGAAATATTATAGAAGAGTCAGCAAACATTCATTTTGTTGTAGGGAATAACCATATTGTACTTCCAATCGATGTTGATAAGGAAAAGTTTGAATATGTAGTAGATCAATTTATGCTTGCGACTGCTCGGTGTACGCCTATAGAACCAACATACACATTCTATTCAGAGAAAGACGATGCGGTTTTGAGCAAGACTGAAACGGAAATAATTCAAGAAGAATACGAAAAACAACAAAAAGAGAAAAATCAAGATGAATAATAACGAGGCGGGGTTTCCCGCCCCGCTAATCCTGCGTTTACTGATATTTCCGAAAGGAGGCAACCATGGACAAATCCCTGTACTTAGAAAAGAATATCAGCCAGCAGCCGGCCATTGATCTGCTGCGGTCCATGGGCTATACCTACATATCCTCGGAGGACTGCGAGGCGCAGAGAGGCAGCCGATACCATGTGCTGCTGAAAGACATCCTTCGTGGCCAACTGCGGCGGCTCAACCGCTATGCCTTCGCCGGTGCGGAAAATGAGTTCTCCGCCGGCAACATCGAGCGGGCTATGGAAGACCTGGACGAGCCTTTAACTGACGGCCTTGTTCGCTCCAGTGAAAAAATCTATGATGCCCTGTTGCTGGGCAAAAGCTATCCAGAGACTGTGGGAGAGGGCAAAACCCTCAGTTTCAACCTGAAATACATTGACTGGGAACATCCGGAGAACAACCTGTTCCATGTTACCGAGGAGTTTGCAGTAGACAGCCGGGACAAGCTCCACAACGCCCGGCCGGATATTGTGCTGTTTATCAACGGTATCCCTTTTGCTGTTATTGAGTGTAAAACGCCCCAGATCAGCGTAGAACAGGCCGTGGAGCAGAATATCCGCAACCAGCAAAAGGAGTATATCCCACAGCTTTACAAGTTTGCCCAGATTGTGATGGCGACCAATAAAAACGCCGTGAAGTATGCCACCACCGGAACGCCCAAAAAATTCTGGAATGTGTGGAAGGAACAGAATACCGCTTTTCTGGAAGGGGCGCTGGCCCAGTATGTGACTGACCGCACTCCCACTGAGCAGGATCGGAATTTGATTTCTCTGTTCAGCAAAGAACGGGTTATAGAACTGATCCGATACTTTGTGCTCTTTGACGCCAATGTAAAGAAGATTTGCCGGTATCAGCAATATTTCGCCATCAAAGAGATTATCAAGACCATTCAGCAGTCGGACGAAAAGGGTAACCGTCAAAGTGGCGTGATCTGGCACACCCAGGGCAGCGGCAAGAGCCTGACCATGGTTATGCTGGCAAAGTATATCTTAATGGAACTGTCCGACTGCAACCCGAAAGTGGTCGTTGTCACTGATCGCAAGGAACTGGATCGGCAGATCGCAGCTACATTTGCACACACCCGGCTCAATCCGGCCAGAGCCACCAGTGGACGGAATCTGGTGGAGCTGCTGAATAGCGGCAAGGCGGATGTGGTCACTACCATCATCAATAAGTTCAACACCGCTGAAAAAATGGAGCACAAGAATTTTTCGCGGGATGTGTTTCTGCTGGTGGATGAAAGCCACCGCTCCAACTATGGTCCGCTGGCCACCAAAATGAGGACGGTGTTCCCCAATGCCTGCTACATTGGCTTTACCGGTACTCCTTTGATGAAAAAAGAGAAGAACACTATGGCGAAATTCGGTAAGTTGATCCACAAATATACTATCAAGGACGGTGTGGATGACGGAGCCATTGTGCCGCTCATTTACGAAGGCCGTTTTGTGGAACAGAATGTGGATGAGGCTAATATAGATCTCTGGTTCAAACAGACTACCAAACGGCTCACGGAAGCGCAGCGGGATGACCTTTCACGGAAATGGAGCAGTATCCGCCGCCTAACCTCCACCGATGCTCGTATCAAGCGGATTGCTCTGGATATCAATGAGCACTTCATTGAAGGGTACAAAGATACCGGCTTTAAGGCTATGCTGGCCACTAACTACAAGCGGGATGCGATTCGGTATCTGGAGTGTTTTGAGCAATTTGGGGATTTGAACTGTGCCGTGGTGATCTCACTGCCTGATCTGCGGGAAAGTGTAGATGATATAGACGAGGGTGCCGACGATAAGGTCATTGCCTACTGGAATAAAATGATGAACCGCTACGGTGACGCAGATGCCTACGAAGAGGCAATGAAGAACCAGTTCTGCGCAGGAGACATCGATATTCTTATTGTGTGCAGTAAGTTGCTTACCGGTTTTGATGCCCCCATCTGCCAGGTGCTCTACATCGACAAAGAGTTGAAAGAACACGGCCTGCTCCAAGCTATAGCCCGCACCAATCGTCTGTATGAAGGCAAGGACTACGGCCTCATTGTGGACTACCGTGGACTGATTGAAAAGTTGGATACCGCTATGGATCTGTACAGCGGTGCCGGGCTGGAGAACTTTGACAGTGGAGATCTGAAGGGTGTTGTGGTGGATGTCATGTCGTCTGTGGCTGGCCTGCGGGAAGCCTATACCCGGTTGACGGAACTGTTTGCAGACTTAAAAAATCCACGCGACACCGAAGAAGTGGAAGTTTTTCTTGCTGACGATAAGAAGCGAGAGAACTTTTATAATTTCCTCTGTGCTTTTGGCAAAGCGTTGAATATGGTGCTGAATGCGGAACAGGCGTATGCAGCCATTCCGAAAGATGAATTGAAACAGTATCAAAACACTTTTATCTTTTTTTCCAAGGTGCGCCGCAGCGTGAAAATCCGGTACTGCGATGCCATTGATAACCGGGAATATGAGCCGCTGATGCAAAATCTTCTGGATACACACCTCTCGGTAGCTGGTCTGAAACAGATTACCAGCCCCATCGATATTCTGAACAAAGATGACTTTGAACGAGAATTAGAGGAATTAGGTTCGCTCCGTGCAAAGGCAGACGCTATTACCAGCAAATTGACCCGCAGCATCAGCGAAAAGTATCAGGAAAATCCTGCCTATTACGACAGTTTCTCCAAGCGTATCAAGGACGCATTGGAGCAGTACAAGGAAAAGGTAATCTCCGAGGCTGAATATCTGGCAAAGATGCGTACCATCATGGAAGACTATCACGCCGGAAAAAGCACCGTGACCTATCCGGAATCCATTAAGAATAATGTCCACGCCCAGGCGTTTTACGGTGTTCTGTCAGCAGTATTCGACGAAGCAAAAGAAGCGGAAGTGTCTCCTGATTTTGTTGCGGAGATTGCGGAAGAGATTACAAAAATTGTGGCCAACCACAGTCAAGTGGATTGGACCAACAACAAAACAATCCACGACCGAATCTCGCAGGATATTGATGACCTTTTTTATGACTACGAGAAAGAACGGGGATTAAAACTGTCTTTTGACACCATTGATAAGATCATCGAAAATGTCAAAACAGTAGCACTTCGGAGGTTTTGACAGCAATGGCACAGGAAAGAACCGTCGTATATGAAAACAATGAGATCCACTACCTGCTGGAGCAGAAGCAGGTAAAAAATCTCAATCTGCGGGTTCATAAGGATTGTATGGTTTATGTTTCAGCCAATCCAGATGTCCCGGCTGAAAAAGTCGATGATTTTGTGGTAAGCAAAGGGGCCTATATTCACTCAGCACAAAGAAAGTTTCGTGAGATGGCGCAGTATGCCTCTCAACCCAAGCAATATGTCAGCGGAGAGACTTTCTATCTGCTGGGCAGAGGAATCCGCCTGAAAGTGGAGAACAATATGCGGGACGCAATTTCCTCTGATGGGATATATCTTCGTCTTTGTGTGAAAGACACGGAAGACTTTGCAAAAAAGCAAAAGATGGTGACCCGTTACCTGGATGAGCAGTGTCGATCCATTTTCGGTGAAATTATTTTGGAGACCTACCCCGTATTCCAAAAATATGGGGTGCCGATGCCAGAACTGCGGATTCGGAATATGGAGACCAGGTGGGGATCTTGTTTGGCCAAAAAGGGAGTTGTTACACTGAATAAGAGGCTGTTAGAAGCCCCACGCAACTGTATCGAATATGTTGTGATGCACGAGTTTTGCCACTTCGTTCACCCCAATCATTCAAAGCAATTCTATGCGTTCCTAACGATGCTGATGCCGGACTGGAAACAGAGGAAAGAGACCTTGGATAAAAGCGCAACTTTCTGGTTGTGAAATTCTGTAAGCACATCCGGTAGAATAATGAAGTTGGTACTCCGTTCAAAGAATTGCAGCAAGTTTTACCGGGGCTTGATCGAAACCAAATCCGCGTTTTGATGAGAGAATTGCGTGAAAGCGGGAAGGTTTTCTGCGAAGGAACAACAAGTGCCGCAAGGTGGTTTGCGTCCAAATAATCCAAAATACTAACGAATCTTGGAACCAACTTGGAACTGACTTGGGACCAACTTTGAACTAACTTGCGACCTAATCAGCAAAGTGCGTGCTGACGATTAAAGCGGATGGCGGATCTCATAAATCTGGGAGCAAGCAGGCAGTGCGGGACGCGAAGAAAAACTCCATTCTGGAGAAGTGCGGCGTCCCGCTGCTGCGACTGCGCACAGATGGCAGCGGGGAAAAAGAGAAAATCAAAAATGCGCTAAAGAGGGAATGATTATGCCGAGAATTATCAGGAATGCGATCAGATGCAAGAAATGCGGAGATATCATCGAAAGCAAAACTGTCCATGATTTCAAGTTTTGCAGTTGTGGCTCCTGCGCCGTGGACGGCGGCCTTGATTATCTTCGTAGGTGCGGAAACCTTGGAGATTGGGAAGAACTGTCCGAAGTGGAAAAGGTGGAAGACAACGGCGCGTTGGTTTGATTTTGAATGATAGGAATTGAGGGATAGAACCATGCCTCTTGAAATTGTTCGCAATGACATCACGAAAATGAGCGTGGATGCCATCGTCAATGCGGCAAATGAAACGCTGCTGGGTGGTGGCGGCGTGGATGGCTGTATCCATCGCGCGGCGGGACCGGAGCTGCTGGCCGAGTGCCGGACGCTCGGCGGCTGCCGAACCGGCGAGGCCAAGATCACCAAGGCTTACCGGTTGCCCTGCCAATATGTGATCCACACCGTCGGCCCTGTGTGGAACGGCGGTAAGTACGGCGAGCGGGAACAGCTCGCCTCCTGCTATCGCACCAGCCTTGCGCTGGCGAAGGAGCACGGCTGCGAAACGGTCGCCTTTCCGCTGATTTCCTCCGGCATCTTTGGTTATCCAAAGGATCAGGCGCTTCGCGTGGCGGTGGACACTATCGGTGAGTTTCTGCTGCACAATGACATGACGGTCTATATCGTGATCTTTAGCCGCACGGCGTATCAGATCAGCAGCAAGCTGTTTGCCGACATCGCCGAGTACGTTGATGACCACTATGTAGATGTGCATACTGATTCCCAGCGGGAGCGCCTGCGCCGGATGAGCGTTCTCGAAAGCAGGACGCTGTCCGCCGATGCAGCGGCGGCGCCTATGGCTGTCGGCGGATTGGACAGTTTGCTGGCACATCTGGACGCCGGCTTCTCGGAAACCCTGCTGAAGCTCATCGACCGCAGCGGCAAAAAGGATTCCGAGATATACAAGAAAGCCAATGTCGACCGCAAGCTGTTCTCTAAGATCCGCAACAATCCGGACTACAAGCCCTCCAAGGCAACAGCCATTGCCTTTGCTATAGCGCTGGAGCTGAATCTGGATGAGACGCGTGACCTCGTTGCCCGCGCGGGCTACGCTCTCAGCGCCAGCAGCAAGTTCGACGTCATTATTGAGTATTTCATCAGGCGGAAGAAGTACGACATCTTCGAAATCAATGAGGCGCTCTTCGCCTTCGACCAGAGCCTACTGGGGGCTTGAGGAATGAAAATTATACTCAGCCGAAAAGGTTTTGACTCTGCGAATGGCGGCATCGTCAGTCCCATTTTTGAAGATGGTACAATGGTTTCGTTTCCCATTCCCAGCGATGATGAGGATACATATGATTCTCTTTACTACAATGGGATTCCATACTCCAAGATTTTACATGATTTGAGGTATAAGGGTGGGAACCACTGCCATGTCGACCCGGATTTGGATTTGAGTCGGCGTGCAAAGGAAATTGACGGCTGGTTTCCAGCGTTCGGTCAGCGGGATGCCGCGGCTTCTTACCTAAAGAATCTGGGTGTTGCGCCGGGAGATATTTTCCTGTTTTTTGGAAATTTCCACTTTGTTGAGTGCAAAAACGGGGAATACAAGTATTCGCGGGAGTGCGGTGATTTTTGCCGTGAAAAAGATATTCAGGTGATTTGGGGCTACCTACAGGTGGGGGAAATCCTTTCTGCGCCCGAAAAGCAAAAAGAAGCGTGGTGGCACCCCCATTCAACCGATGAGCGGACAAGCGGCACAGCGAATGTTATATTCAAGGCATCTGAGAAACTTTCTCTGGATATCACCAAGCCCGGAGCGGGATTGCTGCCCTTTGACAAAAAGCGTATGCTGACGCTGGAGGGCGCAACAAAAGCAACTTGGGCGATGAATGAAGTGTACGATACGCAGCACATATACGGAAAGAGAAAGAACGGCGCAAAGGATCCAATAAAGGGATTATACTACGCGGGCATTTGGCAGGAACTTGGACTGATGGAATCGGATGCCTGCACGGAGTGGGCAAGAAGTATACTTTTGTAATCAGGAGCGTAACACCATGACTTTTATCTGCTACCCCAAATGCACCACCTGCCAGAAGGCGCAGAAGTGGCTGGACGAGAACGGCATTTCCTATACATTCCGGGACATCAAGACGGAAAATCCTGCTTATGAGGAACTGTCTGCGTGGTATCGGCGCAGCGGGCTGCCGCTCAAGAAATTCTTCAACACCAGTGGTCTCCTCTATAAGTCCATGGTGCTGAAGGAGAAGCTCCCCACCATGAGTGAGGACGAGATGCTAAAGCTCCTTGCAACAGATGGGATGCTGGTCAAGCGCCCACTGCTGGTGGGCGATGACTTCGTGCTGGTCGGCTTCAAGGAAACCGAGTGGGAGAGCCATCTAAAAAAATAAAGAAGAGGTGAAGCATCATGGATGTGCAACGGGCAAAAGAACTGCTGATGGTTTTGGCGGATGGCGTTGACCCCTTGACGGGGGAGGTACTGCCGGATGACCACGTGTGCAACAAAGGGGAGATCGTGCGGGCGCTGCACTGCGCCGTGGAGGAACTGTCCCGCAGACGGAAAAAACCGCTGCCCGAAAACAACGGAAAACCTTGGACGGAGGAACTGGACGACGAGCTAAGCCGCTTGTTCGACGGCGGTATGAAAAAGAAAGACCTCTGCGAGCACTTTGGACGCACTTCCGGGGCAATCGAATCTCGGCTGGAGCGGTTGGGGAAAATGTAGAACGGTGAGTCACCTTTAAAGCAATATGTCGCCTGTCAGGCGACCAACCCCCCCTTTGGCCGCACTACAATGGTAGCGTAATCAAACGAAGGAGGGCTTTTTAATGACGGAATTGGTTTTTATTCTGGATCGCAGCGGCTCCATGAGCGGGCTGGAATCGGACACCATCGGCGGCTTCAACTCCATGATCGCACAGCAAAAGAGGGAGGCAGGCGAGGCGCTGGTCTCCACGGTGCTTTTCGCCAACGACAGCACGGTCATCCATGACCGTCTGCCGCTGGGCGAAGTGCCGCCTCTGACGGAAAAGGAGTATTTCACCTGCGGCTGCACGGCGTTGCTGGATGCCGTGGGCGGCGCCATCCACCACATCGGCAACATTCACAAGTACGCCCGCCGGGAGGATGTGCCGGAGAAGACGATGTTCATCATCACCACCGACGGCTACGAAAACGCCAGTCGCCGCTACGATTACGAGCGTGTGCGCCGCATGATTGAACGGCAGAAGGAGAAGTACGGCTGGGAGTTTTTGTTCCTCGGCGCAAACATCGACGCGGCTAAGGAGGCGGCACGTTTCGGCATTGACGCCGACCGGGCGGTGAACTACAAGTGCGACGAGGAGGGCACGGCGCTGAACTACGAGGTCATCGGCGAGGCCGTGTGCAACGTCCGCGCCGCCAGACCTCTCAGTACTGACTGGAAGCGCCGTATCGACGAAGACGTGCAAAGACGTGGGAGATGATAAAATGTACGGAGCAATTTTAGGCGACATCGTGGGCAGCCCCTACGAGTTTGACTGCAACAACTATAAGGCGAAGGATTTTCCGCTGTTCAGCTGCCGTTCCGACTTCACCGACGACACGGTGATGACGCTGGCGGTGGCAAAGGCCCTGCTCAGCACCCGTGGGCAAGACGATGCCGCCATCAAAGCAGCACTGGTGCGGGAGATGCAGCAACTGGGCCGTGCCTACCCCGACCGGGGCTATGGCACCCATTTTGGCGACTGGCTCTATGAGGACGACCCGCAGCCCTACCAGAGCTACGGCAATGGCAGCGCCATGCGGGTGTCATCTGCCGCATGGCTGGCGAAGGACATGGCGGAAACGCTGCATCTGGCGCAGCTCGCCGCCGAGGTGACCCACGACCACCCGGAGGGCATCAAGGGCGCGCAGGCCACCGCCGCAGCCATCTTTCTCGCCCGCACAGGTCACGGAAAAGAGGAAATCAAAGCGTATGTGGAGCGCGAATTCGGCTACGACCTCAGCCGCAGCTGCGATGAGATTCGTCCCACCTATCACCATGTGGAGAGCTGTCAGGAAACCGTACCGCAGGCTATTATTGCATTTCTGGAAAGCACAAGTTTTGAAGACGCTCTCCGCACAGCGGTGTCCCTCGGCGGCGACAGCGACACCCTCGCCGCCATCACCGGCAGTATCGCTGAGGCGTTCTACGGCGTGCCGGAGGAACTGCGGCAGGAGTGCCGCAAGCGGCTGACACCGGAGCTGGCGGAGATCCTGATTGAATGGGAGAAAGCCGCGCTTTGATAGCATATCAAAATGCAGGCGGGTTAAAATCTGCCGCGCTATAGACAAAGAGAACCGTGTGCTGACCGCAAGGTCAGCACACGGTTTTTCATTTGGATTCCTTCAGCCACTGCTGAAATTCCGCTAACGAGATAATATCTCGGTCACATTTTTGTTTCTCTTCTCTAGCTTTTTCGCTCCATGCATAGAACGCCTCGTCCGTGATGCGCCCCGCCTTGATCCACGCAAAGCGCCGCTTATACTCTTTGCGGTATGCCTTGAAGATTGGGTCATCCGACTGCTTCTTTGTCCACTGCTTGAAAGCCCCGATCTCCCGACAGACCTGCTCTCCTCTTGGAACAGGCCGCTCGCAATACTCCGCGCTGACCCGCCCGGTCTGCGGAAACCATCGTCCGCAGTTCTTGCAGCGCCGCACGGTGATGTTCCGCTCCACACAGCTCCGCAGAGAGTAGTCGATCATGTCTCGGATACTGGAGGAATACAGCACCGGCGAACACCGCCCCGGCTCCACTGGCTCAAAGCTGAGCGGGATGGGGTGGAAACAAAACAGGCCGGGATCTTTCGGCATATCGTAGGTATAATTTTTTGCCGCCTGTGACTGCGGCTCCCGTCCTGCGCTGTCCACACCCAGCACCAACTCAAAAAATCGCTGGATCTGCTGCTGATACAGCGGAAGCTGCTCGGGAAGCTGCCGCAGCTCATCCAGCATTTGTGCATCCTCCGCACTGCCTCGGTCACCATAAATCCCAATTCTGGAGAAACGGTCATACCAACGCACATACAGAAACTCCAGATAGATATGTCGACTTTTCAGTTGGCTCAGTTCCACTATGGCATCTGTGCCAGCTTGCCGGTCATCCTCAACGATCAACCGCCTCCAACGATCTGCGATCCGTTGGAGAGAGGGTGTCAACTCCCCATAATCCATCTCCAGAAAGGTGAGCAGGCTTTCCAAAAAGGGAAACTCCCCCTGGACATCCGGAACGCCTTGCGTACCAAGGGAATCATACTGAAAAATCTCTCTGCCCTCAGAGAAGAACATTTTGGCATACCACATGGCAGATCACCTCAAAATAGACAATCGTAATACGAAAATACAGACAGTCTTGACAAGGGGTGAAAAGTATGTTACCATACGATCGCGGAAAGACTGCCAAAAGTAATTTACGGTTAGTCTAACACGGAGACTGCGGATTGTCAATGAAAAAGACGGTCACAAATCCGAAAAAGCACCTCGACAACTGAATACCCATCACCGGAGATGATACACGCCGGAGAAGTAACGCCAGGACGCCGCGGTAAAGCGGTCGAGCGTGCCAAGGCAGAGTGAAAACGCTGTGCAGGTCAAACAAGGCCGCAGGGCAGGAACGGGTACGGTGCGTGGCACGAAACCATTATGGAAGGGGGAAGAAACATACATCGTTCCTACAAAAAGGAAAACCGCTGAACTGTTGCAGCAGTCCAGCGGCGTGCCGCGTTTCGGAAAACGCAGACTCCATCTGCAAACAGTCTAACAGAGGGACCTCCGAAACGCAAGTAATTTTTCTCTGAATTCTATTGGAGGTAACGATTTTGAAAATATCAACCTATCACAGCTACGATGAATTGCCGCTGTTCCTCAACGCGGAGCTGGTGGCAAAGGTGCTGGGCGTGTCCATCTCCAGTGCCTACGAGCTGATGCACGAAGAAGTATTTCCGTCTGTGCGCATCGGCAGTCGGTTCGTGGTGCCCAAGGATAAATTCCGGCAGTGGGTGGAGCGGCAGACCGGAGGTGTCAGATGAGAACCTGGACAAAGCGTGACCCGGTCAAGAACTATTTTCCTCTGCCCAATGAGATCTATCAGCTGGGTCTGTCTCACGGCGCGATCGCTGTCTACGGTTACCTGCTCCGCATCGAAGACCGCAGGACCTATCAGTGCCATCCCAGCTATGCCACCATCGGCAAGGCGGTGGGTATGAGCAACAACACCGTGCGGAAGTATGTGCAGGAGTTGGAGGAACGTGGACTCATCCGAACCGAGCGCACCAGCATCATCACGAGGGACGGGCGCAAGCAAAACGGAAGTCTGCTCTACACTATTCTGCCAATCCAGTTTTCCATCGGGGAATTTTATCAGCGGCAGATGGATGCTGTGGACAGAGCAACGGAACGGCAGCGAGTGGCAAGACGCATGGAACAGACCAGCGTGTGAAACCGGCGAGTATCTTTCTCTGCATGCTGTTATCGTGGCCAGACAAAACCGCGAAACCCATCGGTGCGAAGCGAGGTATAGCAGCGGGGCTGCGCGGCTCGGCGGAGCCGCGGCGCCGATGAACTGCGGCTGCCCGCCAAGGGCGGGTTGACGCAGTTCATCGGCTGTTATTCTGCTCCCACGGTTTTCACCGCCTCAAATTTGAAGGCATTTTCACAGATTTTGTGCTTTCGGATGTGCTGCACAGATCAGTTCCCCGCGCCGTTCGCCCTGTGTGCCGCTGTGTGTGCGTTTAGGGGCTGGGGTGGAGTGTTTACCCACCAAAGCCCATTGAAGCGAGTGTTGCGGCGTTTGTGGGCGATGTGTGAGAGATCCTTGCGAATACTGTTCCGACAAAGGAGAAATGAGTCATATAGGGGTGAGTTTTTCCTCCTGACCATGCCCTGTTTCGGAGATTGTAGCCCCTTGTTTACCCGTTCGATTAAAGCACAAGATAAAAGGCCGCAGTCGCAAGCGCCCGCAGCCCGGCCACAAAGCCCCGCAGTGCGGGGCTTTTCAGAGAAACGCCAACCACCGTCGGTTTGGCGGTTTTACAGAACAATCGCAGTCGGTCATTCGGCAAAGTCCCGTGTTTGCAGGGCTTTGCGGCGATTTTGACCGACGACACAGAAAGGAAAAAAATATGGATGATAACAAGAAAAGCACCACGATCTGGCTGCGCCCCAGCGTGATCAGCCGCATGGACGGCTGGCTGGAAGCTGATAACTGTCAAAGCCGCAGCGAATTCGTAGATAAGGCCCTGCGCTTTTACATGGGTTATCTCGGCACCGAGGACAACACGACCTACATCTCTCGGGCCATCCTGACAGCCATTCAGGGTACGCTGGACGACAACAACAATCGGCTCTGCCGCATTTTTTTCAAGTGCGCGGTGGAACTGAATATGCTGTGCCACACCATCGCCGCCCACTTCCGCGCCGACCCGATCCACACGCGGGAGCTGCGGGCCTACGCCGTGGACGAGGTGAAGCGCACCAACGGTCAGGTGAGTTTTGAAAGCGCGGTGCGGAGCCAGCGGCGCATAGAGCCGGATGACACATGGCCCGGATCGTACTGATCTCCCCCTACCTCAAGGGCGGACAGAACGCCGCGAAGCTGGCGCAGCGTACTCGCTACGTCGCCACCCATCCCGGCGTGGAGCTGCTGGCGGATGAGCGCAGTACACTCCCCGCTACAAAAAAGGCTGCTCGATGTGGATGCACATGCGAACAGGTTTGGAAACGTATTTTTTGCGCCGCAATAGTCAAAGAAACATTTTGAAAAACAGTAGCTTTGTGAGCGGAGTTGTGGTATGTGTTGTGGTTGCCAAAAAGGAGGTGCCGCAATGTACGACTACATGAAAGCCCTGCAAAAGCGTTTCGACCGTCAGGAACACAGTGAATTGGACAAGCAGGTCAAATACGCTCGAGAGGAACTGCGGCGGGATATGGACGCCGCGGGGCGCAGAAAGCTGCTGCGGCTGTTGGACGCGCAGAATGCGTTGCAGGTTGAAGCCACGCTGATGAGTTTCACGGCGGGCTTCAAGCTGGCGTGGGGCATGGTGAAAGAGCTGGAGGCAGACGGGCTCTACTCCTTCGAGCAAGAGGAAGAAAAACGCATCTGCCATCCGGCGGAACAGGAGGACTAAATGGCAAAACGAAGACCGTCCGGTGACGGCATGGTGCGTAAGCGGGAGGACGGCCGCTGGGAGGGCCGTATCGTGGTGGGCCATAAGAAAAACGGTACGCCCATCTTCCAGCACGCCTATGCTCGTACACAAAAGGAACTGACAGAAAAGCTCCATCAAAATATCGAACGCTATCAGGACGTGGAGCTGACCGAGGACAGCCGGATGACCTTGGGGGAGTGGCTCGACCGCTGGTTGACAGACTATAAAGAGAACACCGTCCGTCCTGGTACCTTCGCAGGCTACCGCAGCTGTATTGAAAATTATATCAAGCCGCAGCTCGGCGACAAGCAGGTGTCACTGGTGACAGCGCAGGATGTGCAGAAGCTCTATCGGAAGCTGAAAGAGAACGGTCGGTTCAAGGAGCATCCAAAGTTTGGTTCCGCACTGTCAGACACCACCATCAACCGCCTCCACGCCATCTTCCATCAGGCGATGGAGGACGCCCTCCACGCGCATATCATTGCTAAGAATCCCACCGTGGGCGCAACGGTGCCGAAGGCAAGCCATGCGCCGAAGCGTGTCCTGACCGACAAAGAACTGGACACCTTTCTGGACACCGTGCGGGAGGATGTGATTTGGGGCGACTTCTTCTACGTGGAGCTGACCACGGGCCTGCGGCGGGGCGAGATCTGCGGGCTCATGTGGCAGGACTTTGACGCGCGGAACGGAATCCTGCAAGTGCGCCATACCCTCCATGACCGAAAGCTGGGTGTCGATATGCTGGGCAAGACCAAGACACGCAGCGGTGAGCGCACCATCGTCCTGCCCCGCAGCACGGCGGAAATTCTGCGCCGCCGGAAGGAGAATGCGATCACGCAATGGATCTTCCCAGACCCTGTCCGACCGGAGCTGCCGCTGTCTCCGAACTGCGCCTACACGCACATGAAAGCGATCTTACACAAGGCGGGACTGCCGGACATCCGCTTCCACGATTTGCGGCACACCTTCGCCACCCACGCCATCGCCAGCGGTGTGGACGCCAAAACCCTGTCGGGAATTCTGGGGCATACCAACGCCAGCTTCACGCTGGACACCTACACCCATGTCACACCGGATATGCAGAAAGCCGCCAGCGGCATCGTTGGCGGCTTCATGGAGGAAATCTTCGGGAAGGAGTTGAAACCGTGGCAAGAAAGCGAAAAGCTGGCACCGGCACCGTAAGACAGCGCGGCGACGGCCGCTGGGAGGGTCGCGTTGTCATCGGCTATGATGACAGCGGCCTTCCCAAGACGAAGAACGTCCTCGCCAAAACAAAACGGGAATGTCAGGAGAAGTTGCGGCAGCTCACCGAAAGCGTGGTAGGGCGGAATGACCGAAAGGTCAAACCGGATATGCTGTTCGGGGACTGGTTATGCTACTGGTACGAAAACCATAGCAAGCCGACGCTCCGCGCCTCCACGCGGAACAACTACGAAAACGTCATCCACAACCATGTCCTGCCGGAGATCGGGAAAATTCCGCTGAACAAATTGTCGCAGAATGATTTGCAGCAATTCTACGGGCGGCTGAAAAAGAACGGCCGCAAGCGTCTGACGGAGCAATACGGCGCGGGCCTTTCCGACCGCATGGTGCGGATGTGCCACGCAGTCTGCCGCTCCGCCTTGGAACGGGCCGTGCGGGATGACCTGCTCCGTACAAATCCGGCCATCGGCTGTAAGCTGCCGCCGAAAAAGGCAAAGGAAATGCAGGTGCTGGATCGGGAGGAATTGCAGAAATTTCTCATTCAGGCGCAGGCGGACGGGTACTATGAGCTGTTCCTGCTGGATCTCTGCACCGGCCTGCGGCGGGGTGAATTGATAGCGCTTCAATGGGAGGATCTGAACTTTGAAACCGGCGTGCTGACCGTCAACAAACAGGCGTACACGGTAAACGGCGAATTGCAGATCATCCCGCCCAAAACCAAGGCATCCGTGCGAAAACTGGTGCTGCCGCCCGCGGTGCTGGCCGTGCTGCGGGAGTACCGCAGGAAGGTGGATTCCCGCTGGATGTTTCCGTCCCCGGTGAAGGCGGACCGACCGATCACGCCCGGCGTGGCGCGCAGACGACTTCAGACGATACTGGAGCGGGCAGACTGCAAGCGTGTCAGATTTCATGATCTGCGCCACACCTTCGCGACGCTGGCGCTGGAGAACGGCATGGATGTGAAAACCCTCTCCGCCATGCTGGGCCATGTGTCTGCGGTGACAACGCTGGACATCTACACCCACATCACCGGCGATATGCAGCGCGCAGCCGCCGCCAGCATCGACCGGAGCATCGGCAAGGCAGAACCACGGGAAGAAACGGAGCCGGAGCGGAAAGGCATCGTGGACTTCCGGCCCTATGTGGGGAAGAAAAGGAAACCAGGCACCGGATGCGTCAGCGAACTCAATGACCACCTGTTTGAGGGACGCTATTCTCCCATATGGCCGGACGGGACGCAACATTCCCGCAACGTCTACGCCCGCACCCACGAGGAGTGCGAGAAAAAACTCAAGGCGCTGATCACGGAGATGAACGAGGAACGCAAAAATCTCAAGGAGCAGCTTGCGGGCATCGCTCCGCCAGAAAAGCTGACAAAAAAGCAGCGCAAGCTGTGGGACTATATGCGCCTCCACCCGGAGGTCACGGAGTTCTCCACCCTCGCCAAACGAACCGGTCTGGCACGGAATACGGTGAAGAAGCATTATGGGATGCTGGCGGCGATGCTGGAGGAAATGTCGGAATAGAAGATAAAGACCCTTCGTAATCTGTTGATTATTTTAATGACCGTGACTTGACTATAAGCGGCAGAATATGACCTTGTTATTTTAATGCTTCAGTTTTTGGTGATACGCATCAAGAATTTGCCGACGTTGTTCCGATTTGACTTTACTCTCTGCGAAGCGTTAGAGGTTCCACGCGGCACATTTTACAATCACATTCTTCGCAACAAGCGGGGGAATGCCTGGTTTGAGAAACGCAGGGAGAAGTACCGCGTTCTAATCCGTGAGGTCTTTGATGAATATCGACAGGTGCTTGGAGCTGAAAAGATTCGGATGATTCTCGTACAGCGCGGGCATCAGGTCAGCACCAAATTTGTCGCTGACCTGATGCGGGAGATGGGATTATCCAGCGTCAGAAACACCGCCAAGCAAGACTATTTAAAGCTGCGAGAACCCGAAAAGAAGAAAAACATCCTCCGTCAGCAATTTTCAGCAGACAAGCCGAATCAAATTTGGGTCAGTGATGTGACCTGTTTTAAGGCAACACCGCACAACTGCAACGATACGCGTTGCCGGGCAGTCATTTTGTAAGAATCAATAGGTCGCCCCGTGCTTTTGTCCGCAAAGGCGCACGAACTCAAGCTGCCAGGAAGGGCCTGTCAGCCAGAATCAGATTCGCTAACGCGAACATGATATTGAATTTGGCTCTCTGCTTTTCAATCCCTCGGTATCGTGTTTTTCGGAAACGCAGCTGTTTCTTGACGATGCCGAATACGTGCTCCACTTTCGCACGGACGGAAGATTTCGTGCGTTCTGCTTTCTTTGCGGCATACTGACCGCTTTTGCTCAGTTTTTTTACTTGGGATGGACGGCGGTTGATTCTGTATTTGATCTTGCGGCCAGCCTTGTTGCGGAGGATCGCATCGCCGCGCTTTTCTGCTCCGAGATAACCGCTGTCGCCGTAGACTTCATCTTCGTCTCCAGTCAGCAGCTTTGATGTTTCTGCAACATCATGGACATTGGCTGCTGTTGCCTCCACGGTATGAACCAGCCCGCTGTCCTTGTCCACGCCGATATGTGCTTTATACCCAAAGTGCCAGGTATTACCCTTCTTGACCTGATGGGCATCCGGGTCTCGTTTCTTTTCCTTATTCTTGGTAGAAGAGGGCGCGGAAATGATGGTGGAATCCACAATCGTTCCCTTTTTCAGAATGAGGCCACGTTCCATGAGCGCTGCTACCACCTGCGCGAACAGCTTTTCCTGTAGTCCGTTCTTGATCAGCAAGTTCCGAAACCGGCCAAGGGTATCCCCGTCCGGAACTTGGTTGCTGGAATCGACGCCGCAGAAATCCGAAAACGCACGGCTGTCGATAGCCTCTGCCACCGTTGCCTCGTCACTCAGGTCATAGAGGTTTTGCAGCAGATACAGCCGTAGCATGGTCTCCAGCGGATAGGGTTTGTTGCCGCGCTCTGCTTTGTAATAGCACGGCTGGATCAGGCATAGCCATTCCTTCCACGGGACAATTCGTTCGATCTGAGTCAGAAACTCTTTTTTCTTTGTCCGCACCTGCGCCAACTCATCGCTGAATGCGGAAATCGTCATCTGTTTATCCATATATTTATATACCACACTTGGCGCTATCTGGCTCTTTTTTCTGTGCGGTGTTGCCTTAAATTAGAGAATCGGTATCTTTATATCTGTGTGATCTTGGATCTATTTTCTCGTAAAGTGATCGCCTACAAGATTTCCCGAAAAAACAGCACGCAGCTCATTACGGCCACATTCAAAATGGCGTATGAACTGCGTAAGCCAGAGGCAGGACTCATTTTTCACAGTGACCGTGGCGCGCAGTACACATCGCACCGTTTTCAGCAGCTTCTTCATGAACAGAAGTGCATACAATCGTTCTCCAATTCTGGAAAGCCTCACGATAATGCTGTGGCCGAGGCGTTCTTTGCATCCTTGAAAAAGGAAGAACTGTATCGGAAAGATTATTCCTCTGAGGCCGCATTGAAACAGGGAGTCGCCTCTTACATTGAGTTTTATAACACAGCGCGTCCGCATAGGACGCTGAAAAACATGACGCCATGTCAAATGGAAGAGTCGTTCATGGCGGGCTCATGAATATTTTGGCTTTGCGAAAAGCCGATAAATTTCTGTAAAAAGCTTATGACATGAGACAGAGGGGTTCAGATTTCGGAAATTAGACTGTTTGTAGTCAAAATTTGAACGGTTCGAATTTTTATGTCCCATCTTACTTTTGAACACCTTTTCTCCAAAAAGGCTTGCGCTACAAGGTTTTCGGACATAAAACAACCCTACCCAAACTGACAAGTCTCACAAACTTGTTCAGATTGGGTAGGGTCATTCATACGTTAATTGTTTTTAGAATATACTAAGTTGCCACGGCAGAACGTATTCGGGAACGCGGAACACCTCAAAGGATGTGGCTTTGCCGCACTCACCGCACTTGAAGGTCTCGCGGGTCACAACACTGTTGGCGTCCAGCTCATTGGTTCGACCGGATGCCTGCATCCAGTGCTCGGCAGGGTCATGGTAGCTGTTCTGCTGGGCGGCAAAAGCGGTGGGGATCATGCCCACGCACATGACCAGCGTCAGCAGCAGTGCCAGCGCTCTGCGGGAATAATGGTTCTTATTTAGATTCATAGGTCCTCCTTATATTTTTTGTTTTTTATCCGCGGTGAAAACGATGTTCTTTTGGCTAATCCGATAAAGTTCACAATAAAGAGTTCGGATTTTTTGCAAATATAGTGCAAAAACAACGACATTAACTTACGCACCGCAATAGACAAAGAATAAAAAAGCAGCCCCTGAAATCATTCGATTTCAGGGGCTGTGGTCCGAGATGGGAGACTCGAACTCCCGACATCTTGCTCCCAAAGCAAGCGCGCTACCAACTGCGCTAATCCCGGATTTTGGGGTATTCAGTTTTGCTCCAGATGTGGTCAAACATGTGGTCAGGCGGTTTTTTTGACCATCTCGGCTTGTGGGGGAAGTGCCTGTATCGCAGGCGTATCAAGGGATTGCGGGCACGGTGTTTTCCGGCTTGGAGGGGGAGCGACCCGCTCCCAAACCAGGCGCGATACCAACTTCGCTATACCCGGATACAACGCATTATTATAGCAGGTCAAAATGCGCCTGTCCAGTCCTGTATATAGCTTTTTGCATTTTATGGAATCCCGCGTTCTAATACACCATTGATTGCTTCTCACACAGATTAAATCTTCTATGTTAGGGTCAGGGTTGTTTCGACCTTTTGTAATTGCTCTGGAGTATACTCCGTACAAAGTGATGCCTCTATTGTATTTCCATCTTCATCAAAGAATTCAACGGTAAATGCTTTGCCGTTACCGAGTACATCGACAATGGTTCCTTCAGTCCCTGCTTTGATCCCCGTTTCGGGATCATCAGTTTTCAAGATGACAATATCGAGCAGTTCTAGCATTTTTCCCTCTCGGTCAGATCGTGTTTGAGATTTGCTTCTGAATTCGATTTCGCATGAGCTGCCGAAACATACCAGGAGCCACGACCTCAAGAACGGGCCCAAAGGACAGTACGCGGATCAGCAACTCCGTTTCATCATTCTGGTCATATTGGAGTGTGATTCGATATAGCCGCTCGTCCAGCTTCTGCGTTTCCTTTTCAAAATGAGAGAAGTGCAACAGGACGCGCTCCAAACCATTGCGCTCGTCATGGAGGAGTAAGGTGAGTTCTTTCAGATATTCTTTCGGAACGTTCACAGATGCAGGATCATATTCTTCCAGCAGTTCGCAGGATCGGATACGGGCCATGTTGACCGTGTTCATCCGACGCATCCCCGTCACTAAGATCCGAAATTTATCATCCTTCTCGGAATACTCCAAGCGGTACGGATTGCAGGCAAAAGAATGGCGGACTCCAGTATGTCCGTGGAATCGGATTCGCATCTTTCGATTCTCGTGAATTGCCCGCATTACCATGCGAAAACAATGAACATAATTGGGATCGGAATAGGGATCTCCGTCTGCGTACTGGTCAAACCGGACGAAGGTATCATAAATCCTCTTATTGTTTTGGAGTCTCATCCATCAGGCCCAGCGCCTCGACAATTTCGGCCTGCCGCTGCATCCGTCGGATCATTTCCTTCTCCGCAGAAAGGGAAATCTGATGCGGCAGCAGCGCATAGTCCTGAAACATGAAGCGGATCTTGTCGATCTCCTTGTCCGTATGATAGTGGCCGCAGTACCAGCGCTCGTAGTGCAGCCTTGACTCGATCGTATCAAGCCATTGCTCAGTGCTCTTATCCACACTCGACTGGTTGATCATGGATAGAAACACTTTAGTCGGCTCGTACCTGAGCGGGCAGGTGTGCGACAGCACAACATCGATCTTCCAATCACGCGCAGATAGCACACGCTCAACTTTCTCCTTGATTTCATCAGACGGTTGCTCGTCTTCAAACCAGTTATAGCCTCTTGCCAATCGGTAGTATTTGTCGACGCTGTACGCGCCTCCAATAACAATACAGGAATGGCCAAAGAAATCATAAATCTCTCCGTCAATGGCAAATACGAGGTTTGGATACTCAGACTGAACCCATACCTTCCCACCGTGGTACTCTTTCACCTGATAGCCCAACTCTTCAGATGGGCGCATTTCATGGTTGCCGTGAATGCAGAAGAACGTGATCGGGATCTTCGCCAGCTTATCTTTACCTCGGTTGTCTCTCCGATCCCCATAGTAGTTCAGTCCGACATCACCCAAGATAATGAAAGTACTTTCGGGCTGGACCTGCTGCCTCTCACAGGAAGAGATGATCCGCTCAAACTGACCGTGCGTATCACCTGTCAGATAGATTTGGTTTTTCGGATGCAGCAGCTCACGCATATAAGCGTCCACTTCTTCCATGGAGTAAGAATGCCCACCTTCCGCCTCTTGCAGCATAGCAATCAGCTCTTTCTCCGCTTCTTCTCGCGTCATCATTTTTCACTCCTTTGCAAGCTTCCGGGGATACACTCCCCAACGGTATTTACGGATAGAAGGAGTGGAAAACAACAATTATCCCATTTGAAGTTGTACTTCCTGGCTTGTCCCTTCAATCCGCTTCATGAGGGCATTATCATGTCGCATAATGTAATCGAATGTATCTTTCAGGGAGAGGAACAGGCGGGGCTGTACATGATATTTCTTTGTGTTCTCCGGCTGAGAGACGAGATTTATGTGTTCCAGTCGGACTGGCCGCAAGTTCATATCAATTTTCCACTTGCCCACCATCGTCTGCATCTCGAAATATCGATTGTCGTGGTGAAATGGCAGGTAGTACTCCGCGCAGAGTTGTACCAAGGTTTCGACGCCTTCTCCCGCACGTTTTTTGTTTGTGATAGGGATCGAATAGACGACATCTTGCTTCGGGCTTGGCTTACAATGCCGGCATGGGCAGTACCCTGCACGGGCAGCATCCTGATAGCGAGGAAAGCCGACCAGTTGGTTGAGCCCCGTGATTTGAGGGCAGTTTCTGCGGTGGAATGTCCGATAACCCTTACTTGCCCAGAATGCCAGCCCTGGCTGCGAGAGTGCCATAATGTTGCTTTTCTCGGCATCGGAAAGAGAACCTCTCTTGAATGCGGCTTCACGCTCCTGTTTAGCACGATTAAAGCGTCCGATGGCACTTTGCTCGTCCTTACTCAAAGAACGCTCCTGAGGGGCTTGCGGCTTCTTTGGAAGAACCGGAAAAGCAATCGTTTTGTGCTCAATCGGCTCCGGATTGCAGTGCTTACAAGGCCGTCGCCCGCTTTTAAGGCAGGTGTCGTAGGAAACGGTTCCCCGAATATCATAGGCCAGCAGTACATGACTGCACTTTCCGGTGTGAAAGATCTTGGACTGCTTGGAGTAGACATAGTTATATTCAGAGCGAGCGATAGAGTCTTGATTGCGATCCCACAGCGCATCTAAGAATTCATCCCTACAGCAGCTACAAGGCTTGTACTTGCGACGAATTGGAAGCTTGAATGTGAGGAATGCTGGGAGATGGCAATCTTCAGGTAGTAGATCACAGTCGGATTGATGAAGGAGTTTGGCCTGCGGATCATAGAGCAGCTTATATGCAGAAGAACCTTTCTGTGGCATTGCGTCTTTGCCCCATCTTTTCGGCGGCTCAAGTAAATATTTCTGCTCAAAGCCAATGCCCTGTGCAAGCAGTTGCATGGTTATATTCGGGTATAGCGAAGTTGGTATCGCGCCCGGTTTGGGAGAATACGACCAGCCGGATAAATAAACTTAATAACCGGGTGTAGCGAAGTTGGTATCGCGCCTGGTTTGGGACCAGGAGACCGTGCGTTCGAGCCGCACTACTTGGACCAACGGAAAAAGGGACTCTGAAATCACTGATTTCAGAGTCCCTTTTCCTTGTTCAATATCTACTGCGAGGTTGGATCTAAATCCGTCGAATTCAACGGGGTTAGGCAGTTAGACGGGACAGATCCAGAAACATCATGTGCTGATGCACTCGCCGAGTGAACGACATTGATCTGCACATTGACATTTGCGTTCATGAAAATCCCAATCTTTTCGGCTGCACCTTTCTTCATTTGTTCTGTCACATGCGTGTAAGTGTCCAGCGTGAATGCGGCACTATAGTGGCCGAGCATGCCAGAGACCGTTTTTGCATCTACGCCGCTCTGAATTGCTAAGGTCGAAAATGTATGTCTCAAATCATGAAAGCGAACACTTTTACCACTCCAGCAGCGGCGAGCATTTGCTTGTGTAGATGGCGAAGAGAGTCCGGACTCCAGTAGCCATTGATTCTCGGACACCAAAACATGAGGGGACTATCCGGATGCTTGCTGTGCGCCTCCATGAGCAAAGTAACCGTATTCTCCGGAAGAGCTATTGTCCGAATCGAATTCTCCGTTTTCGGCACAGTAACGATGCAATAATGGATAATCATATAAAGCCGTGGGTTGGATATCTGAGAGTATTCAACCCACGGCTTTTTTGCGATACAAATAGCCATTATCGAAGGTTGTCCTTTCTATTGGACAGGTTTTATGCTATGATATTATTGCCTTGCAGAAAACGGCTTGACCGAGTTGAAAGGATGATGAACATATGCCTCGCTCCTCATTTCAGAAGCTGAAGATTATCTACATCATGGAGTACCTGCTGAAAAACTCGGACGAAGACCATGCCGTAACCACCAGCCAGATCATTGCCTACCTGAAGTTTCATGATATTACCGCGGAGAGAAAGACGATCTATAGTGATATCGATGCTCTGCGGGATTTTGGCCTGGACATTATTCAAGTAAGCGAGGGGAACAATCACGGCTACTACGTGGCAAGCCGTGACTTTGAACTGCCGGAGCTCAAGCTCCTCGTGGATAGCGTCCAATCCTCGAAATTTATTACCCATAAGAAAACGCTGTCCCTGATCAAGAAAATCGAGAAGCTGGCCAGTATCCACAGCGCACAACTGCTCAACCGGCAGGTATTCGTGAAGAACAGGATCAAGACGATGAATGAGTCCATCTACTATAATGTCGATGAGATTCATAACGGCATCTCAAGCAATCGGAAGATCCGGTTCCTGTATTTCGAGTATAATGTCGCCAAGGAGCGCGTGTACCGACATGGTGGAGCTTATTATGTTGTCAGCCCCTTTGCAATGACATGGGACGATGAGAACTATTACATGGTTGCCTTTGATTCTGCTGCAGGGATCATCAAACACTACCGCGTCGATAAGATGGAGAAAATCACCGTGCTGGATGAAGAACGAGATGGTCAGAAAGCTTATGAGGCGCTCGACATGGCCGTCTATGCCCGTAAGACCTTTGGCATGTTCACCGGCGAGGAGGTCAAGGTCCATCTCCGTTTCGAAAATCACCTCGTGGGCGCTGTACTCGACCGTCTCGGACGGGATGTGATCGTAGTCCCGGATGGAGAAGATCACTTTACAGTATGGACAGATGTGATCGTCAGCCCGCAGTTCTTTGCGTGGCTCTGCGGATTTCATACGGCGGCGAGGTCATTGGGCCTGATGATGTAGTCAAGCAGATGGCAGAGCATGTCAAGTCAATCGCGGAACAGTACGAATAAAGTTTGAACGTTGGAAGCGGAGGAACGGTATATGTCCTATCCAAAACCACTATCGGAGAAATCTCTGAACCGGCTATATATGCAGGCAGGTTTATCGACGGAGGCGTGTGATTTCCTCCATTCGCTATTTGCCGCCTGCGCAAATCTGTACGGTGCAATCGCCCTGCGTGATGTGTGGTCGGTTTATCAGAAGTTAAAAAGCGAAGCGCCTCGAATTCGCCGGTATGACCTCATTGCCTTTTCCGCAATTGTCCGTCGAGAAGTGCAGCCCTATCGGGTTTATGAGATCGAAGAATTGTACACGGAGGAACCGCACAATGATCTGGATCGGCACATCGTATCAAAGGAATTGATCGGGGCAGGTTATGGCAAAATGTTCTCCTTCTATGCCCTGATGGATGAACTCGGTGATCAGCCCTACTGCGTACCAGAGTATTTCCTTTCATACGCGGTATCGTCTGCATCGGCAGAGGAAAGCGTCCTCTCGAATTTCATTGGGAATTTGAAATCCACGGCAAAAGAATGCGCGCCAAAACAACGGAAAACCTATCCGAATGAGAATCGCGGGAAGAAATTGAGCGAGTTTTCCTTTCTCAATTTGAACGAACAGTTCAATCTGGAGTATTATAAGAAAGTTCCTGCCACTTATTCCGCTCTGCTGGAAGAGTATAGCGGTACAGAGGCGGAAAAGATCATGCGGTCATATAGGCGGACAGAAAATATCGGCTATCTTTGTACAACAGATATGATTCAGAATGTGCTGATTGAACTGTGCGAGGTAGGTGTCCGCCTGACGGAAAAGCAGCACAGTACTCTTATGCGGCTTATGATGCAGTATCATAACGGGAGTCGTCTGTGGTGCCTTCGCGGCTGGACGCCGAATGAACTGGCAGCGATGCATGGCAATACCGGTGCTCCAAGCATCTCCTTTGGCCCCGGCATTCAGGAGGCGTTTGCTGACGGAACAATGGACAAGAACGAGCTCGTTCGCAAAATCAAGGAGCTGGGATGGGAGGTGTCCGAATGAGCAGCATGAATAAAGTCAACGAATCTGACTGGAGACTTTTCAGGTCTCGTCTCCCTATCTGGCAGGAGACGTACATGGAAAGACGGAATCGCGAATATATCGCGCTGCTCTCAGGCGGCGGTTCTGCGTCAGAGAAGTTCTGGGAGCTGGAAAAGCGTGTGCGCGAGGATAAAAAGAGCGGTGGCGTAGTGATGCGCATGAGCCGCGCCAACATGGAGCTGAACATATTGAGTCTGCTGTCCGATGGTGTAATTTCAATGGCAGACCTCGACGGCTTTAGCGAGGATCTGCGGGAAAAGCTTGCTTTCGTACTGCGGGATAGGATGGATTGAGCTCATGTCAACCATTGAGCAAACGCTTTTGCGCCTGCAAAAATCCGCTTTCCGCGTAAAGTTTCATTTGAGCGAAAAGGACAGGCAGTACATAATGGACAAGGGCATGGAAACCATTCAGCGTCATGCTGCCGATTTCATCCAAACGCGGCTTGCGCCGGCGATCATCCCAAATGACGGCAAACAGACACCGATGCGCGGGCATCCAGTGTTTATTGCCCAGCATGCCTGCGCCTGCTGCTGTCGCAGCTGCTTAAACAAGTGGTATCATGTCCCGATAGGGCGTGAGCTGACGGAGGATGAGGAGAAACGCATCGTGAGGTTGCTGATGGCATGGATCGAGCGACAGCTTGCAACGGATGCGAAATAGCGAGAAATTGAGATGACAACTATGTCTACGATTGGAAATATTCTTTGGTTCCTATTTGGAGGATTGATCGGCGGGCTTGCCTGGGTACTGGCCGGCTGTCTCTGGTGCATCACGATGGCTCTAAACAGCAGAGGCGTGTTAAGCGTCCCTATGATATCTGTCTCTGCAGCAGTTGTCATTGAACTGCTGGTTTAATCGCCTGAAAGGCACAATTATGGTCAAAGGTTTGCCGTAGGGGTCTGCCCCTCATTTTCCCATTCAAATAGTGCGGGAAGCGCGCGAGGCGCATAGCCGCGGGAGCGCGTTCCCACAATTCTGGGAGATGGGTCATTTTCTATAAATCGATCCGGAGCCTGCTCCAGAATGCGGTCAAAAGGCCCTCTTTTTCTACATTTATTCTGAAGAGCTCTTTCGTTTATGTAGAAGGAGAACCGCATGATGGATCCGAAACTGGAGAATACTATCGGTGGAGGCGAAGAAAACCAAATGAGTGAAATAAAACTTGGTGAAGCGACCTATATTGTCCACCGATCCTATTCAGACACCCAATCTGTTCCAGATTTGATTATAAGCCGACTGCTGAAAGAGAAGAACGGAAAATCTGCATTTGACGAAGGTACAGACGATGCCGTATAATATCCTATAGTGGGTCGGTTCGTCGAAGGAGGTTAATGTGAGAACCGACATTCGCAGAATCGCATTTGCTTACCTGAGACTATCTAATGAAGAGGCTGCCGAGGGTGAATCCTCCAGCATCAAGAACCAGAGGATGATCATTCAAGACTATTGTGAACGGAATGAGATACTCCTGGTTCGCGTTTTTGTCGATGATGGTTGGTCCGGTGGTAACTTTGTTGAGGTAAGATAACGTAACCTTTTTTGCAGAGGGCGTTATCTTACCTCTTTTTGATGTATGTTAGATAGCATAACTCTTTACGTCGGCTC
>OKTB01000272.1_pt1 | contig 34899 bp, 30 predicted proteins | sample 1606131 | NCBI WGS metagenome assembly OKTB01 (sample SAMEA3879518, study PRJEB24766) | human gut metagenome | biome: human-associated habitat; feature: feces | place: USA | collected 1985/1987
AAATACCTCCCCACCGTTCGTACGGCGAATCAGTTCGGCACCGGTGGTGATGTTACCCCACTGGTCGCTGCCACCCATCTGGAGCTTGCAGCCTTTGGTTTCATACAGATGAAGGAAGTCGTACCCCTGCAACAGCTGGTAGGTGAATTCCGTGAAGGAAAGACCGTCACGTGCCTCACCGTTCAGACGCTTCTTTACAGAATCTTTCGCCATCATATAGTTCACGGTGATGTGCTTACCCACTTCACGGGCAAAATCGAGGAAAGTGAAGTTCTTCATCCAATCGTAGTTGTTCACCAACTCGGCACGGTTGGGGGCATCCGAATCAAAATCCAGGAACTTGGAGAGCTGGGCCTTCATACCGGCCAGGTTGCGCTGCAACGTCTCTTCCGTAAGCAGATTGCGTTCGGCAGACTTTCCGGAAGGGTCACCAATCATACCCGTAGCACCGCCAATCAGTGCCAACGGCTTGTGTCCGCAACGCTGGAAGTGACGCAAAATCATCACACTGCAAAGGTGCCCGATGTGCAAAGAGTCCGCAGTAGGGTCGAAACCAATGTATGCAGTCACTTGTTCCTTAGCCAGAAGTTCTTCCGTACCCGGCATCATATCGTGGAGCATGCCACGCCATCTTAATTCTTCTACAAAATTCATCGAATGATTAAGTTATCTGATTAATTATTTAAGTGATTATCTATGAATTGTTTGATTCCTATTTTAATCTGCGCAAAAATACGACTCTTTATTCGAAGAAACAACTCTTAGGGTTTAAAAAAGACTTTGCAGACATTTCTCCGGAGTGTTTCTCCAAGCTCCTCGGGAGAGATGCCGCGCACTTCGGCAGCGCGTGCATACAATTCCCCGATGGAAACTTCGCTTTCATCCGTTTCGATGAACAGCCGGTCGGCAGGTACCCGGCACAAGGCTGCTTCCTGGTATTTCTCCCCGAATGAAAGGTAAAAGCCATGTTTCAGATATTCCTCCACCAGCGCCGCCTTGCCACGGAAACCATGTATTATCCACGGATTCGACGGGCGCAAGTCCCGCTTCACCTTCAGCAGTTCATCAACCGCCTTCACCAGATGAATCACCAGCGGCTTTCCCACTTCCTCTGCCAAACATGCCTGGCACCTGAACACTTCCACCTGCAAATCCATCGGAGCATCTGCCAGCTTGTCCAGCCCGGCTTCGCCCACGGCAAGTACTTGGGGATGGCGCACTAACTCCTCCAGGCCGCACACCCTGCTAGCCACAGCACCTTCGGCTCCGGAGTGTTCACCTCCACTCCGACCTATATGCCAGGGATGTATCCCCACCGAATACCATCCGCCGCTCTGTGGAGAGAACGTTTCGGGATAGCAATTCACAATGGCCGCTCCGGGCACTTGCGGAAGCCGGTGTGTATGTATGTCTACTGGAATATTCATGGAACGGGATCATATCCGGAACCTCCCCAAGGATGGCAACGCAGAATGCGCCTTACTGCCAGACAAAACCCCTTGAAAGGTCCGTGTTTCTTGATGGCCTCCACCGCATATTGCGAACAAGTGGGGGTAAAACGACATGAAGGCCCTATCATGGGCGATATGCACTTCTGATAGAAATAGATGGGAAGCAGCAGCAGATATGAAAGCAGACGCTTCATGACACCTGCGGAGTTTGCTCAGCTTCAGCATTTGCCGCTACCTTCTCGGCAATGCGTGCCAAAGCTGTCTTCATACGGTCCTCAATGACAGAAGAGTCTACCAACTGGTCCGAAAGATAGATGAAGGCCACGGCCAGACGGCACTTTTTTTCCGTCAGCACGGCCAGCAGTCCGTGTTTGTTCATGCGGTAGGCTTCACGTATCTGGCGTTTCACGCGGTTGCGCTTCACCGCCCGCTTGAAACGGCGTTTCGAAACACTTACAAGAATGGAAACGGGTGCCTCCAGCTCCTCCACCGGCAGATACACCACACGCAAAGGGAAAACCGAAAACGAACGTGAGCCGCCCGCAAACATCTTCTCTATCACTTTCTTCTTGTCCAACCGTTCGGACTTACGCAAGGTATTTGGCATGGGGTGATGAGTTATAAGTTATGAGTGATGAGTTATGAGTGATAAGTTAGGGGCGATACAAAAACGAGCTACAAGTACCTGGCGACATAAAAGCACAACCACTTGTAGCTCAATTTTATAAATCCATTGTTATGCCTACAAGCTATAAGCAAATCACTCATAACTTATAACTCATAACTCTTTTTACTTTCCTTTATTATTTTCCTTGATAAACATGTCAAGCGCCGCCGTCATTGAGGGTGCCTGCACGCTGGGAGCTTCCAGGTCAAGACGAAGCCCGGCATCACGGACTGCCTGGGCAGTGGTAGAGCCGAATGTTCCGATCTTGATTTCCTTCTGGTCAAAATCAGGGAAATTCTTCTTCAAGGCACTGATGCCTGCCGGACTGAAGAACACCAGCATGTCATAATCAAAAGCCTCATCTGCAGCAAAATCATTGCTGACAGTGCGGTACATGACAGCTTCCGTGTGCTGAATCTGAATCTTATTCTTATCCAGCAGATTCTTCACGTCATCATTGTGTACATCCGACATTGGTACCAAGTACTTTTCAGTCTTATGCTTAACAATGGAAGGTATCAAATCGTCAATCTTCCCGGTGTTTCCGAAGAAAATCTTACGCTTACGATACTGAACATACTTTTGGATATACAGAGCAACGGCCTCCGTCACGCAGAAATACTTCATTGTTTCGGGAATTGTCACACGCAATTCTGTACACAAGTGGAAGAAATGATCAATAGCATGACGCGAAGTAAAAATAACGGCAGTATGATCCAAGACCGAAATTTTCTGTTGTCTGAACTCTTTCGCTGAAAGGCTCTCCACTTTGATAAATGGGCGAAAATCTATTTTCACACCATACTTCTCGGCGATGTCGTAGTAAGGAGATTTCTCTGATGCCGGTTTCGGCTGCGACACAAGTACTTTCTTAATTTTCAACGTCCTAAAATTTTATTATCAAATAATCGTTTAGCTGCGTCACGCCTTGATATAACACAAAACAAGGCATGATTTCAAGGGCACAAAAGTACACAATTAAAAGCAAACCGCCATATAAATTGTTACAAAAAAGCTTTAACCACTTGTATAACATCAATATTTTAGCAAAAAAGGCTAAAATCAATCCGATTATTATCGTCAGCTGCAAACTCAAATCAAAATAGACTACGAACAGGGCAAACGGGAAAAGGGCGAATCCCAAGTAATAAAGTAGCGTAGAATAGGACTCAAGCCATAGCGTTGTAACACTTTCGTCAAAAAAAATCCAACCCAGAAAAGAGTAGAGCATCCACTTCAAGCACAAATAGAAGAGACACACACCGATGTAAATCCCCAGCAGAAGCCCCGGCGACACATGACGTACCAGTTCCGGCTGTATATCATTGAAGTAGCTGAAGATACAGACACCCGCAAGGATGCAAGTCTGCAGGATGAGCAGCAGCAAATAGCGCATATCGGCGGCTGTGGAAGTGGCAAATATGCTGGTACGTTCGCGATGAAGCAGGAAATCCTTCACCAGTTGCAGCAGGAACTTGCGGCTGCGTGACAAGACATAGGCCGACAGAAAGAAACAGCACAAAAGGACCACGGTGATGCCATCGTCCATTCTCGGAGAATATGGAATAGGAATCCCCTCCGTCCCCACTACTGCCCAAGCCATCAACAGCCCTATCATATTGCAGCGAATTTACGGATGGAGGCGTCCCACAAGGGAGTGGTATATATCAGTTCCACGGCTTCCTGCGGTGTCTGCGCCACATGCCAGATGGCACCGTGCTGCGTACGCATGAAGTTTTCGTCCACCGCCTGTCGGAGCATATCGAGCAGAGGGTCGAAATAGTTCTTGACATTCAGTATCACAATCGGGTTCAGATACAGTCCGAGTTGCTTCCAAGTGATGATTTCCAGCAGTTCTTCCAGGGTGCCGCAACCACCGGGCAGGGCGATGACGGCATCGCTCAGGTCGGCCATTGTCTTTTTCCGCTGGTGCATGCTTTCCACTTCCACGAGTTGGGTAAGTCCGGTGTGATGCCATCCCTGCTCCACCATGAAGCGGGGAATGACGCCCGTCACCTCTCCCCCTGCCCGGAGTGCCGCATCGGACACAGCGGACATCAGTCCCATATTTCCCGCACCATTAATCAGGCGAATTTGCCGCTGCCCCAGCAGAGTGCCCAACTCACGGGCTGCATCGAAATAAACGGAATCTATCTTTGTACTCGAAGCACAATATACGCATACGGAATTTATCTTATTCATCATCTTGTTACCTCCTTTTTAGATACCGCCACAAAGGTACATGATTTCGGGGAGATTTGAAACAAATTTCTTTCTTCCCACTTACGACAGAAGATTTTTCATGAGTCAATGACGGATTATGTGTGCCGCAGGCACTGGTAAGGCACATTAAACAAGGCTACACCCTTTGCCCCGGATAGCTACACCCTTTGGGGTAAATGGCTACACCATGTCAGGGAAAGGGTGTAGCCTTATATAATAAGGCATTAGTGTCCACTAAAAAATATTAGTAAATTAAGAAAATCATATCATACAATGATAAGTTATTATACAATTTCACAAGAACTAAAAACAAAACAATAACAAATTCTACAACCCAAAGATATTTCATCGACATATTCCGAATCAGAAAATAGTCAACTAACAACATTAGTCCAAAATCCAATATAGCAGCACCTATTACCAAGAAGAGCATAGGAGTCCAATCACTTTGCACTATTTTATGTATCAAAATAATTGATAATGTTAGTATAAAAATATGTATAGGCGTAATTTTTCTTATTATTCTCATTTTATCTCTTTTTCATTCTTTGCATATATACTCCACTAGGATTAAACCTAATTATCGATTTAAAAGCATGCTGCTGATGCTGCCGTTGTACTTGACAGCACCGGTGCCAGTGTTGTAATACAGATTCTGGGTGAACTTCGTTCCACTGATGCCCGTCAGCCAGCTGCGGACATTGTAAGTGTACGACTGCTTGTTCGCAGCGGAACCGTACAACGACTTGCTCTGCAGGCGGCCCAGATTGTCATAAGCGTAGGAAGCAAGCGTTACCTCACCCGAACCGTCAACCTGATGCTTCAAGAATAGCTCACGTTGAGCAGACTGGTTATGAGATGCACAACAAGACAAGACGTCTCAAGGTGTCAAAAATACTAAAAAGCCTAAAGATTAGATACAATGACCCCTAAAAGTATTTCATTCAACTTTTAGGGGTCACTTCAATAGAGACTTAGTATAAAGACAACTCAATTGGTATTTGATATTTTAATCTCACATCTAAATACTCTTGCCAACTCAAAGGTCCCAATATCACATCATTTGTTTTTAGAATTATCCAATAAAACAAACTATCGTTTGTTCCATATTCATATTTTCTTTTATATAAGGCCTCTTGAGGATATTTAGGCTTCTGTTTTGCAATAATATATTCATTGTTATAGACATAGTCAAGTATAGTAGCCGGTATCTCTCCACCATGAGACCTTTGGCAAAGAATATCTTTCACATTCCCTCCTTCATCTCTATAAAAATACCCACTTCCTAAATTCTTAACAGAATCAGCAGTACAACTTTGAATAAATAAACTACAAAACAAATGTAGAATAATACATTCCTTTTTCATATTTCATGTTATTTAATCCAAGGCAAAAATGGTGTCAGTTTGGCACTTCCATAAATATTTATTTCATATGCTTGTCCTTTTCCTGCAACCCTATTTCCTATGATTGTTTCTATATTTCTTCCCCAATTCAATGGATTCCGACCATTATGCATTTCAAAATCATATTTATCAGAAAAAGCTCTCACAGAATGATTAGGATATCGTTTCAAAGTAACGTTTCCATATACCAATCCGTCATTTAAAGAACCGCTATGTAATAACAAGTTAAAACTCTTTATTTCTCCTACATATCTTTCTCCCAAAGAATATATCCCTGATAAATCTATTTTTGCTAAAGAGGTAAATAGCGGTTGTCCATTTCCTTCCCTATATCATTTATTAGCTTCCTTCAAAGTTAAATACCCATCATAATCCGGTCTGTCTTTAAGGCTTGTATAACTTTTCAAGTAATTAGTTCGTGCTTCATCATCTACCAACCGATTATACCCTAAATCATGACTTAATGCCTCTTCGTGGGACATGCCTTGCTTAAAGTTTGACTTGCTCATTATAATGGCTACGCCTTGCAGACCTTCATCATCAGTACCAAGCAACTTACCTTCTTCATCATAAATCGGGCTTGTGGACATTCCTGTCGGATCGATATAGCGTACTGGATTATTATTACAATATGCATACATCCCTATTGAATAATATCTTTCTGACAATGGGTCAACCGTTGTAAACCGTCCCAATGCCACATCATAATGACGTGCACCGTAATCATACCAATTCAAACCCTTCTTCGTGTCAAACTCCTTACCATTATACTTGTAAGGCTGGACACTCGTAGTACTCGCAAAGACACCTCCAAAAGGATAATAGTGGTTAGTCTCCTCGACGCTTCCGCTCTGGTTAATCACTACACGATTGTTACCTTGATGGTCCTTCAAATAATAATGGTACTTGTTGTCACTCAAAGTAACATAACCCTCGTCAGTCAACAATAGTTTCTGGACTCCGTTCTCATAGACCACATTCCCGCAGTAATCCGTTGTGGTGGTAGTACTGCCTATCTTATGAACCGTTCTGAGCTTTGTACCGTCGGCACCATAAGTATAGGTAATCGTGCTACCATCACTAAAAGTTACTACACTAGGCAAATTTAAACAATTATACGATATATTGGTAATTCCCTTGTTTAAATCTTTAGTTAAATTACCATTGGCATCGTAAGCATATTCATTTGCCTGCTTAACACCGTCTTTGAACTCAAAACTGCCATTGTAGGCAGAAGCCGTCACAGTATCATCCACACGGGTCAACTGATTACCACCGAGGGTGAAAGTCAAGTTATCTATCAGACCATAGGTAGAAGCTCCGGTTTGACCGTAGCGTTGCAGGGTCTTGATGTTGCCGTTCTTGTCATAGGCGGTTACATTCTCACTGAAACGGTCGGTGTTCGCGTTGATGCCGGCTGTTTCGCCGTAGGTCGCGTTCAGCAGCCTGTCCAGCCCGCCGTAAGTGAACTTGTAGCCGCGGACGGTGCTTTCATTCCCTGCCTTCCACGTCATGCTGCTGATGCTGCCGTTGTACCTAGCGGTGCCGTTACCGGTGTTGTAGTACAAGTTCTGTGTGAACTTCGTTCCGCTGATGCCCGTCAGCCAGTTGCGGACATTGTACGCATAAGTCAGCTTGTTTGTACTACTTCCGTGTAGCGACTTTGATTGCAGTCTTCCAAAGTTGTCATACCCGTAGACAGCGAGCGGTACATTGGTTCCTCCCAACGTGTGCTCAACCTTCAAGAGTCTGTCCGCATGGTCGTAGCTGTAAGCATGCACTTCCGTGCGGGTTGTTTTTCCGCTTGCCGTGTGGGTATGGGTCACCGTAGCGGGCTTGTCGGTGAAGGTGTAGCTCACGTTCAGGTCTTCATCGGTGGTCTTGACAACCGAAAGCTGGCCGGGAAAAATTGCGTATAGAAACGTATAGAAAGCAAAAGGCAGATGATTCACGAAGCCAAACTGAAAAACAAATTCCCTGCTTATATCCGATGACGTAAGCAGGGAATCGTTCAATTTATTGAATCAGAGATTCTTATTATATTAATATTCAAGCCAAAAATAATCAGGGGTGCGTAAAGTATCCCACAATGTAATACCACTATTTGCTCTGCATGCAATCACAATACTGGGTATATTGTCTATCCGGTATCGGAACGTACTATCTATGACCCTTTTTCCACGATATAATACAGTATCCAGAGATGTGACACGTATCTTTATTTTTAAACTATCATATCCGCTCTTATCGAAACGGGTGATTTCCATTCCAAGCCAATCTTCATGGTAGTCCAATATCTGGTCATCCGTCTTGTTCACATACAGTCCATTAAAAACAAGGCTGTCATTCACCCAACATTGGATATAATCTTTACCGGTACGTTCTTTATAACCAGTATCCACTCGAATCATGAAATCATTCTTTGAGATTGAATGGTCAATGCACCCCACCAGCATAGCAAGCATGATTATAAAAATAAATATACGCGTCTTCATGTTACTGCCTCCTTTTAAGTTTTTGTCTCCAGTTTGGAATATGCCTATTCAATTTGTTATGGATGTAGTTATCCCGAATTGTCTGCACTTGGGAATGATTCAACTGAATTGCTTTGAGATAATCTCCTTTGGAATCTAATTGAATTTCTTTTTTCTGTGTCATCAAGTTTTCCACATCCATTGTATGCCCCAATCCCTCTGATAGCTATTAAAGTTTTTTGCTTGAAATAATCAATTTATATCAAGATAAAACACGATAAAGTTAAATAAAACAAGGATGCAGCCAAAGAGCAACAAGTTCTTGATTCCCGTCTATTACACCGATACAATTATCTATAAATTCAACAGCCCTCTCCTGACACTGAGGATTTCCTATGCAAATCCATCTTGTTTTAGGATTTATAAATACCGTCCAGTTTTTATCATTAAGCTTTGGAGAGCCAGCTTTAGCAATATACACTTCCGGATACAATACTTTAAGTAATCCTTTCTCAGCTTTAGGAACATCATAAGGTGTTTCTATCGTTTTAGACAAGCCACAGAAACCATTCAACTGAATCACTTTACCGTCAACAACAGTTAAAGCAATAGTATTGATTGCTATATCAAAATCTATTTCAGGTATATAAGGTATCGTATCAAAACTATATTCAGCTTTACGATACACCACTTGTTTTCGCCCTAAATATTCATTGTAATCTATACTAAACTTCATAATTAATACGTAAAATTGAAATGATAAATAACTTTTGTCTCAGGATTTATACCTAATTCCCATATGCCTTGAGCACCTCTAAAGGCTCCCGGAACTTTCCAATTCAAGCCACCTTTAAATGTAGCATCAGGAATTCCTTTCCCAGCTTGCATAATTTCTTGAATAGTCAATGATGAATTCATGTATGGCCGTGACGGTTCTCCCTTATATACTCCCTTTTTAACTATATCAGAAAAATGTCTCGCAGCAGTTTTAGTATATGTAAATTCACCAGTTCCAACCTGCGCTGCCGCCTTTCCTGCAACCTTGCCTACAGCCCATCCTAATGCCTTCCCCAACAAGATACCACCAAACTCCCCGGCACCAAAACTAAAGGCAGCCTCGCCTATAGGTCGCGCAATAGCATCTATAGAACGACTGTTCAGAGAATTGAAAAGGGCAGACTTAGAGTCTTCAGATAAAGGACTGGTTTTACCTAAGAACTGATTCTGAAGTTTACCGCTGGAAGCTATCAAGTCAAAAGCATTAACAGCCCGATTGGCTAAGATACCTCCATTCTGATAGAAGTTCAGATAGTTGTCATTACCTAACGCAATAGAGGCGGATGAACCGATATTTGTATAGCCTTTTAAAGCTTCACTACCTTCCTGCCAACGTAAATTCCCTTGCTTATCTTCATACCAGTCAGCTCCTGTTGGGTCTATTCTGCTGATAGGGTTGTTACCACAATAAGCATAGAGACTTGTATTGAAATAGTTTTCAGCAGAAGGGTCCACCGTTGCAAACCTCCCCAGCGCCGCATCATAATGTCGCGCCCCATAATCATACAGATTCAAACCCTTCTTAGCATCAAATTCCTTGCCGTTATACTTGTAAGGCTGCACATTGCCTGAGCTTGCAAACACACCACCGAAGGGATAGTAATGGTTCGCTTCCTCTACCGTGCCGCTTTGGTTAATCACAACCCGGTTATTACCCTGATGGTCTTTCAAGTAGTAGTGATACTTGCCGTCACTCAGTGTCACATAACCTTCTTCGGTAAGAAGCAACTTCTGAACACCGTTCTCATAGACCACATTGCAGCAATACACAGTAGGAACCGGATTGCCCGAACCATCTGCCTCCTTATACATCATGCGCCGCTTGATGCCGTCGGCAGTATAGCCATACTGTATGAAACCGCCGGAAGCAAAAGTGACGCCCGTTGGCAAATTTAATACATTATACGTAATATTGCTAATTCCCTTGTTTAAATCTTTGGTCAAATTGCCGTTCGCATCATAAACGTACTCGTTCGCCTGCTTAACACCGTCCTTGAACTCGAAGCCATTGTTGTAAGCAGAAGTCGTAGCGGTATCGTCCACATGATTCAGCAGATTGCCCGTAAGAATGATTAGGGCGTAGACTGATGCGGAGGTCTGCCCGTAGCACTGCGAAGACAGGACATTGTCGTTCTTGTCGTAACCGGTCACCTTTTCTGTATAGCGGCCTGCGCCGTGGGTGAAAGCAGTCAGACGGTTAAGGCCGCCGTATCAGTATTAGAAAGAAAAAAGCTATCCTAACATGCAAGATATAAGATATCTGATGTTAGGATAGCGATAAAATAGTCAATTCATATCAGGTCAAGACGCCCTAATTATCAATACAAAAGAGACTGCGTTTGTTTATGATAAACTGCATTTTTCTTTTGAAGATTTACGGCTATTGACAAGAGAAGCTATTAAATAAAAGATATTAATGATTACATAGCATAGAAAAAACTTCCATACTTTAATCGTTTCTTTTAGCCACTCCTCAACCCATAAGATATCAATTTTATCCCCACATCGATTTTCAATCTCATATTTATAACTAATTTCACAATTAATAATTGCGCATACAATTACTAATGAAAGAATTATTGATGTGGCAACAAACACAATTCTAAGCCATTTCATAATCTATCTTGTTTTATAAACTACACCTCCAGGTTTGGATATTCTCACTAAATGATTCTGCATTGATATTGGAAGAATAAATCTGTTGACAATAGGAATAGTAGTCCATGTTCCAAAATTGCTTGTTTGTTGTAGCCTTGTCTCTTTCAGAGCATTTGACCCGCTTTTATTTAATACATCAGATACCATTGTTGTACAATTATTACTTGTCAGCTTATATTCATCAATAATACGAGCAGAAGAACTGTTATAATAATCACTTTTAGGATTATCTGGCATTGTAGTTGACATATTAAACTTTTCGTCTAAAATATTAGCAACTTTTTCATCTGCCACATCTGTTACTACAAATACAGACATTCCGCCAGCTGCTTTTTTGTCATTGTAAGCTTTTGCTTCATCCCCCATTAACTTTAAAAGAACACCGGAACCGTTTCCTAAAGAATTAGAGCTTCTATCTGGTCCTTTGTTAGTCCCATTGTATCGTCCGTAGCTATAAACAGTCATATTAGATCCTTCACCAACACTAATCCACGTGTGACCAAAGGACTGAGTTTCAGTGTAAACTCTAATACTATCTCCATTCACATCAATATTCCCAACCGGACTATTCGCCCCATACTGATACGGAGACATCGAATAATATTTCTCGGCAAATCTGTCATTCGTCGTAAACCTACCCAATACCGCATCATAATGTCTCGCCCCATAATCATACCAGTTCAAGCCCTTCTTCGCATCAAGTTCCTTGCCGTTGTACTTGTAAGGCTGCACATTGCCTGCACTTGCAAACACCCCTCCAAATGGATAGTAATGGTTCGTCTCCTCTACCGTGCCGCTCTGGTTGATGACTACCCGATTGTTACCCTGATGGTCTTTCAAGTAATAGTGATACTTGCTGTCACTCAGAGTAACATAACCCTCATCAGTCAGCAGCAACTTCTGAACACCGTTCTCATAGACCACGTTTCCGCAATAGTCCGTCGTGGTGGTAGTGCTGCCTGTCTTATGGACAGTTTTCAGCTTTGTGCCGTCGGCTGCATAGGTATAGGTGACGGTGCTGCCGTCATTGAACGTCACCACACTGGGCAAATTTAAGCAATTATACGATATATTGGTAATTCCCTTGTTCAAATCTTTAGTTAAATTCCCGTTGGAATCGTAGTTGTATTCGTTTGCCTGCTTCACACCATCCTTGAACTCGAAACCACCATTGTAGGCGGAAGCTGCTGCCGCATCGTCCACACGGCTCAACAGATTGCCACCGAGGGTGAAAGTCAGGTTATCAATCAAACCGTAACTGGAAGCAGCGGTCTGACCGTAACGTTGCAAGGTCTTGATATTGCCGTTTTTGTCATAGGCGGTTACATTCTCACTGAAACGGTTGGTGTTCGTATTGATGCCGGCTGTTTCGCCGTAGGTCGCGTTCATCAGGCGGCTTAATCCGTCGTAAGTGAACTTATAACCACGGATAGTACTCTCATTTCCAGCCTTCCACGTCATGCTGCTGATGTTTCCGGTGTAGCATGCGGTGCCGTTTCCGGTGTTGTAATACAGATTCTGTGTAAACTTGCTTCCGCTGATACCTGTCAACCAGCTGCGTACATTATAGGCATACGTCAGCTTGTTGGTGGCACTTCCGTGTAGAGACTTGGACTGCAGTCTGCCCAAGTTGTCATACGCATAGTCGGCAAGGGTTATCTTGGTGCCGCCTAATGTATGCTCTACCTTCAAGAGTCTGTCCGCATGGTCGTAGCTGTAAGTATACATTTCAGTACGAGTGGGCTTTCCGCTTGCAGTATGCGTATGCGTTACAGTAGCGGGCTTATCGGTGAAGGTATATACGGTAGCCGTCACATCATAGCCCCCCAAGAGATTGCTTTGCACGGTCTTCGCCACACGGCCCTTGATGTCATAGTAGTATGCGGTATAAATCTTATTGCTACTACCAAGTACCGTTGCCACACTTGCAGTCAAGGCACCTTTTCCATTGCCCGAAGCATCATCAGGGAAATTGCTGTTATTGAAACCTGCTTGCGAACGGAAAGCGTAACTGTCATAGAAGTGCTGCACAAGTACATTCGTTCCAGAAGTGGTCACTTTGTTGGTACAAGTCCCTTGTTCCGTCAGGCGGTTCAATCCATCATACTTGTAATACATCCAGTTGCCCGTGCTGAGGGCACGCTGGTTGCCGTCCTGCGAGAAAACCAGGCGGTCGGCATTGTCATACACCATTTCCACATATCCTGCACCGGGAAGTTTCTTCCAGATACAGCGGTTACGTCCGTCGTATTTGTACTGGAAGGCATACTGGTCGAGATTGGCCGAGCTCTGATACATGGGCTGCAGCACAAAGCAGAGGTTGCCTTTGTCGTCATACACATAGTAGGTGTCGTGCGTTTCGCTGCCTTTCATCTGACGCGTCAATACAACATGCCCCATCTTGTCGGTGAAGGTGTAGCTCACGTTCAGGTCTTCATCGGTGGTTTTAACAACCGAAAGCTGACCGGAAGCATAGCTGCCGTTGCTCGTCAGTGCGCCTGCACTGCTTACACTATAGTTGATGCAGTTCAACTGTGCGTTAGCCGTACTGTTGCCCAGATAGTCCGTATTGACGGAATGACTGCTATACCATGCGGCTCCCGGTCCGTATTCCTTGACGGTACGGTTCAGCGGAGAAGCCTCGTACACCGGCTGGCCGTAAGGACGCGAGTCGTTGCCATAGTTGCCGGGCGCACTGCTCTTGAATGCAGCAGGCGCCACATACTCGGCAGACGAGACTATCGGCAGCCAGGAATTCACGGCACGTCCTGCAACGTCGTACTCCTGCAGCGTCACCAGATTGCTGCTGCTTGCCGTCACCTTCTTCAATACCGTCTGGAACGGACGTCCCAGGCCATCAAAATACTCCACCTTATCCAGATATTTACCTCCCGTTTCATCCAGCATGCTACGGGTACGCACATAATTGTGGCTGGCATCCTGCGCCGCTGTTGTCAGTGCATAGCACAGCAACGCCATGAACATATATTTTCGTTTCATACAATTCTTTCGTTTCATTGGGGTTTGTAATTATACTGATATTCATTCACTACCTTTCCATTATGCTCCTTAACCTGGAACAAGCGGTTGAAGTCATCATAGGTAAAGGTCGCTTTCTCTTTATTCGGTTCTACAATTTCCGTAACACCCACAAGCGGGCGATAGAGATAGGTAGTAACCAAAGCATTGTCGTTGGCAAGCCCGTTTCGCACTGTGTTCAGGACAGCTGTAATGGACGCAGTATTCGCATTGGCCGGCAGTTGGCTGATGCTCGCCGACGAGATTTTCTCTACAGCCTCATACGTCTTTCCTTCTATCTTGGCCACCGGATAAAGATTGTTATAGGCCCATAGGAAGCTCACCGGCAAATTGTTGCGTATATAACCCAGCAGCCGGCCTCTTGAAGTGTACTTGCCAAACCAAATATCCTGCACATAGGCTCCCGCATAATCGGCCAGTGTCTTGGGAGTAGTAGAGCTGAATTTCAACGTACGTTTGGGCAATATCATGTTGAGCGTGTCTTTATATTCCGTCTTCGACGCATTCACCACTTTGCCGGCAGAGAGTTCGACGCGTTCTATGGGTATGCCCACCATATATTTCCCTTTCATCTTGACGGAAACGGCATCCGTAAAGCTGTTTGCATATTTAAACTGCTTTTCTTTCTCCACCCCGTGCTTGTTGCTCTTCAAGGAAGAAAGTACCCCATAGTCAGTATAGGCATATCTCTCTTCGTCCACTATATTGCCTTCAGCGCGATAGTCGGTAGTCACTTTCTTGCTGAGATAGTACGATTGTGCCCACAGATTGTAAGGCTGCATGGTACGGGTAGGATGGGAATAATCCGGATTGAAATAATAGTTGCGTATTTTCGGTGCCCAAACCTCTTCCGAAGAAGAAGGTGAGTAGGTGTACTCCTCTCTCTTCAGCAGTTTATGATTTTTATCCCTATATTCTACCGACGAAAGTTTACCGTTCTCATAGTCAGGCACCGTAGGAATGCCGGCCAGGTATATATCAGTAACCTCATCCGGAACGTTATGGTATCTGTAAGTGGTATATCCCTGAGTATCCATGTCGCCATATGATTCACTGACCGCCGTATATCCCACAAGGTTTCCTCTGGAAAGATTCGTCAAAGGGATATAAGGAGCAGATTGAATCAGTTCATAGTAAGCATTCATCCAGTTTCCCGCCCAACTTTGCATTTGTTCTACATAGACCGGTGCGTTGAATACCGGCTTCACCATCAGCTTTGCATCCTGATATTCAAACTTACGCCAACTCTGGTTACCGTTGCCGTCCGTATTCGTGATGGACTTGATGCGCAGCCCGGCACCCAGGTAATCCTTATCCAAGGGAGCATTCGTTTTGCCTACTATCTCTACCGAAATATTGATAGGATACTCCAACCTTACATTCTGCACTGCCAATGTCACACGATACGTACCTCTGTCCAGTTGCTTTTCAGTGTCATCAGGCCAGGGCTCCATCACATCATAATCGGGAGAAGAGAACAAGGTTCTATAACCATTACCCTCTTTCTTTTCGAGTTGTGTTGTGTAAGTAAGCGACGAAGCAAGATGTTCACTGGGATGAGGTTCGTCATGTCTTCTGCGGATGATAATCTTGGGATTGGCATCGTCCACTTCAAAAGGCTCGCCAATATACATAAGGACAGGAGCTCCGGGTGCCACGGGCGGCATACCGTTGTCTACCAGGTTAAGGGTTCCTTCGCGCAAGGGGGGCATCATAGGCAAAGTTTCAAAACGATGTCCTTCATACTCAAAGGTAGTTGTGCCACCCGTAGGATAGGTGATAGTGCGCAGCGTCCCTATCTTGCACAACGCCTCATTGAATGAACGGTCCATACCTTCTTTAAACAAACTCGTCTTACTGCTCGGCTTTATCGACTCCGACCAATAAATGCTGGGGCTAATCTTTAAAGAAGCAGTCATTGGTGACGCACCGTTGTAGAATCCCCAGGCATCTACAGACAGAGAGCGTTTGGGCGGCAATTTCCCCATATTGTAATCCATGGTATATACATTGTTCTTCTTCGAACCAGCCACATCATATACCTTCGACAATAACAAACGGTCATCATAACCATTGGTAGTGGCAGCCATTCCGCTAAGCAGATATTTATACTCCAGCATGGTGGTCTTGATAAGGTTACCGGCAGTATCACTCACCTTGATACTCGACAGCTTCTGTACCTTTTTTCCGGTTTCCGCACTCTCTATATCCTCACGATCAGTTGTACCGAATTCTACTTTACCCCCTTCAAAAGTAATAGCCGACAATGTCCATTGCTCTATCTTGGAGTATGAGTAATTGTAGTTGAACTTATTGGTGAAATACTGCGGAGATTGTGAAGACAATTGGCCATTCACTATTTTAGACAAAGATATAACGTCTTCTGTAGTAGAAATGGGAGTAAAAATACTTTCTTTTTTGTAACTAAACGTAATCTTTCCACCGTTGGGAGATGTCACAGAGTCAAGCATCCAGGCTGTTACAATCTGCGGTTCGTTATAGTATGGAAATATATGACTTCTAGTTATATCTGTTTGAAAAAAATCAATGGTATTTAAGAAATAGTATGTGATTTCTTTTGTCGAGAAGGAATAGACATATCCTTCCAAGTCCGTCATGGTCCATGTTTTGTTACTTGTATTGTATACCATCTTTACCACTTTTTCTTGTGTTTGGATGGTAGGGACGGCATTCAGTTGTCGGTTGTTCTTCAATACGTCGAAATACATGGAGCCCGAATGTCCGCCTGCATTGAAGTAAAACATATCAGGTTCGGCATCATAGTCACCTTTGAAATAACCCATATACTTCTCCAAATTCTGGTCGGTCACTTCAAATCTGGGATTGGTCAGCCACGGAGCATCAGTAAGGTTATAGCATCCACGTGCTGCAAAGTCGTCCGTACCCTGCACTTGTCTGACGACGCACCCTCCTGCCTGGAGGGTCCATCCAAGGCCAATCCAAGTAGCTTCTTGTGCAACACGTGTTCCGTCCGTATGGTACGATAGTGCAATGGGGAACTTCTTTCCGTCAAGGTCAATCTCGTAAATGGGAATGCTGATTCGGGCTTGCCCCACATAATTGTCAGTAGGTATCAGTCCATACGTTCCCAATGAAGCTGCATTGGGAGATACCGGAACAATCCGGAAGTTGGTTTCAGGATGGCCATCCTGCGAATACATAACCGTTGCCTTCAGTAAAAGGAACAGTAATAAAAACAAGGATATTCTTTTCATGATAAATCGTTGTTATTAGAAAAATTATTCAATATGTTTTGCGGGATAAGGGATGGGGGAGGCTGTTTTCCAAGCCTCTCCCATTCCCTTGCTGGCTTTTCAGCCTCCTACAGTGGCATCGCCTGCACGCCCAGCACACTGGCTATGGTGGCAATGATGGTGCCCACAATTTTCAAGATATCTTTCCAGGTTTCTTTGCTTATTTTCATAATTCCATGTTTTAAGGATGATTGTTTTAAAATTCTTTACTTACCTCGAAGCACGGACACTGCTTCACCCACTCCCACGGCTCCACCGTCCCATCTCCGTCCAAATCGGGACTGAGGTCGCGGTGGCCGCATACACGGGCATTCCGGAACTGTTGTAGCAGCTGGTACACCAGCAGGTGCAGGGCCGAACGCTGCTCCGGCGTACGGGTATCCTTCGGATTTCCCCGGGCATCCAGCCCGCCTTCGTAGCAGATACCTATCGAATACTTGTTGTGACCGCGGCAATGCGCACCGGGCAGTTCCAAGGAACGGGTTCCGAGCACAGTACCGTCTCTCCGGATATAGTAGTGATAGCCCGTCGTGCGGAAGCCACGGCGGCGGTGCTCTGCCTCCAGAGCCTCGGAAGTAAGCGTACAGCCCTCCCGCGTGGCGCTGCAATGCACCACGATGTAGTTGATTTTTCGCATAAGATTAGTTAGTGATTAATGATTGAAGATTAGTAATTTATGATTTGACGATTTACGATGTACGATTACTTTTCGTATCATAAATGCCTGCATAGGCGCGGTTATTTAGCAGTACGAATTTCAATCGTACATCGTACATCGTCAAATCGTAAATCAGAAGATGTGGAAGAAACCGTGGAGGTATAAGGAAGGTTTTATCTGTGGGGCAGGACTGTTCGTCACGGGCTTGCTGTTGCAGTGGAGCGTTGGAGATATTCGTTGGGGCTTGTTTGCGTGGCCGGTCAATGTCATCGTTCTGGTGTTGTTCCTGCTATTGTTGGCATGCATGCATGGATTTCGTAGACGGGTGTACTGTTTCGGATGGCTCAGTCATTATACGGCTGCAGTTTCTTCCCTGGTATGTGTGGCGGTTGTCACTGTCGTTATGGGATTGGTGCGGCAGGTTCCTTCTACCCAGCCTTCGGCAGATGTCATCGGCTTTTCGAAGATGCTTTCTTTCTGGCCGTTCGTGTTGCTTTATATCTGGCTGGTTACTGTCTTGGGACTGACCATTCTCCGTGTATGTATTCCTTTAAAATTGCGTAAGATTCCTTTTCTGCTGAATCATGTCGGCTTGTTTGTCGCCCTCTTGACGGCAACGCTGGGCAATGCAGATATGCAACGACTGAGAATGATTACCCAATTGGGCAAGACTGAATGGCGTGCCACGAATGAGGATGGCAAGCTGACGGAGCTTCCGCTTGCCATTGAACTGAAAGAATTCACCATACATGAATACCCTCCCAAGCTGATGCTGATAAATAATGAGACCGGGCAGGCACTGCCGAAGGATGTGCCGGAACATTTGCTGTTGGAAGAGAAGGTAGAACGGGGGAGGTTGCTGGATTGGGACATCTCTATCCTTCAATCCATTCCGATGGCTGCCTCTGTAGCTGCGGAAGATACCTTGAAGTTTACCGAATTCCATTCGATGGGAGCTACCTATGCTGTTTATCTGAAGGCGGTGAATGCTACCTCCGGACAGTCGAAGGAGGGATGGGTGAGTTGCGGTAGTTTCATGTTTCCTTATAAGGCATTGCGCTTGTCGGAACAGACCAGTCTGGTGATGCCCGAACGTGAGCCGCAGCGATTTGTTTCTGCTGTAACGGTTTATACGCAGTCAGGAGAGGTAGTGGAAGACACAATCGAAGTGAACCGTCCTTTGAAGATATTCGGATGGAACATTTATCAATTAAGCTATGACGAAACGAAAGGACGGTGGAGTGATGTCAGTGTTTTTGAACTGGTACGCGATCCCTGGCTTCCGGCTGTATATGCCGGCATCATAATGATGGTGCTGGGGGCAGTCTGCTTGTTTGTCAATGCACCGAAAGGAACAGAAGAAAGAAAGGAGGAGACGGTATGAGTTGGGATTATTTTGCTCTGTTTGCCATTGTCGCTTTACTTTTCTGGGGATTGGGAGCTTTCGCTGCATGGCGTGGTAAACGTCCGGTAGTGGTATACACTTTGACTTGTCTGGGCTTGGCTGTCTTTTTTAGCTTCATTGTCGGCATGTGGATTTCTTTGGAGCGTCCTCCGATGCGGACGATGGGGGAGACGCGTTTGTGGTATTCATTCTTTCTTCCATTGGCAGGAATCATCACTTACAGTCGTTGGAGGTACAAATGGATTCTCGGTTTCAGTTCCGTCTTGTCCTTGGTGTTTGTCTGCATCAATATTTTTAGGCCCGAAATACACAACAAGACGTTGATGCCCGCTTTGCAGAGTCCGTGGTTCACTCCTCATGTCATTGTCTATATGTTTGCCTATGCCATGCTGGGTGCCGCTACGGTGATGGCTGTCTACCTGCTGTGGTTCAAGAAAAAAGGAATTGAACGGCATGAGATGGCTTTGTGCGATAATCTGACTTATGTAGGACTTGCCTTCATGACACTGGGTATGCTGTCCGGTGCTGTCTGGGCGAAAGCTGCTTGGGGACACTATTGGGCATGGGATCCCAAGGAGACTTGGGCGGCGGCTACCTGGTTCTCCTATCTGGCATATATCCATTTCCGATTGGGATGCCCCGCGGCCTATCGTAAGGCACTGTTTGGCTTGCTTGTATCTTTTCTGTTGTTGCAAATGTGTTGGTATGGCATCAATTACTTGCCCTCGGCACAAGGAGTGAGTGTACATACGTATAACTTAAATTAAAATACTTATGAAAACAGTTTATTTGGCATTAGGCTTATTGCTGTTGCCCGGAATGTTGTGGGCACAAGGTTCGAAGAAAGAGAACGAATTCACCATGTCGATGCAAATCAGACCCCGTGCAGAATACCGTAACGGAGCACAGTTACCACGTTTCGAGGGAGACAAGGCTGCTTCATTTATCAACAACCGTGCACGTCTTTCCATGGAGTATAAACGTTCGGATTTGAGTATGAAGATTTCGGCCCAACATGTAGGCGTATGGGGGCAGGACCCGCAGATAGACACTAACGGGCGTTTCATTATGAACGAAGCATGGGCAAAACTCAACTTTGGTGCCGGTTTCTTTGCACAACTGGGGCGCCAGACCTTGTCTTATGACGACGAACGTATTTTGGGAGGGCTGGACTGGAATGTGGCCGGTCGCTATCACGATGCATTGAAGTTGGGCTATGCCAAGAATGCCCACCAACTGCATTTCATTCTTGCCTTCAACCAGAACAAGGAAAAGGCAAAGGGCGGTACCTATTATTATGACGGTGCACAACCTTATAAGAATATGCAGACCCTTTGGTATCATTATGCGGCGCAAACCCCCAACCTTGATGTCTCTTTGTTATTCATGAATCTGGGCCTGGAAACCGGTGATGCAGAAACAGAAACTTCCCATACCCGCTATTTGCAGACGTTCGGTACTTACGTGACTTATCAGCCGGAATCGGGAAATTGGCTACCTGTGCAGGCTGCTTTCTATTATCAGACCGGAAAGAACAAGAATGCGCAGAGTGTATCTGCCTTTATGGTAAGCGTGAAGGCTGCCTATGCCATAGACAAGCAATGGAGTGTGAGCTTGGGTTATGATTATCTGAGTGGCAGTGACGGGAAAGGTGACAAGTTCAAAGCATTCGATCCTCTTTACGGAACACATCATAAGTTCTATGGAGCGATGGACTATTTCTATGCTTCTGCTTGGCAGGGAGTAGCTCCCGGTTTGCAGGATGCCCAGTTGGGTGTCAACTTCAAGACATCCAAGCAGGTGAGTATGCAACTGAATTATCACTATTTTGCTACTGCTGCCAAGCTGGATGATGTAAAAAAGGGATTGGGTTCGGAGATGGACTATCAGCTTGACTGGAATGTGATGAAGGACGTGAAGCTTTCTGCCGGTTACTCCATTATGCGGGGTACGAAGTCTATGGACGTGGTGAAAGGCGGCGACCATAAACGCTGGCAGGATTGGGGCTGGGTATCTGTCAACATCAATCCGAGAATCTTGTTTGTAAAATGGTAGTTTAGATATACTCTTTCAGAGCTGCTTCATTCAATACCTCAATTTTCTTACCCGTCATTAGGATAATACCTTCTTTGGTCATCTTATTGATTTCCTTTGAAAGTGCCGGGCGGGTTACATTGAGGTATTCTGCCAGCTCAGATTGGGTATGCGCAATGGTGATGCTGGTAGAGTTGGAAATTCTGTTTTCAAACAGATAGACGACAAACCTTTCGCGGACTGTTTTGCGGGAAAGGGTTTTTAATCGCGAAACCGTGCAGGCATTGCAATTTCCCGTTATGCAAAGGAAGTTGTGCAGCACTTTGGGATCCTGGCTGATAAGCTTGAAGGTGGATTCTTTGGTGGCAGTGAATAGGATACAGTCTTCAATGGCAGTAAAAGTTGCCGGCAGTGTGGTGTTGCTGCCGAAGAGATGGGGAGTGGCAAAGGCCCGGGGGGCAACGATGTATTCTACCATAACTTTATTGCCCAGACCGTCTATAATATCTACACGCAATTTACCTTCCAATAGTATATATAGCTTCTTGCAGGGGGTGCCTTGCCGGGCAACTATATCTTTCTTGTCTATAGAATAGACTGAATATTCCAGTTTCTCAAGCAGCGATTGCTTGATATTATGTGGCAAATCCCTTAGTAGAGGGATTTGGAACAACAACTGTTCGTACTTTTCATCCAGTAGAATCTTTTCCATAGCTTTTTATTCTTGGACAAAGGTAAGAATAATATATAAGTGCGGACGTTTTTTATAAATACTTTTGGGCGGAGACTGCATTTATCCGCATTTCCTTCTCTTCCATTCGGATGCACCCTTCGCTTGCCAGTTCCGATAAGGCACGTGCCAGCGAGGGACGCGCCACTCCCAGTATTTGTGCCACTTCCTGCTGGTTGAGTATCGTGCCATGCATGCGTAGATAGTTCAGTATACGCGATTTCAGACTTTGTAGGGCAAAGGCATTTAGCTTTTTGGAGAGAAATAGGGTTCTGTCCGATACCAGTTGCAGAAAGTTGCGCATCACAGCGGGGTGTTGATGCAGGAATTCCAGGAAAATGTTCTTGTTTATAACGAGTATCTCACATTTCTCTTTAGCTTCGATATTTACCGGGAAGCGGTTTTCGGAGGCAAAGACAAAAGCCGGGGCAAGCAGTTGCGGGGCTTTCAGCGTTTCGATGGTGAGTTGCTTCCCCTCCGCACTGACCATTTGGGTACGCACACTGCCGTTGCACAATATGAATAGAGAACGATATGCTTCTCCCTGCATGGCAATGAAGTCAGCAGGTTTGTATTGCCTGTGTGCATGTTCGGGTGCCAGGATGAGGGATAATAACTCTTCTTCTGTTATGTCTTGGAAAGGAGGCATTTCCAATAATGTATGGATTTCCATTCTTTTTTTACTTTTTTGTGATTCGATGTAACATTCGTGACAGTTTGTGCGTTGTAGAACTCTCATCTTTGCACAAAGATAATGCAAATCGAATGCAATAGAACATAAGCCTGCTTATTTTTATTGCTGAGGTGCTGCTTATCTTATCAAAAGATTATGCAAACTTTTAAATGAATAGGAATATGGAACCAAACATGTTTTGTTATCAATGTCAGGAGACAGCCAAAGGAACCGGCTGTATATTGAAAGGTGTATGTGGAAAAGAAAGTCATACGGCTCAAGCTATGGACTTGTTACTGTTTGTAGTCAGGGGTATCTCTGTTGTTGCCGATACATTACGCAAGGCAGATTCTCCAGTCTCTGAAGAAGTGAATATTTTTGTGACGGATGCTTTGTTTTGTACTATCACGAATGCGAATTTCGATGATGAAAGCATCTTGAAACGGGTGGATAGGGGACTTGCTTTGCGTAATGGATTGATTCAAGAGGCCAAGCACAACAAAGTGTTCCTACCCCAAGTAGATGAACTGACTTGGCAGGGAACGCGTGACGACTATGCCGAGAAAGCGAAGACAGTAGGTGTTCTGCGTGAACAGAATGAAGACCTCCGTTCGTTGAAAGAATTGCTTGTCTATGGTTTGAAAGGTATGGCAGCTTATCTGGAGCATGCTATGCGCTTGGGATTCAATGATGATACAGTTCATGTTTTCATGCAGCGTGCACTGGCTACCATTGCGGTTGAGTCTCTATCGGCAGAGGAATGGGTGAAGCTGGTTCTCGAAGCTGGTGAGTTCGGAGTAAAGACAATGGCTCTACTGGATGCTGCCAATACCGGTACTTACGGTAATCCCGAAATTACAAAGGTGAATATCGGTGTGAAGAATCGTCCGGGAATTTTGATTAGCGGCCATGACTTGAAGGATATGGAAGAATTATTGAGACAGACAGAAGGTACGGGGATAGACGTCTATACACATGGTGAAATGCTGCCTGCCCACTATTATCCTGCTTTCAAGAAATATTCTCATTTTGTAGGCAACTATGGCAATGCCTGGTGGAAACAGCGTGAAGAATTCACTTCCTTCAACGGACCGATTCTGTTTACCACCAACTGCATCGTTCCTCCTTTGGCTAATGCAGTGTATAAAGAGCGTATGTTCATCACCAACTCTACCGGTTATCCGGGTTGCAAGTATATTGATAAGGATGCGGAAGGCAGGAAAGACTTCTCTGAAATCATAGAGATTGCCAAACAATGCCAGCCGCCGGTGGAGATAGAGCATGGAGAGATTATCGGTGGTTTTGCCCATAACCAGGTACTGCAACTGGCAGACAAGGTGGTAGATGCCGTGAAGACCGGAGCCATACGCCGCTTTATCGTAATGGCAGGCTGTGACGGACGTATGAAGAGCCGCGATTACTATACGGAGTTTGCCAAAGCCTTGCCGCAAGATACCGTTATCCTGACCGCAGGTTGTGCCAAATACCGCTATAATAAACTTGGTTTGGGAGACATCAACGGCATTCCCCGTGTATTGGATGCCGGACAGTGCAATGACAGTTATTCACTGGCCGTGATAGCCATGAAGCTGAAAGAAGTATTCCGGCTGAATGACATCAACGAACTTCCCATTGTCTACAACATAGCATGGTACGAACAGAAGGCGGTTATTGTATTGTTGGCATTACTGAGTCTCGGGGTGAAGGATATTCACTTAGGCCCCACATTGCCCGCTTTCCTTTCTCCGAATGTTGTGAAGGTACTGGTTGATATGTTTCATATCGCAGGTATCGGTAGTGTGGAAGATGATTTGAAAAAATTCGGATTATAAATAAAGATGGTAGGGTGTTATATCACCCTATCACTTTATCCTTTTATCACGTTATTTATCGCTTCTTCCGTTCCGCAGAATGGCCCGTGTGATTGTAGTTTTATGGTGCACATGGCGGCAGCAAAGCATCCCGCTTCCCGGTGGGATGCACCTTTGTTGCGCATATACAGATACCCCACCATATAGGTGTCTCCACATCCTGTTGCATCTGTAATCTGAAGGGCAGGATAGGCGGGGATTTCGTGAAATTCTCCTTGGGCATATATCAGCGAACCTTTATCTCCCAGGGTCAGCAGCACTTCCTTGACGCCCCAGTCTGCAATCAGCAATGCGGCTTCGTGCGGTTCACTGCATCCGGTCAGTACTTCCATTTCAGCTTCGTTGGCTTTCAGAATATGGATATACTTCAATGCTTCTTTCTTTTCCGGCCAGTCTACTGCCAGCACTTTTTCATTATCCACTTTGCGGAGAAATCCCTGCACATCTACCGAGAGGAGTCCCTTTCCGGACAAGAACTTGATGACCTCCAAAGAGAAGTCGTCGGCAAGCAGACTGCCCAAGTGGATAATCCGTGCATCGGTATCTTTCAAACCTTCCACGGTGAAAGGGTCTGCTTTTGCCGTGACACGTTGTGTACGTTCGTTCTGGTTTTCTCCATAAATATTCTCGAAACAGACGGAATGTGTGCTGTGCAAGGCTTTGACGGAAATACCTTCTTTCCGAATGTCTTCCACAATGCCCATGTCAGTATCAGCCAAAGCTGTTACCAATAAAAAATCGTTAGCATTCAAGTGCTTGATGGCATGTGCGAAGTAGAAGGAGGTGCCTCCCGGCATATATATGGTATTTTTAGGGGTTACGACTTTATCTTGGGTAATATAACCGATGCAACATAGACTGTGTGTGTTCATTTCTTTGTTGGCTTTTTATTGCTTTATTGTATTGATTCCGTAAATTGGGCGCGAAGATAGTGATTTAATAACAATTCGACTATATTTGCAGCTGTAAATGTAGCCTCATTGAATATGAATTCATTAAAAACGAAAAGAGTACGTATGATAGTTGGCATTATAGTGGGTATTGTGGCTGTTGCGGTCATAGTGGGATTCGTTTTTGTCAATCAGCCGAGTTTCGGGAGGGCTCCTCAAGGAGAACGGTTGGAGAGGATTAAGAAGTCGCCTCATTACAAAGACGGAGAATTCCGGAATCTGCACAGTACGATGATGATGACTTCCCAAAAGGGACGTTTGGGAGCTTTCTGGGGATTCTTGTTTAAGCAAGAAACCGATTTACGTCCTGAAAAAGAGATTCCGGTTATAAAGACGGACCTCAGCAAGATAAGCAAGGACGAGAATGTATTGGTATGGTTCGGACATTCATCCTATTTTATCCAGATAGACGGAAAGCGTATACTGGTAGACCCCGTATTTTGTGGGGCTTCTCCGGTTTCGTTTGTAAACAAGCCGTTCAAGGGGGCGGATGCCTACAAGCCTGCCGATATGCCGGAGATTGACTATCTGGTGATATCACATGACCATTGGGATCATCTGGATTATGAAACGGTGATGCAGCTGAAAAATCGGGTAGATAAGGTGGTCTGTCCTTTGGGGGTAGGTGAACATTTCGAGTATTGGGGATTTGAGAAATCATCCCTGGTTGAGCTGGATTGGTTTGAAGATACTGTACTGGATAAGGGATTTCTGCTTCATTGCTTGCCCGCCCGGCATTTTTCGGGCCGCTCGTTGAAAGCGAATCAGGCACTATGGGCCTCTTTCCTTATCGAAACCCCTTCGCAGAAGATTTATATGGGCGGTGATAGTGGATATGATACGCATTTTGCCGAAATAGGCAAGCAATATCCTGGCATTGACCTTGCCATATTGGAGAATGGGCAGTATAACGAAGATTGGAAATATATCCATACCATGCCCCAATATTTGGGACAAGTGGCCAGGGACTTGAATGCGGAAAAGATTCTGACTGTCCATCATTCCAAATATGCTTTGGCTAGACACCGCTGGGACGAACCGTTGAAGAATGCCATGAATCTGAAAGAGAAAGACTCTTTGAACGTGTTGATGCCTATTATAGGGGAAGTGGTCCGGTTAAAATAATGAACGATATTGATTAGCTATTGACGAGTTATTAACGGAAATATATATCCCTATCGAAAATAAAAGTAAGATAATATGTTGGAATTACCCGAAGTTATCACCCTGAGCAAACAAGTGAACAACGCCTTGAGCGGTAAAACAATCACGCAGGTATTCAATGCCACCAAACCGCATAAGTTTACGTTCTATAACGGCAATCCGTCGGAGTATGGTAAACTGCTCGTAGGTAAAACCATCCTTTCATCCGAAGGATATGGCATGTTTGTCAATTTCAATCTTTCGGATAATGTGATCATGAATATAGGCGACGGAGTCAGTGTCCGTTATTACAATGCGGGAGATAAGATTCCTGCCAATTACCAGTTGTTGCTGACGTTTAATGATGATTCATTCCTTGTCTTCACGGTTGTAATGTATGGTTTTATCAATGTTTATCCTGATAGCTATATCGACAATAAGTACTATAAATTGAGTCGGGAAAGCATTTCGCCGTTGAGCGATAAATACACCGAAGCGGAATTTGAGAAACTCGTTGCCGAAGCAAAGAAGACCCTCTCTGCTAAAGCTCTATTAGCAACCAATCAGCGTATTCCCGGTGTAGGTAACGGCGTAACGCAGGATATTCTGTTCAATGCACGGATAAATCCCAAACAGAAAGTGCTACTTCTGTCGGATAATCAGAAAGACGTTCTTTTTAATGCTCTAAAAGAAACATTGGTGGATATGACGTTCGAGGGCGGACGCGATACGCAAACAGATCTTTATGGCAACGCCGGAGGTTACAAAACCATTCTTTCTGCCAAAACATGGAAGAATCCTTGTCTCCGTTGTGGCAGTACCATCATAAAAGAGGCTTATATGGGTGGTTCGGTATATTATTGCCCAACGTGTCAACAGATAAAAGAATAAATGTCCACATTCTGTTAGCTCCCTTTATGTACGATGCAAGGAATTAATATTCTGTATAACAGTTTATTAATTCCTTGTATCGCATTCTGTTAATATCGTGTCTACACGATATTCGTATCCTGCGAACACGATATGAATATCTTCTTTTCTTTATACTTTGTACGGACAAAAGGGGTGTTTTATAAAGCCCGCCCTTTGTAAACGTTTGACTGGGACAATGGAACCAGGACTCCGTTCAGCGTCAGGGTATTCGAATTGAAGTTCGGGCTGATTCTTGCCGATGCATTATTGCCGCCGTTGGTCAGTGTGATATACACTTGTGCGGATATTCCGATGCCTTGTACGCTGAAGCTGCAATTCACGTTTCCCTTTTTGTCGGTCGTGATTTTCATTTCCTTTCTGCTGCCGTCCACTGTGATGCCGCCTATTCCGTTGGGGCCTGCAAGGGCTTTGTTGGCAGCTATTTGTACGGATGCGTGTTCACCGTCCATCAGAACGAAGTTTGTTGTCGATGAAACAAATGCGCTCCGTCCTCTCTTGAACACCAGCTGGTCTGCTTCCAATACAAACTTGCCCTCTTTCAATGCCTGGACGGCAATGGCATAGTTCCTTTCATTTTCTGCTTTTTCGCGTGCTTTCTGGGCTTCGCGTTGGGCTTTACGCTCTGCTTGGCGTGTTTCGCTGCTACTCTGTGCATACATCAGGGTCGATGCACTTACCAACACCAGTGTGATTAATGTAATGATTCGTTTCATAATTGTTCTTTGTTATTTAGTTAAGACCTTCTGGTTGATTAACAAATGAAAAGCCAAAAAGATGCAGCTTGAATCTTAAATAAGCGTAAGACTTAACACTTCTTTGGTTTTGTTGGAAGTTCGTATTAAATTTCTTCCAAGGCATAATACTGGTAATCCCGGAGAATGGTCTGAAGAAAGTTTTCCGGGTTACTGTCATGAGGAGTGATGGAGAGAAGTTCCTGCACTTTTTTCGCAAGGGAGGCAATGCGGCGTGTACGGTCTTTTTTACCCGATTGCAGGGTCCGGGTAATGACGTTGATTTGCTCCAATGACAAGTCGGAAGCTTGTGGATAGGTAGGTCGGTAGTCTTTGGTCAGGTAGTCGAACTCATCGAGGCTGACGTGTATCTTGCGGTAATTCTTTTCCTTGATTACCATGGTGCCGGCGGCAAGGTCTCCCATTCGCTGGCTGTTTTTGGTCAAAAGGACGACCAGAAGTCCCAGACCACCGGTCACCGGTCCGTCGATAGGGAAGAGAAGCCATCGGAGCAGGTACGAGCCTATGCCGGGCGTGGAGCCGTCTGCCTTTACGACACGAATGTTCATCAGCCGCTTGCCGAAACTTTGTCCCTGGTTGAACATTTCGCAGAGAAATGCATAAAGCAAGACTGGCAGGTAGACAATGGTAAAAAAGAAAAGCATCGTGAAATCAGAGGGTAGATGAATCCGTGAAAACAAGGCCAAAGTAGAAAATACATAGAATCCGAGCAGAATATAATCTATGGCCAGTGCAATGAGCCGCTCACCGATACTGGCAGGCGTTTGACTGATGCGGACAAATTGTCCGGTGATAATTGTAGATTCTGCCATTCCTGATAAAACATTTTTAGTATTTCATTGCAAATATATCATTATTCTCTTATTTTTGTTACCTATTTCAGACAAAACTTCTCTGAAATAGTCATGGGGTATGAAAGAAGTGACGTTTATCCGGCAGAACATCGAAAAATGGAAACGAGCAGAAACAATGGTGGAGCAGGCGGAAAGTCTGTCTCCCGATGAACTTGCCGACGCATATACGGAGCTTACGGCAGATCTGGCTTTTGCCCAAACGCATTTCCCCGCTTCCCGCATCACTATCTATCTGAACAATCTTGCCTCGGCATTGCACAACCGCATTTATAGAAACAAGCGCGAGAAATGGTCAAGAATTATCACCTACTGGACCCGTGAAGTGCCTTCGGCCATGCACGATGCACGCCGTGAGCTGGTGGCTTCCTTCATTATATTTGTGGTCAGCGCATTGATAGGAGTGGTATCCGCTGCCGGAGACCCCGATTTTGTGCGTTTGATTTTAGGAAACTCCTATGTGGATATGACTTTGAACAATATCGCTAATGGTGAACCTATGGCTGTATATAACGGTTCCTCCGAGTTCCCCATGTTTCTGAGTATCACGCTGAACAATATCATGGTCTCCTTCAACTGCTTTGCCATGGGGTTGCTGACCAGTTTTGGCACCGGATACATGCTCCTTAACAATGGTATCATGATAGGGGCTTTCCAAACCTTCTTTTATCAGCACGACTTGCTTTGGGAGTCCTTCCTTGCCATTTGGCTGCACGGGACACTCGAAATCTGGGCGATTATTGTAGCCGGTGCCGCCGGTCTTGCCCTGGGCAACGGATGGCTCTTTCCCGGAACCTATTCAAGGCTGGAATCTTTCAAACGGGGAGCCAAAAAAGGACTGAAAATAGTGGTGGGTACGGTACCCGTATTCATCATGGCAGGATTTATAGAAGGATTCGTTACCCGCCATACCGAACTTCCGGATGCTTTGAGGTTCGGCTTTATTCTACTCTCTTTGTCGTTTATCTTTTTTTATTATATTTATTTACCTAACAGAAAGAAGCATGGAAGCACAGAAACCTAAAATCGCACTGTATGTACAACGTTCTTTTGGAGAGAAACTAACTGCTACCTTTGATTTTATCAAAGAGAATTGGAAGCCGTTGATGAAATTCACCACATATCTGATGTTGCCGCTTTGTCTGCTTCAGGGACTGAGCTTGAACGGGCTGATGAGCGGTACAATGGCTCTGGGTGATATGACCGGAGGCTCGTTCGACTCTTCTGTTGTCGGAGCGTCCATCATGGCACTGGTGACTTATTACAGTCTGTATGCCGTTCTCTATCTGCTAGGAACTGTCATGCTGACCTCTTTGGTCTACGCATTGGTCCGTACTTACAATGAACGGGAAGAACGCTTGGAGGGAGTGACGTTAGGGATGCTGAAGCCCTTGTTGTTCCGTAATGTCAGAAGGGTATTTCTGATAATGATTATCGGTGTGCTTTTGGTGCTGTTTGTAGGGCTTATTGTTGGTTTTATAGCCACCGTCATTCCGTTCATGGCGATTGCGTTCTTGTTCGTTCTGCTCGTTGTGGTGGTGTCTGTGCCACTTGCTATTTGGGCTCCAGTCTATCTGTTCGAAGATATCTATATCATAGATGCCTTGAAGAAGGCCTACCGACTGGGTTTCGCTACCTGGGGAGGTATCGTACTGATTTCCATTGTTATGGGATTCATCGCCGCCATCTTGCAGGGAGTGACGATGATTCCATGGTATATCGGGACTATTGTGAAATATATCTTTGCAATGACTGATGCAGGTGGCGGTGCCACTGTATCGGCAGCCTATAGCTTTGTGCTTTATCTGCTGGCGGTGGTCCAGGCATTCGGCGTTTATATGTCCATGATTTTCTCATTGCTGGGACTGGCTTATCAATACGGTCATGCTTCGGAAAAGATAGATTATGTGATGGTGGAGAGTGATATTGACAATTTTGATAAACTCTGATAACGGACTATGAATATGGCTCCGGCTGATACACTGGTTTGTGATACTGCACAGGTTGCCGCTTGGCAGTCTGACCCGGCGTTTGCTTACAGTCGTGAGTTGATAGCTCCCGAAATTAATGTACTTGAGTGGTTCAGCAGATGGTTCGGCAAGCTGCTGGACAAGATATTCGGGAATACGTTGGTGGCAGAATATTCGGAGGTCGTATTGATATGCATTGCCGTTCTTATCCTGGTATTGGTCATTTGGTTTGTGTACAAGAAGCGTCCGGAACTGTTCATGCGTTCGCGCAAGAGTACCCTGCCCTATACAGTGGGGGAGGACACCATCTATGGAGTGGATTTTGCGGAAAGAATTGCCGATGCGCTTGCCCGGACGGATTATCGGGAGGCGGTGCGTTTGCTCTATCTGCAGACGCTGAAACAGCTCAGCGATGGAAAACGTATAGACTGGCAGTTATATAAAACGCCAACACAATATATCTATGAAGTCCGTCTGCCAGCTTTCCGCCAAATGACCAACCATTTTCTACGAGTACGTTACGGAAATTTTGAAGCGACCGAAACTTTGTTCCATGCGATGCGGGATTTGCAGAAAGAAGTGGAGAAAGGAGGGGCGGCATGAAGGGGAACCATTGGTTTATAGCCGGTATCATTGTTTTTCTGGTGTTGATGTTTGCGATAGAGTGCCGTCTGCCAAAGAAGTTTGTCTGGAACCCTACGTTCAGCCATTATGACAAGCAACCGTTCGGCTGTGCCGTGTTCGATAGCCTGCTGTCTTCATCGTTGCCGAAGGGATATTCGTTGTCGAGAAAGACTTTTTATGAACTGGAGCAGGAAGATACGACGCTCCGCCGCGGAATACTGGTTGTTACCGATAACCTGCATTTGACGGATGTAGATGTGGAGGCGATGTTGAAGATGGCGGGACGGGGAGACCGGATTATGCTGGTGGGGAGCTCTTTCAGCCGTATTTTGAAAGATACGCTGGGATTTGAGTGCAGCTATTCCTATTTCAGTCCGTCGGCTTTGAAAAAATATGCCACTGCATTGCTTTCGAAAGACAGTTTGTGCTGGGTGGGGGATTCGGCGGTTTATCCGCAGCAGACTTTCTGTTTCTATCCCCAACTTTGTCAGTCTTATTTCTTTGCAGATTCCATTTCTAGTAAAGTGTTGGCGGAAAAAACTGTTACCGGAGAAGCTGCTCATCCGGTTGCCATGTCGGTTTCTTGGGGAAAGGGGGAAGTTATACTGGCTTCCACTCCCCTGCTTTTTACGAACTATGGTGTGCTGGATGGGAAGAATGCGGCTTATCTTTTTCGTATATTGTCCCAGATGGGTGGATTTCCCATTGTCCGTACCGAAGGCTATATGAAAGAAACAGCCCAGGTACAGATGTCTCCTTTTCGCTATTTCCTTTCGCAGCCGCCGCTTCGCTGGGCATTGTACTTGAGTATGGTTTCCATCCTGCTCTTTATGATATTTACAGCCCGCAGGAAGCAGCGCGCCATTCCGGTTATCCGCGAACCGGAAAATAAGTCTTTGGAGTTTGCAGAGTTGATAGGTACTCTTTATTATCAGAAGAAGGACCATGCTGACTTAGTCCGCAAGAAATATCTCTATTTTGCGGAGGAACTGAGGAGGGAAATACAAGTGGATGTGGAGGAAGTGGCAGAGGATGAGCGCTCTTTCGGCAGGATTGCCCGGAAGACGGGTATGGAAGCGGGGGAAATAGCCGCGTTCATCCGCGAGGTGAGGCCGGTGGTGTACGGAGGGCGCAGCATCTCTGAGAAGGAGATGAAACGGCTTGTCGATAAAATGAATGAAATAATCAATCATATATAAAGAAGATATTTATGGAAGAGAACACAGAAAAACGGGTGGACTTGACTCTCTTTTCCGAGAAGATACAAGCGTTGAAGGACCGGATTGCTACGGTCATAGTGGGGCAGGAGCAGATAGTGGACCTGGTACTGACGGCTGTCCTGGCAAACGACCATGTGTTGCTGGAGGGAGTGCCGGGGGTGGCAAAGACACTGCTTGCCCGTCTGGTGGCACGCTTGATTAAGGCGGACTTCAGCCGCATTCAGTTTACTCCGGACTTGATGCCGAGTGATGTGTTGGGTACTACGGTCTTCAACATGAAAACCAATGACTTTGACTTTCATCAAGGACCGGTGTTTGCCGACCTCGTGCTGGTGGACGAGATAAACCGCGCTCCCGCCAAGACGCAGGCAGCCTTGTTCGAGGTTATGGAAGAACGGCAGGTCAGCATTGACGGTACCACGCATCAGATGGGAGAACTCTATACGATTCTGGCAACCCAGAATCCGGTGGAGCAGGAGGGGACTTATAAGTTACCTGAAGCGCAACTGGACCGCTTCCTGATGAAAATAACCATGGGATATCCCTCATTGGAGGAGGAGGTGGACATCCTGGAGCGCCACCACGCCAATGCTTCGTTGGTGAAGTTGGAGAGCCTGGCGCCCGTGCTCACAAAAGAAGAACTGCTTTCGTTGCGCAGGCTGATAGAACACGTGTTTGTAGACCGCACGCTGCTTCAGTACATCGCGTTGATTGTACAGCAGACGCGTACCAGCAAGGCTGTATATTTAGGAGCTTCTCCGCGTGCGTCCGTGGCAATGATGCAGGCCTCCAAGGCATATGCACTGTTGCAGGGACGTGACTTTGTGACACCGGAGGATATTAAGTTCGTTGCTCCGTATGTGCTTCAGCATCGCTTGATATTGACAGCGGAAGCCGAGATGGAAGGCTATTCGCCGGTAAAGGTGACGCAACGTCTGATTGATAAGGTGGAAGTGCCGAAGTGAGACTGGGCCGCCGATTCTATATTGCTCTTGTTCTGATAGTCCTGCTGACGGGTATCGGGTACGTCTTTGCTCCATTCTTTGCAATCGGGCAGTGGGCGCTTTTTGTTTTGGCGGTGTCGGCGCTGGTGGATGGGGTGATGCTCTATCGCATTCGCGGCATCCGGGCATTCCGCCAGTGTGCTACCCGCTTCTCCAACGGAGATGAAAACACCGTGAACATACGTGTGGAGAGCAGTTATCCGCATCCGGTGGCTGTGGAAGTGGTGGATGAGATTCCTTTTGCATTCCAGTTGCGGAATATTGATTTCCGGATGAGGCTCCAGGCGAATGAGGGCAGGACGATTACGTATCATCTGCGTCCTACGCGGCGGGGGATTTACTCTTTCGGACGGATTCGGGTGTTTGTGGCAGGCAGAATGGGATTGCTTTCCCGCAGATATACTTGCGATGCTCCGCTGGATGTCAAGGTATATCCGTCCTATCTGATGCTCCATCGGTATGAGTTGCTTGCTATCAGCGACAACTTGACGGAATTGGGCATCAAACGTATCCGCAGGGTGGGGCATCATACGGAGTTCGAACAGATAAAGGAGTATGTGAAAGGCGACGATTACCGCACGATAAACTGGAAAGCAAGCGCCCGGAGGCACGAACTTATGGTAAATGTCTATCAAGACGAGCGTTCCCAGCAAATCTATAACGTGATAGACAAGGGGCGGATTATGCAGCAGGCATTTCGCGGGATGACCTTGCTGGACTATGCTATTAATGCCTCCCTGGTTCTTTCGTACGTTGTCATGCGGAAGGAGGATAAAGCCGGACTGGTAACGTTTAATGAGCACTTTGATACATTTATCCCCGCCTCCCGAC
>OKTB01000344.1_pt1 | contig 29285 bp, 27 predicted proteins | sample 1606131 | NCBI WGS metagenome assembly OKTB01 (sample SAMEA3879518, study PRJEB24766) | human gut metagenome | biome: human-associated habitat; feature: feces | place: USA | collected 1985/1987
GCATCATCTTTCTTATTATATTCGTGACTCTGTATCACCTCCGAATGAAGAAACAGATTATGAGGCATCACTACCGCTCCCAACACACTCATGATAATCAGCATACTTCCTTTCGGAAAAGAAGGAGTCACCCACCCTACTGTTGCAGCCGGCCAGTCTATTTCCACCAGAAACAGTTCGTAGATAAACGAAAGCCCGATAACGGAGACAAATGCAATGATGGAACGCTCTATCTTTTTATACGAATTAGTGAAAAGCATGATAGAGACAAAAAGCGTAGTCAACACAGCTCCCCATATAATAGGAATATCAAAGAGCATTTCCAACGCAATGGCACCTCCCAGAATTTCCGCTAAAGAAGTAGAAATCGACGCCAATACCGCCGTACCAAGAATAGGTCGCGACACCCATTTGGGAGTGTATTTAGTGGCCGCCTCCGAAAGGCAAAGTCCGGTAACAATCCCCAGGTGGGCAACGTTGTGCTGAAGCACAATCAGCATAATAGTAGACAATGTAACCACCCAAAGTAAGGAATAGCCAAATTCGGAACCGGCGGCGAAGTTAGAAGCCCAGTTTCCCGGATCAATAAATCCTACCGTAACCAGAAGCCCCGGACCAATATATTTAAAAACATCCAGTCCACCCAGATAGCGTTTATGATCTTTGCGTTTTAAGTCTTGAAAAATATTCTTCATTTTTGCATAATAGTTTTAACCTTACAAATATACTTATAAATAACGAGTGAAGGTCAATTTTAGTTCAAAATACCGACAAGTAAGTAAACAACGCCCGGCCCCCTATGGGTTCCCGCAAAAAAAAGACCCTCGACAAAATAAATTGCCGAAGGTCTTGAAAAATATCAAATTTTACAAAAATAAAAGAAGTCGATTAATATCCCATCTCATGTAATGCACGACACAATTGGTCAGGACATGAAGTCGGTCTGCCACCACAATGCACTCCTTCAAGTTTTGCGATAACATCCGCTACCTTCATTCCTCTCACAAGGCGGGAAATACCTTGAAGGTTACCATTACATCCTCCCCAGAAAGCAACTTCTTTCACCACTCCATCTTCCACATTCAGTTCGATGTTGGTGCTGCAAGTTCCCTGGGTTCTATACACATATTCCATAACCTTGTCTTATTCTCCCTCTTCCGGCTGCATATTGGTATAAACAGTCTGCACGTCGTCAAATTCTTCCAAACGTTCGATCATCTTATCCAATGTTTCGCGCTGTTCCGGAGTCACCTCTTTCATGTCGTTCGGGATATAAGTGAAGTCTCCACCGACATCTTCAAAGCCACACTCCTCCAGGTGTTTCTGAATAGCGGCATAGCTCTTGGGATTACCATAGATAGTGATTGTTCCTTCTTCATCATCCTCTTCGTATTCATCTTCCACATCATAATCGATCAGATCCAGAATCAGTTCTTCCATATCCAATCCGTCTTTCTTCTTGAAAGTGAATACACATTTGTGGTCGAACAGGAACGCGAGAGATCCCATTGTACCGAGATTACCGCCAAACTTATTAAATACCGAACGAACGTCAGCCACCGTACGGGTTGTGTTATCTGTCAGCGTATCCACAAATACAGCAATACCGTGAGGACCGTATCCTTCGTAAGTCATGCTCTTGTAGTCGCTCTGGTCTTTACCCATTGCGTTTTTGATAGCACGTTCAATATTATCCTTCGGCATATTTTCACGCTTACAAGTAGCGATCACCGAACGCAAAGTCGGGTTATTTTCAGGTTCCGGACCGCCTGCCTTTACAGCTATCGCGATTTGTTTACCCAGTCTTGTAAATGTTTTAGCCATGTGGCCCCATCTTTTCAGTTTAGCGGCCTTTCTATATTCAAATGCTCTTCCCATTGGTTTATATTTTTAGATTGAAATTTTAAGTTTATCTAAGTTTGGCACCCAGCTTATCTTCCAAGTTCTTCACCAGTTTCGACATGATCTTATCAATCATCTTATCATTCAAAGTCTGGCTCTCATCCTGAAGCAGGAAGCTCACCGCATACGACTTCTTGCCTGCTTCCAGATTTTTACCTTCGTACACATCGAAGAGTTCCACTTCTTTCAGCAGCTTCTTCTCTGTTTCGTAAGCAATCTTTTCGATTTCGGCAAACTGCACATTCTTGTCAAGCAACAATGCCAGGTCACGTTTCACAGCAGGGAACTTGGAGATTTCCTTGTAGCTGATCTTCACAGAACGGATAGCTTTCATCAGTTCCTTCCAGTTCAAGTCGGCAAAATACACTTCATTGTCGATATCAAATGCTTTCAACAGCTTCTTAGTCACGATACCGAAGGAAGCAAGACGCTTACCACCCTTCGTATTGATAGAAAGTGCGGCAGCAAAAATATCGTCCGTCAGATTACCGACAACCAGATTGTGCAAATCCAGTCCCAGACGCTTCAATATATTTTCTACATAAGCCTTCAATTCATATACCGAACTGTTCTCATCTGCATGTGCCCATGAATTGGAAACCTTCTTACCGGTTACCCACAAGCCCAAGTGATAATCTTCCGAGTAAGGAGCCAATACCTTCTCTTCATTCTTCTTGTCAGCATCGAAATGATAGCAATTACCGAATTCGAAGAACTTCAAATCAGCATTCTTACGATTTGCATTATGAGCAATACTTTCCAGTCCACCGAACAGCAAAGTCTGACGCATAGCGTTCAAATCCGCACTCAACGGATTCAATAACATCACTAGATGGTTGGACGGATAAGTCTCTATACCATCATAATAAGCAGCACGCGTCAATGAGTTGTTCAGGATCTCATTAAATCCGCAGCCCACCAATTGCTCTGCAATCAGGTTCTGCAATTTATTCGATTTATCATGTTCACCTTTGGTAGTCAGGCTGGAGTTCAGTGTAGTCGGGATTTCAACATTGTTATATCCGTAGATACGAAGAATATCTTCAATCACGTCACAATCACGCTGCACGTCTACACGATAAGGAGGAACAGCTAATGTCAGCCCTTCCGCCGTTTCATTAGTGATCTTCATTTCCAGGCTGGTCACAATGCTCTTGATCGTCTCTACCGGAATTACTTTTCCTACCAAAGAATGTACTTTCTCATAAGCCAGATCAACTATAAAATCGGGTGCAGGAGTAGTGAACACGTCTTTTATTTCAGAAGAAATCGTACCGCCAGCCAGTTCTTTAACCATCAAAGCAGCCAGTTTCAAGCAATATATCACACTGTTCGGATCGATACCGCGTTCGAAACGGAAAGAAGCATCCGTATTCAAGCCATGACGGCGGGCTGTCTTACGCACCCATGTAGGATGGAAATAAGCACTTTCAATGAATACATCTGTCGTAGCTTCCGTAGAACCGGAGTCCAGTCCGCCGAATACACCGGCAATACACATGGCCTCTTCCTTGTTACAAATCATCAGGTCGCGTTCGTTCAATTTACGTTCCACCTCATCCAGCGTAACGAACGGAGTTCCTTCCGGCATTGTCTTTACAATTACTTCATTGCCTTTTATCTTTCCGGCATCGAAGCAGTGCAACGGCTGACCGAAAGCATGAACGATATAATTAGTAATATCCACTACATTATTAATAGGACGCACCCCGATCAGACGCAATTTGTTTTGCAGCCATTCCGGGCTTTCCTTCACAGTGACACCTTTCACCGTAACACCGGCATAATGCGGACAAGCTTCGCTGTTTTCCACCTTCACTTCAATATTCAAGTCATGGTTTTCCACTTTAAAGCCGTCTACCGACGGACGTTGCAAAGTAGCCTGTTTGCCGTTCTGAATCAGATAAGCGTACAAGTCACGAGCCACCCCATAGTGAGAGCAAGCATCCGCACGGTTAGGCGTGATGTCCACTTCAAGCACATAGTCGCTCTTGATATTATAATAATCCTTGGCAAGCGTACCCGGAACAGCATTTTCCGGCAATACGATAATACCTGCATGATCCGTACCGATACCGATTTCGTCTTCAGCACAAATCATACCAGTAGATTCCACCCCACGGATTTTTGATTTCTTGATGGTAAAACATTCGTCACCGTCATAAAGTTTTGTACCTAAAGTAGCTACCACCACTTTCTGTCCGGCAGCCACATTCGGGGCACCACAAACAATCTGTACCGGTTCACCGTCTCCCAGATTGACAGTAGTAATATGCAAATGGTCAGAATTAGGATGTTCCGTGCAGGTCAGCACTTCACCGATCACCAGTCCTTCCAAACCACCTTTAATGGTTTGCACTTCTTCTACACCACCTGTTTCCAAGCCAATAGACGTCAACGCAGCAGCCGTTTCATCGGGCGTCAGGTCGAAGTTGACATACTCTTTCAGCCAATTATAAGAGATATTCATATATTTAATTTTTTATTGTTTCTCAAAAAGATTTGCAAAGTTAATAAGATTTTTCGGTTGACCGAGAAGGTTAGATAAAAAAGTTTATAGTTGATAGTTACCATGCGGAATAACATACAGATAGAAGAAATGTTGCGCAGAGCATTTTCACTATCAGTTATCAACTATCAACTATTAACTAAAATGGTAACGGTCCATCTCCCGGTGCTCCGAATGGATTCTCCGTCTGCGGTGCAAAATCAGGTGCGGGAGGAGGTATGGAACCAGCATTACCTGTATTCATTTTCGATCCTAACATAGCTCCTGCAGGCTCGCCCGGCATCGGGATCACCATATCGTCTTCCGGATTAGAGAAACGGGTAAACTCACCCTTAAAGCGGAGCAACACCTCGCCTACCGCACCGTTACGATGCTTGGCGATTACAATTTCCGCCATACCGCGCAAGTCATTACCACGATCATCCTGAAATATCTTATAGTATTCCGGACGATGGATAAAGCACACCATATCGGCATCCTGCTCGATGGCTCCCGATTCACGAAGGTCACTCAACTGCGGTCGTTTACCGTCAATACCTTCACGACTTTCCACACCACGATTCAACTGTGACAGTGCGATAATCGGAATACTCAACTCTTTCGCCAATCCTTTCAACGAACGGGAAATGGTACTAACCTCTTCCTGACGACTACCAAACGCCATCCCACTCGCATTCATCAACTGAAGGTAGTCAATGATGATGATTCGCACCCCATGTTCGCGTACCAGACGACGCGCTTTGGTTCGAAGTTCAAACACAGACAGAGACGGCGTATCATCCACGTAAAGCGGTGCATCCATCAGATTCTTCAGTTTATAGTCCAGTTGTTGCCATTCATAATTTGCCAACTGCCCGCTTTTGATTTTCTCGCTCGGAATCTCGCAGACATTCGCAATCAAACGGTTCACCAGCTGAACGTTACTCATTTCAAGAGAGAACAACGCCACCGGGTTCCGGTAATCCACCGCAATATTCTTAGCCATTGAAAGAACGAAAGCAGTCTTACCCATAGCAGGACGGGCAGCTATAATAATAAGGTCGGAATTCTGCCAACCCGAAGTCATCTTATCAAGTTTCGTGAAACCACTCTCCAGACCACTCAAACCATCGGTTCGAGCCGCAGCTTTCTGAATTAGTTTATAGGCTTCGTCAATCACCGGATTGATCTGCGTATAATCTTTTTTCATATTCTGCTGTGAGATCTCGAAAAGCTTACCTTCCGCTTCCTGCATCAAGTCGTCCACGTCCAAGGTCTCGTCAAACGCTTTACTCTGAATATTGCTCGTAAACGTTATCAGCTCACGCGCCAGCGATTTCTGTGCAATAATACGGGCATGGTATTCAATATGTGCGGATGAAGCCACCTTACTACTCAATTGAGTAATATAGAAGGGACCTCCCACCTCTTCCAAGTCTCCGCGTTTACTAAGTTGTTCCTTTACAGTCAGAATATCCACCGGTTTCTGGTTCACCGCAAGATCGACGATAGCAGAATAAATCAACTGATGCCGGCGTTCGTAAAATGATTCGGGACGAAGAATTTCACTCACCAATGAATAAGCGTCCTTTTCAATCATTAAAGCTCCCAAAACTGCTTCTTCCAGTTCAGGCGCCTGCGGCTGAATACGACCATAATCATTTACCGGTTGTATTTTAGTAGACTTTGAATTGCGGGTATTTCTTTTCTGTTCGGCCATCGAGATATTTACTATTTTACGATTTACTATTTATTATTTTACGACTGGACAGACTCTATTATCACATTTATCACGGAATTCTTCCAGTCGAGACGACAAAGATAGAATATAATCACGAAGAATGAATAAGGAAAAATGAAGATTTTAGTAACTTTGCTCCCGATTCACATTATCCAGCTATGATTAATTGTAATGTGAAGCACTGTAAATAGTAAATAGTAAAATAGTAAATAGAAATATGATTGCTTTTCCCAATATCAAAATAAACCTGGGACTTTCCATCACGGAAAAACGCCCGGACGGATACCACAATCTGGAAACAGTTTTCTATCCGGTGGCTCTGGAAGACGCACTGGAAATCCGTACCTCCCCTAACGCTGACCGAAAATTCACTCTCCACCAACATGGAATGGAAATAGCCGGTAACCCTGAAGACAATCTGGTAGTAAAAGCCTATTTATTGATGGATAAGGAATTTCATCTCCCTCCTATCGAAATCCACTTATACAAGCACATCCCTTCAGGAGCCGGACTGGGAGGAGGATCATCAGATGCCGCTTTCATGCTAAAGTTGCTCAACGATCATTATCAGCTGGGAGTATCCGAAGAACAATTGGAAGTATACGCTGCCACTTTGGGAGCAGACTGCGCTTTCTTTATCAAAAACAGACCGATATTTGCCGAGGGAATTGGAAACATCTTCTCCCCGGTCGAACTTTCATTAAACGGCTACCAAATCATGATTATAAAACCGAATGTTTTTGTTTCCACCCGGGAAGCCTTTTCAAACATTCATCCCCATCGTCCGGAATATCCGGTCAAAGAGGCAATCCTGCGTCCAGTTGCAGAATGGAAGGATATCCTAATCAATGATTTTGAAGCAAGTGTATTCCCGCAACATCCCGTCATTGGAGAAATCAAAGAAGAACTCTATCATCAAGGAGCAATCTACGCATCCATGAGCGGCTCCGGCTCATCCGTATTCGGGCTGTTTGCTCCCGGATTCGTCTTACCAGAAATTGATTGGGGAACTGACGTATTCTGCTTCAAAGGTACATTAAACAAATAAATCTCACTAACAATTATGTTTTGACTATTTTTTCAAAATCCCAACATGGCAGCGGGGTGTATATTGAGTACCCGGCAAAGCAAGCGAGCTATTTTTAAAGTAGGTTCCGAGCGACCCGAAATATAATCATTCACGCGTGAAGGGCTAACCCCTATTTCACTGGCAAGCTGTTTTTGTGTCATCCCCTTTTCTTCAAGGGACAATTCTATCAATTCTGCTACGGTTGGTTTTTCTATAGGAAAATGTTCCTTCTCATACGCAATCACTATATCAGACATAACAGAAAGCTCCACCATGCTCTTGTCATTTGCAGGAGTGCTGTCGTCCACCAAAGGCAGAAGTTCTTCGACTCTTGCCAATGCAAATTCGTATTGTTCTTTCGTTATTTTAGTCATATCTATTATATTATATAGTTGAACAATCTATTTTATCATACTCTTTATGAGTTCCCACCCAACGGACAAAAATGTATCCCACCGTAAATTTAACAACCACTACCAGCCGATAGTTGTTCCCTCTGATATTAAAAACATAGTGTTGATTGCCCACATAATCAGTCGATAGAAAATCCGCTTTTATATCAGACAAATTCCGCCATTCTGCTTTTTCCGCTATATCATACCAACGTTCTAAAGCAACACGTGAATCTTCACACCCTTTCGTCTCGTAGAAATCTTTCAATTTCTTATGTGATACTACTCTCATATCTTATTCATTTGATACAAAATTACAAAATAATTTTGGATAACAAAAGAATTAGTGCTAAATATTTTATAAAACAGAACATCCATGCTGGGCGTACCAAAAAAACGGTACCACGACTCACGTCGTAGTACCGTCACAACACAAACACAAAATAAAACACGACAAAACTACTATGCAATCTTTCCTGTCTATGCCGGGGAGGCATAAGTACTATTTACGTATATTCGCATACTCATAAATAGCTTCAGGTCGATTAGCATCAATTAAACAAATCGCATGCACGATTTGTTTAAACTTTTATGTTATTTAAAACAAGTTTCTCTTTTATTGAATCCCTCTTTCACGGAGTTTCAGCTGCCAGTTCCATGCAGAGCGTAAAGTATCTTCTAAAGTTTCTACGGCTTTCCAACCCAGCTCTTTATTAGCAAAATCCGGGTTAGCCCAAACTTTTTCAATGTCACCTGCACGACGTCCGACAATCTGATAATTCAATTTTACGCCAGTGGCTTTTTCAAAGCCATTTATTAATTCCAATACAGAAACACCACGTCCTGTACCAATATTAAATACTTCTACTTTTTCTTTTTGTTTCTTTTCCAAGATACGACGGATAGCAATCACGTGTGCTTTAGCCAAGTCAACGACATTGATAAAGTCACGGATACAAGAACCGTCCGGTGTATCATAATCGTCACCAAACACGCTAAGTTTCTCACGGATACCGATGGCTGTCTGGGTCAGATATGGAATCAGGTTTTGAGGAACCCCGTTAGGCAGTTCACCCAGCAATGCAGTAGGATGCGCGCCAATCGGGTTGAAATAGCGCAACATGATCGCATTGATCGGAGCACCTGAAGCTACCGTATCACGAATAATCTCTTCATTGATCTGTTTGGTATTTCCATAAGGTGATTCCGCTTTCTTGATCGGAGCCTTTTCCGTTACCGGCAGCTCGTCCGGCTGACCGTATACTGTACAAGAAGAAGAGAACACAATACCTTCTACTCCATGTTTTGGCATCAGTTCGAGAAGGTTAATCAAAGAAACCAGGTTATTACGGTAGTAAAGCAACGGTTTTTGTACCGACTCTCCTACTGCTTTGCTAGCTGCAAAGTGAATGATTGCCTTAATTCCTTTATATTTTGCAAATACTGCATCCAGACCGGCAAAGTCCAAACAGTCCAGCTTTTCAAAAACTGGGCGAATACCGGAAACTTTCTCTATATTGTCAACAACGTCGGCACTTGAATTTGATAAATTATCGATGATGATTACTTCATATCCACTGTTTTGTAGTTCTACAACAGTATGAGACCCAATGTATCCTGTCCCGCCTGTTACTAAAATTCTTTCTTTCATATACTTTATAAAAAATGGTTAGTTTCTCGGCTTATTATTGTTTGAGTTACAAATGTATGGAAATAAAATGGAATTGCAATAATCTGCCACAAATTTATTTGCTGAAAAGTAATTAAGGTACGATTTGGTAGCATTTAGGTATAAAAAAGAATTGGAAACTCTAACCTGTATGTCGCCACACAGCAGAGCTTCCAATCCCCTATTTAATTATCAACTGTAAATCCTTACACCACGCCGGAGAATCCCATGAATGCCATAGCAAGCAAACCGGCGGTAATCAAAGCAATCGGAGTTCCTTGCATTCCTTTCGGAATTTTCACAAGGCTCATCTGTTCGCGCAATCCGGCAAAAAGCACCAGTGCCAGACCGAAGCCGATAGCCGTAGAGAATGCGTATACAACACCTGTCAGCAGGTCATAGTCTTTCTGAATCACCAGGATAGCGACACCAAGAATACAACAGTTCGTTGTAATCAGCGGCAAGAACACACCCAAAGCCTGATACAGGGCCGGAGATACCTTTTTCAGGATGATTTCCACCATCTGCACCAATCCGGCAATCACCAGGATGAATGTAATCGTCTGTAAGTATCCCAGTCCGAAAACATCCAGTACAAACTTCTGAATCAGGAAAGTGACGATGGTAGCGATGGTCAACACGAAAGCAACCGCAGCGCTCATACCCATCGCAGTTTCCACCTTCTTGGATACGCCCAGGAACGGACAGATACCCAGGAACTGCGACAACACGATGTTGTTTACAAAGATTGCCGAAATAAATATCAATATATATTCCATATTCTTTTCTTATTTAATTGAATTAGGCTTTCTTGAAACTATTAATCAACGCTATGAGGTATCCCAAAGCGATGAAAGCACCCGGAGCCAATACGAATACCAACATTCCATATTCTTCCGGCATGATGGTCAGATCGAAGATTTTACCGGTTCCCAGAAACTCGCGGACAGCACCCAGCAAAGTCAGAGCGATGGTGAAACCAAGTCCCATACCGATACCGTCGAACATAGAAGCAATTGCGTTATTCTTGGCAGCAAAGGCTTCGGCACGTCCCAACACAATACAGTTCACTACAATCAACGGAATGAAAAGACCGAGTGTAGCATACAGTCCCGGCACGTAAGCCTGCATCACCATTTGAAGCAAGGTCACGAAAGACGCAATCACCACAATAAACGATGGGATACGCACCATGTCCGGAATCAGGTTCTTTATTAAAGAGATCACCACATTCGAGCAGATCAATACGAACATGGTAGCCAGTCCCATGCCCATACCATTGATAGCCGATGATGTAGTACCCAATGTAGGACACATACCGAGCAGGAGTACAAACGTAGGATTCTCTTTGATAATCCCGTTCATCATTACTTTAAAGTTATTCATATCTGTCTCCTTTCTTATTTAGCACTGACTGAATCAGTTAGTTCAACTTTGATCGTAGCTCCCGTAGCAGCGTCAGTAGCATCTGCGTCCGCGCCTTTCGCTTTTTGAGAAGCACCGGTTACACCATTCACTTCCCCGCCTTCGGCCTTATAGGCTTGATAAGCAGCATTCACGGCATTCAAGAAAGCGCGTGAAGTAATGGTAGAAGCTGTGATGGCATCCACTGCTCCCCCATCTTTACTGACGGTCAACGGAGCTTCACCCGGATTCATACCCAAAATAGATTTCGTACTCTCTTCGTGAGATACTGCCTTTTCTCCTTTCGCAGGATCATACGCTCCGAACCATTTGTCGGCTTTAGAGCCCAATCCCGGAGTTTCCGTGTGAGCCAACAGAGAGTAGTTATAGATTTTCCCTTCGGCATTAAAGCCTACCAGCACTTTCAGTTCACCGCCAAATCCCATTGATTTAGCTTCAACAGCCGTACCTACAAGCTCTTCACCGTTCTTAGCCGGATAAACGATAAAGTCAACATTCTTCTTTCCATCTTTCTCACTGAAGATCGTATCGCTTTCCGCTACCGGATTATTGGTAAATTCGGGAAGAACCTTTTTCAAGGCCTCGTTCAGTGTCTTCGCGTTCGCTTCGGCAATGGGGCCTTTTGTCAGTTCATTTACATAAGCCAGCAACGCAACGGAAATAGCAGTCACTCCCGTAAGTACCAGCAACATATTCTTTAAAGATGATTCTAACTTTTTCATTTCTTCTTCGCTACCTCCCCAAAGCGTTTTGGTTTACAATAGGTGTTAATCAGCGGAGTGAACGCATTCATAATCAGGATGGCGAACGACATACCTTCGGGATAGGCGCCGAACAGACGGATAACTACCGTCAGCAGACCGATACATACACCATAGATCAGCATCCCTTTCTTACTCATCGGAGAAGTCACATAGTCGGTTGCCATAAAGACAGCACCCAGCATCAGACCACCGGAAAGCAACTGCAATACCGGAGAAACGTATTTTTCCGGATCTGCCAGGTGCATGATGCCTGCAAAGACAAACACAGTAGCCAGGATAGACACAGGAATATGCCAGGTGATGATTTTCTTCCAGAGCATATAAACGAGTCCGATCAGCAGAGCCAGCGCACTCACTTCACCCAAGCATCCGCCATTCTGTCCGATCAGCAAGGTCAATGCGTCCGGAATCTGGCTTAAAGCGGCAGTGTCACCGTAAATGGCTTGCTTCATCAAGGCCAGCGGAGTGGCACCGGTGGTAGCATCCGTATAAGCGGTCAACTGTCCGACTACCGGCCAGCTGGTCATCTGCACCGGGAAAGAAAGCAGCAGGAATACGCGGCCTGCCAATGCCGGGTTGAAAGGATTGCAGCCTAATCCGCCGAAAGACATCTTACCTACACCGATAGCAAACAGTGCACCGAGGATGATAATCCAGATAGGCAAGTTAGACGGTAAATTAAATGCCAGCAACACACCTGTGATGATGGCAGAGCCGTCGCAGATGGTGGTGGTCGGTTTCTTCATTAAATATTTTCCGATCGCCCATTCGAAGAACAAACAAGCCGCAACGGAAGTAGCCGTGACAATCAGGGCACCCAGTCCGAAGAAATAGAGAGACACCAGAAAAGCCGGAATCAGTGCAATCAGCACGCCATACATATTTTTCTGTACGCTGTCTCCGCCATGAACGTGGGGCGATAGTGATACGATTAATTTATTTTCCATATTCGTTATTTTTTAGCTTGACGTGCACGAATCATAGCTCCTACTTTGCCTTTACCCAGACGACAATAGTCGAGCAGCGGACGGTTGGCAGGACAAGTGAACTGGCAAGAGCCGCACTCAATACAATCCATGATTCTTTCTTTTTCCATTGTTTCAAAATCTCCGTTTTCGGACAAAGCTCCGAGCAAGTACGGCTCCAGTCCCATCGGACAGGCACTCACGCACTTCGCGCAACGGATGCAGGTTTGAGCTTCACCACGTTTGGCTTCCTTCCGGTTCATAATCAGGATGCCGGAACTGCCCTTCGCAGTAGGAACCTCGATATTTACCAACGCCTTACCCATCATCGGACCGCCACCGATCACCTTACCCGTATCTTCGGGCAGACCACCGCAAGCGTCAATCAACTGTTTCATCGGTGTACCGATACGAGCCAGGAAGTTGGACGGCTTCGCAACTGACTTTCCCGTCACGGTAATCACCCGTTCAAACAACGGTTTATTCTTCTGCACAGCTTCATAAACGGCAAACGCCGTTCCCACATTCTGCACGACTGCTCCCGTAGAGATAGGCAACGCACCGCTCGCCACCTGACGTTTGGTGATCGCATCAATCAGCTGCTTTTCACCTCCTTGCGGATATTTCACCTTCAAGGGAACGACTTCGATGCCTGCATAGCTGGAAGCTACTTTAGTCATCAGTTCGATAGCATCGGGCTTATTATTTTCGATTCCGATAAATGCCTTGTTCACTTTCACCGCTTTCATCAGGATAGAAACGCCTACCATGATTTCTTCCGCGTGTTCCAGCATCAGCTGATGGTCGGCAGTCAAATAAGGTTCACACTCTACAGCATTGATAATCACACATTCAGCCTTAAAAGAAGGAGGAGGACAAAGTTTCACCTGTGTAGGGAAACAAGCACCGCCCAGACCAACGATTCCGGCATCGGCAATTTTCTTCACGATCTCTTCTGCCGGAAGTTCACATTCCTTCACCAGTGTGGCGCTACGGTCGATTGTTTCTTCCCATTCGTCGCCTTCCACATCGATAAAGATAGCAGGTTTCGCATAACCGCTGGCATCGACAATAGTATCAATCTTCGCCACTTTACCACTGACCGAAGAGTGAATTGCTGCCGAAACAAAGCCGGCAGGTTCAGCAATCTTAGTGCCTACCTTTACCACATCCCCTTTCGCTACAACCGGTTTTGCAGGCGCACCAATGTGCTGCCCCAGCAAAATAACAGCCTTTGCAGGAACTTCCGCTGTGATAATAGGTTGATGTGCCGACAATTTATTTTCGTGTGGATGAACTCCACCAATTGAAAATGTCTTTAACATACAGTTCTGTATTTTATTCTGTTATTATTCTGTTACTTTCGGAGCTTCTGTAGCCTTTTCAGCAGGAGTTTCCACTTTTGCTGCCGGTGCAGGAGTTTCCACCGCTTCTTTAGAAACAGCAGCCGGTTTTGGAGCAGCCGGAGCTTCTTCTTTCGGTTTCCTCGGCGGGAAATTCAATTCGATAATGGTATTCTGCGGACAGACTTCCACACATTTCCGGCAAGATTTGCACTTGTGCGGATCGATGTAAGCCAAGTTGTTCTCCAACGTGATAGCTTCGAACGGACAAGTCTTCACGCATTTGCCACAGCCGATACAACTCACCGTACAAGCCTTGCGTGCCACAGCTCCCTTGTCTTTATTCACACAAGAGATATACACACGGCGTGATTTCTTTCCTTGCGGACGGATTTCGATGATCGCCTTCGGACAAGCCTTCACACAGGCACCGCAAGCGGTACATTTCGCTTCATCCACTTCCGGAAGTCCTGTTTCAGGATTCATGTGGATGGCATCGAACTGGCAGGCAGCCACACAGTCACCACACCCCAGACATCCGTAACTACAACCCGTTTCCCCACCATAGAGCGAAGCGGCAATAGCGCAACTCTTCGCACCGTCGTACTGATTAATACGCGGACGATTCATACACGTTCCGTTACATCTTACCACTGCTACCATCGGTTCAGCTTCTCCGGCTGCAAGCCCTAGGATATCAGCAATTTGTGCCATGACAGGCTGTCCGCCTACGGGGCAGAATTTACCATCCAGCGAACCGGCTTTGACGCAAGCGTCGGCAAAGCCGCTACAACCGGGATAGCCACATCCACCACAATTAGCCTGGGGAAGCACTTCTCCCACCTGGGCAATCCGCGGGTCTTCATACACGGCAAATTTCTTGGAAGCCACATAAAGAATAGCGGCCAGCACGAGCGCTATAGCTCCCAATGAAATCACTGCAATCAGAATCAAATTCATAATGTTTTTAGTTATTTATTGGTTTTATAGTAAATGAAAATTGTTGTTTGAGTCGCGTTTTGTTAAGCCATAAAACGAAATAATAAGGTATAAGGACAGCCAGAGAAAGAAGAGCCGCATACAGTTCATTCTCTACCAATGCCATCAAAAGAAACAACGAAAATATAAGAAGTACGAAAGGAAGTACGAAAGCCAACAATACCGCCATCATGCCCATCGACGTTTCGCCGACCACCATCACCTTCTCTCCCACCTGATAGGAAGAAGCTGCGGTATCTATGATATCTATGATTTTGTCCTTACTATCCGCCGAGGAACAATGCCCCTTTGCGCTACATGCCGCACAAGCCGATGTCTGGACAATCCTCACCGACAGATGAGAACCCTGTATGTTTTCCACAATACCTAGATGCTTTATAGTATTATTCGTCATTTTGCAAACTCCGCATTACAAATCGCGGCAAATTTAATCATTATTTGTGAACTACGAAGCATTCCTCAAACTTTTTCTACCTAATAAAATGTTATTTTTTGTGTTTTCGTTATCGCACACGGAAAAGGTATGGCTACCATTTGATATTTCCCAAGAATGACAAATAGACATCCTAAACAAAAAAATCCCAGCCGTTTTTATTTATTCAGCCGGGATTTTCTATCAATTATTTCACGGATTACTCCACTATCCATTTCTCAATATTACGCATTTTCGCGTTAAAGTTCACTCCTATTTTAAATAATCGGCGATTGCCGCCAGCTTCAAAAGGAAGTGCATAATGTTTCTCATTGATTTGTCGTAAGGCATCTTCCGCCGTCCCGTCAAGTTTGAATTCGATCACATAAACAAACTTATCAGTTTGCAGAACTAAATCGATGCGCCCTTCACTTGTGTGGTATTCCGCTTTCACATAAAACCCGACCAACTTAAAGACAATAAAAAGTACATTCTGATAATGCAATTCCAAATCACGGATAAGCTCATAAGGAGTATCAGCAAAGAAACTCCGGAGACGACGGAAAAAAGAATCATAATCTCCGATACGTATTTCACGAACAAACTTCTGTATTTCAAACTCCGACTCTACCGCATTGGTATTCGCATAAAAGGGAAGCAAAAATTTAATAAATCCTTCCTCTACTTCGCGATTAGGGAAGCCTAAACTATAAATTCCAAATTCTTCGTCATACCCTTTGATAGTGAGATAACCGCTCTGATAAATCACCGGGATAGGATTGTCCGATGCAGAATCAATGCTATTCAGTACAGAGATACTTGTTTCCTCATGCGCCATACGTCTCAAATCATAATGATGTTTTTTCAGCAATTCCACCAAATAAGTAGGAGTCCCCGTCTCGAACCAATAACTTCCAAACTCTTTATATTTAAAAGTATTCAGCAGACTGAACGGATTATATATTCCGATAGAATTGTGTGTAAAGTGGTAACCATCATAATACTCCCGCAGTTTGTCGCAGATTTCATGATAACTCACCCCTTTTATATCTGCCAGTTCGTGCAGTTCAATTTCCAGATCGTCATGCAGTTCTTTTTCGGAAACTCCGCAAATATCTATGTATTGATTCCGCATGGAGATGTCATCGAGATTATTTAAATCGCTAAATACGCTTACCTTACCGAATTTCGTCACTCCCGTCAAAAATGCAAATTGAATACAACCATCCATGGTCTTCAGCACACTATAAAAAGCTTTCATGGTATTACGGAATTCCTTCTGAAGCCCCTCATTACCTATTGCTTGTAACATGGGCTTATCATATTCATCAATCAGAATGACAACCCGTTGCCCGGTTTGCTTGTAAGCCCGTTCAATAAGGCCGCGAAAACGCAATGCAAAAGTTGTTTCCGACGGGGCAGTGCCATATTGCTGTTCCCATTTCTCCAATGTGAAATTCAATATACTATCCAAGCTCTCCCTCGTATCATACTTCTCCGTATTCAAGTCCATATGAAAAATAGGATATACCGTCCAATCCTTTTCCAGCTTTTCAATGGCCAAGCCCTCAAAAAGCTCTTTCTTGCCCAAGAAATACGCTTCAAGCGTAGATATCAACAGACTTTTCCCAAAACGACGGGGACGACTCAGGAAATAATAACTGCCTGTCTTCACCATCTGATAAATCAAAGCAGTCTTATCAATATAGAAATAGCCGTCTTTCCGGATTTTTTCAAAGTTCTGTATGCCGATGGGGTATATTTTACTGCTCATACTCTTCTACAATTATTAAAGTGACAACAATGCTCTTTAACTACAAAGGAACAATAATATATCAAGATAAACAAAAGAACGAATCATTTTTCTTTCTAGACTATGATGCATACAGTAATACTTTGTTTACTTTACTATGACTTCTTTATTTTCTTTTATATAAACAGCTATACTTATACGCTGGTCATACAATGGAGCATCCTTGTCTTTTTTACAAATATAAGCTTCAAAAACATCATTCCAGTCCTGTGTCAAAAAGTTTCTAATCACCTCACTCTCTTTTTCCGGAAGCTCTCCAAATATCCCCTCTTCCGCTCTTTCCAATTTTTCTACTTTTGCATCTTCTTCCTTTTTAGATTTTTCTAATTTAACCACAATAGTTTTCTTAGCAGGGAGTTCCAATTCTAAAAAGACCTCTTTACCCACCTCAATTTCATTCCAAACTTTAAAAGCTCCCCTTTCCAAAGTTTTATCTACATTAAACTCTTTAAAAAATATTCCCATAGTCATTACATTTTATTTTGATATTAGAAAATTGTTGTTCTACAGACATTTCACGGATTTTATCCAACCATTCAATAATTTGCCTTGGTGAATTTTCATAACCTGCCGGCTGATACCTCTCCATAGCAAGTGCAATTAAAGAATATTCACGTTCCAAAGACGTAGAAAAGACACCCTGATCATCAGTATTTATTGATACAGCAATATCGTGTGATGGATACGGAGTAGACAACCCACGATTGAAAAACTTTGTTATAGGATGTCCATCATACCTCATCATCTCACCTATTTTATAATTTGAAGAAGGATTACATTCTATCGAAATCCTTTTTTTCTCAATCTTACAAAGAAGATGTTCCTGTATGATTTCAATCAATGAATAAAATTCTTCCCTATATTCCTCCCTTATAGTAAAGGTTTTAGCGTCACTCCCTTTATTTACAACTCTGTCACTATGATATTGCTCATGAATCTCAAGCGCATTATTATTATTCCTAGCCAGTTCTGCCCCTAAATGATGATTCACTGATACATTCAACCATTCCTTTTCTATATCAGAAGTAGGAACAGTACTCTCATCTGAAGCAAAAGTAGGAGAATTCCCTCTTAATAACCATGATAAATAATAATCCTGAATATTATTCATGGCTTTTAGATTATCCTCCGCATCAAAGACTCTATCATAATTAAACTTTCCATCTTTATATTTTTCATCTCCAAAAATCTCTAAGAATAAATCATGAAAAGTACTTTCCAAATAATAACATAAAGGAGTATACCCTACTAATTTTTTACATTTATGATGCAGCCATGCCATATTATCTAATAATACCTGCTTTGTAGAACAAATAGTATGATATCTCATTTCGTAATATTTGCGAACATCTGTTCCTAAAGCTAAACAATGCCCTAATCGGTCACCATTACGTAGATTCAAGAAAATCATAGCTTCCTCCACAGCTCTCAATCCATCTGCTACATCAAAAAAGTCTTCTCCAACATGGAATGTTATATTCAAATCATTGGGTCTCTGTTCGAAACCATTTACTATTTTATGATTTCTAAGAAATCTGAAAGCCGGGGCAAAAACTTCCGGCCGACAGTATATTTCCGAATTCGCCGCATCTATACCGACAACACATCCGGCCAATGGGTTCTCCCCCCAATTTCTTTCATCATTTCTAAAATTATAAATAGCAAAAGCTTGTTTCCTTATTTCTTCCCTTATCAAAAAATGCCTGTATCTCTTTTCCTCGCGATTATCTCGTTTTTTAATAAAATGAAAGATAATATTAAATTGAGTCTTCATTTTTTCCTCTTGAACGTAATCATAGATTTCTTTTATTTTTCGGGAAATCTTCTCAGAAGTATCAGCAGGCACAATTCTAGTTTCCAAATATCTTTCTTTTCCATTTCTCAAGAACGGTTCTATAGCTGCTTGATATAAATATTTTTTATAATCATCTTCAATAAAGCTGTCTTTAAGCCCCTCATACTCTGAAAAATTATGAAAGCCAACTGCTGAATTAAGTTGTACGATAGACTGCCTAAAAGTTGATTTATATGACAGATATGCATAAAATAATGTGCTGATTGTTTGATAATCCTCACATCCTGTCATAATAAGACAGAACACTCTGTACATTAGTTCTCTTTCAGGAGCCAAGATACTATTAATTGTCTCTTTAGTATAATGAGCTATCTTAATATAATCAACGTTTTGATATGGTGAAATATTTGAATCGTCATTGTTTCTTATCTTTATAGCCTTTATAATAGACCTGAATGTAGGTAATTCATAATCATTTTTTTCAAGTTCTCCTTTCAACGTCTCCATTTCCTTCATACTCAAAGGATTTAGCAATGACATCAACTGGGAACAAGTCACTTCTTTAGATATCAATCCTGTTCTACTTGCCAAATATAAGCGTATCACACTGGCTCTGTACATTTTATAATAAAATTCCGGATCCCATTCATCAATCTTACGTTTTTGATATACATCATCAAACTTCTTCCTCATTCGGTCAATATTATTCACCACCGACAACCAACTTAGATCAAAATTATAGGATGACCCTTTAAGATGCATGTGAAGATCAGCTATAGGACGACTTAATACCGCATTCAGTTCTTTATTATTATGATCTATAAAAGCAGACCAATCAAAGTATTTTCTCTGAAGACCATTATTTATATCATACGCTGCCACATAAGAGGTAGTAAACAAATCCTCTCCTAGCAAACTTGTCATCAGATGCCAACGTAAAAGCCTAGAATAATGACAAGTAGGTTCGTTATCCTTCAGAAAGAGAGTTTTACATCCAAAGTGCAACAACACATTATATATAGAATCGCCAAAAAACTTCAATTCCTTACAATCACAATTTGGTTTCATCCACTGAGACGTAATCACCTGACAAACAATAGCCTGTTGATCAAGCGTATTATAAATATTCGTCTTTTTCAAAAGACTCATCACATGCGATTCCTTAAGTCCCGTATCTAGATTTATACATTCATCAGAAGTATATTTATTATTCTTTTTCAATAAACCTGCTTTATAAAGCACATTGTCTCCATCCTGTTCTGCAAACAACGCTCTCAAAGCATTACTAAGATGTTCCATAATACCGATTTAATCAATTAAGTAGTTTTCTAATTTGTTCCACGGATAGCTTATCACCTACAGCATTAAACAAATCCGACATTTCTTTTTTATTCTTATGTAATTCCAAAATCTTCTCTTCTACTGTATTACGGCAGACTAAACGATACACCTCTACAGTATTATGTTGTCCTATTCGATGTGCACGTGCAAAAGCCTGATTCTCAACAGCCGGATTCCACCAATCATCCAACAGAATCACTCTGTCGGCTGCAGTAAGGTTGAGCCCTGTACCTCCAGCCTTAAGACTGATCAAGAAAACCTTATTTTTATCATCATTCTGAAAAGAATCTACCAATACTTGTCTGTTACGTGTGTTCCCGGTTAATAATAAAAGCTTGACAGAATCTTGTGTCAACCTTTCTTCCAATTCATCTAAAGCAGATGTAAACTGTGAAAACACCAAGATCTGATGCCCTTCAGCAATTAAATCCTTTATCATTTTAACAGCAAGTTCAATTTTTGTAGATTTCACATATCCTTTATGAGTAAGGCTCCTTGGCAATAAATTAAGACTTACACAACATTGCCTTAATCGCAACAATCCCTCTAAAGCAATGCTATTTATTCTACCGCTAATTCCCGTTTCAATCGCTTTTATAAAAATACTCCTTATAGCCTTATACACTGAAAGTTCTTCCTCACTCAACTCAATAAAAATATTTTTCTCAAACTTACGAGGTAGATTTTTTAGCACTTCATCCTTTGTTCGACGCAAAATAAATGGCGATAGAAACAACTTTGAAAGTTCCACCCATCTTTTGTCATCCCCCTGTACATTAAATGTTTTGATTTTATTAAAAACAATTTCCATTTCAGGAATCAAAAGCTTGAATTGCGACCATATTTCATCCACAGAATTTTCAATGGGAGTACCACTAAGTATTATCATATGATCACACATCAGTTCACCAATAGCTTTATGTCGCTGGGTATTATCATTTTTTATCAACTGACCTTCATCCACTATAATAGTGTCATATTTATTACAAGAAAATTTTTCCGTATGTATACGAACAGCTTCGTAGGAAGCAATCTCAATCCTGGAAGAAAGCTGTGGAGCAAACTTGTTTATTTCATTTTCCCAATTTGCAATGAGGGATGCAGGGCAAATTACCAAATGTTTCTTCTTACCGTCTTCTAAAATAGCAAGATGCACTAATACCTGAAGAGTCTTTCCGAGTCCCATATCATCGGCTAGCAAACACCCTGTTCCTTTTTTTCTCATTTTGGCAAGCCAAATCACGCCCTCCATCTGATAAGGCTTAAGTTTAGCATTAATCTTCTGAAGTACAACAGTATGTATTTTATTCAATTCATCATTGGTCAAAACAGGCAAAGGCAAATAAAGTTTCTCGGCATCTAAATCCTTAACCAATGTTCCAGTCACAACTTCAGGTGGTAAAGATGTAATCTTTTGTCTACTGAATAAATTTATATTTCCGTCACACTCTGCATAATTACGACTGAACAGATAAGCCTCAAGTATTTTCTCCGCAACGCCATCATCATCACTATCAACACTTCCTGTAGAGAACCATTCAATGCCCGATTTATTAGATTTCAAATACACAGGTACATGTGAATCCGTCCCTTGAGGAACAAGTAACTTCCATCCTCTGCACATTAGCGACTTCAACATATCAAAATTATCCTCTTTAATATGAAGAATACTACGTTCATAATCCAAAGAGGAACCCAGCAGAGACAATAATTCACTTTCTTTTTTCTCACATCTGAGCATCCACCGGTTATCATCCGTCTCAAAAGGAATATCGACATATTGTGCAGGAAAGAGAGAAGTAGCACCTTCATACCTCAATCGCACTTTTAAATTTTTCCACCAAACCTTGATATTAGAGACATACAATTCTCCTCCCATCAAAGACCCCTCCTGAAAATTAAGTCTTTTTCCAAAAGGTAAGTAACCAGACAAAGAAACAACCCGTTTCAAAGAACTTCCCTTCCCACCTGATTTTACATACAACCATGGATGACTATTTATGGCTTGTCTAAGTATCTTACAACTCACCTGTTCAGGCGAAAAACCAAATGGCTGTCTATTTTGACCTGTTTGAAACAATAGTTGACAAAGTGTATTAGAGGCAAACTCCTCCGATTTAAGCAAATCATCTATTGTAACCTTTCTCTGAAAAGGTGAAAGAGTCTTGGAACCTGTTTCCAAACAAACCTCTATATCTACACCTTTATCTAAAGAGTCTTTTTTAATGATACAAACAAGCCGGAATTTCATGAGTCAAAGTCGTAAAAATAATCAAAACTATCTATCATTCTTTTCATCAACTTATGTTTTTTTTCATCCGTGCAAGTTATCTGCCTATAAGGCTTCACAGTATTCTTCAGTTTACCGGAAAAATCAAAATCATCTATACGACATCCACCATCACAAATATATCGCAAAAAACATCCCGAACATGGTTCCACATTATCTACAGAAGTCTCCTCATGAATTTCTTTTCCTTTTTCCATAAAATATGAAATGGGATGTTCCAACACATTACCATAGCCTTCCACCTCATAAATGCGGTTGCAAAAATACACAGAACCATCAGCATTTATTGACATTCCACCAAGTCCACAGTTTTTTGCTATCAGATTAGGTGAATGTCCGGCTATGAAATTTTCATAATCAGCATTTTTATCCACAAAAGATTCTATTCCTTTTATGCGTTTTGAATATTTTTCGTTTTCTTCTGCGGAAATATTCACATTACGTCCAGGCAACAACTTTTTACTAAGTTTAAAAAACACCTCATTGGATGTACGCCTTCTAACAGCAACTACAAGCTCCTTATATCTAACATCCGTATCGTCTTCCAAATTCTCATAAGTAAACGTTGTAGATACTGATGTCTTTACTCCCAAATTAGAAAATTTCACTACAGTCTCCACCACAACATCAAAATTTCCTTCCCCCCTTACAACAGCATTTGTTCTTTCATTCACACCATCAATACTAAACTGAATCTCGTCAATAAAAGGCGCAAGTTCTTCAATCATATTTTCAGTCCAAAGTAGACCATTTGAAAGCACAGTCACTTTAAGCCCTATATCATGGGCATGTTTTAAAATATTTGCAAAACCTTTAAACATCAATGGTTCACCGCCAGAAAAAGTAACATTCTCTCCACCGGAAACTTTAAAATCAGATAAAATACCAATCCAATTTTCCAAACTCAATTCTGATTTCAACTTGGTGCCTGATCTCATAAAACAATGCTTACACCTTAAGTTACAGGCATTCGTTATGTAAATGTTCAGCATCTTATATCCCTCAAGATACTCTTTAGTCGGTAAAACACCTACACCTGCAAATTTTCTAGCGAAAATAGCTGCCAGCAAAGATTTAAAAGAAGCCATTTCTTCTTCTGATTCAATTTCTTCAACGACCTGCCCTATCATCAAACCCTCTCTGAGTTTATTCAAGAGAGAGAGTTGGATTTTATTTTTTAGTACAATCCAATTGGCAGTAGTTACAGATATTACCAAAATATCATTTGCCATTTTTTCTGTCACTATTTCCTCCGGGAAATACAATATATCATCAAAATCAAGTTCTCCGTTCATCCTAAAACCTATAATAAAGGTATATAATACAAAACAGATGCCCTATCATAATAGGACATCTGACTATTTTTTACCAGCATTAATTCTGGTTAACATCACAACGTTTGAAGCAATACATTGCACCAACACGTTCTGCATCAGAGATTTTTTTCTCTGTCCAACTAAATGAAATTTTCTTTTTCATATTTATCTATTTTAAAAATTAAAAAATATAGTAATTCATCCATTAAAAGCCAATATAAATTCAGTAAGTAATTTAGTTGTCATTTTTAAATCTTCCTCATCTACAATTTCTACAGGAGAATGCATATATCTGCAAGGAATACTCACAAGCCCCGTAGGTATTCCTCCTTTAGAAATTTGAATTGTATTAGCATCGGTTCCAGTAGGTCCGGCAATAGCCTCTAACTGATATTTAATTTTTTTTTCTTCACTTGTAAAAACCAATTTCCTAGAAATAGAATTATCCATATTGGGTCCCACAGCGATAACACCACCATTTCCTAATTTAATATCTCCATCCTTAACCGGAGACATTGATGGATAATCTGTAGCATGAGTTACGTCTAGGACAATACACATATCAGGATTAATATGAAAAGCTGCAGTTTGAGCTCCTCTGGCCCTTATTTCCTCCTGAACTGTAGCGACATAATAAATATCATTATCTACACTTACATTATAAAGACTTCTTGCAACAGCAAGAAGGACCGCCAAAGAACACCTATTATCCATGGCTTTTCCTGTTATTCTGGATCCTCTTACTAGAAAATCAGAAGTCAACGTAGCCACACAACCTATTTGTACAAGTTCCAGTGCTTCTTCCTTATCTTTCACATTAATATCAATCCACAAATCTTCTGGAGAGAGATTTTGTTTGTTATTCCCTCTTTCTTGAAGGTGAACAGGTTTAACACCTATAACGCCATCAATTAAGCCATTAATACCTTTAATGCTAACCACCTTGCCAGGAAGTAAATTTGTATCAATTCCACCTATTTCATTAAAATACAGAAAACCATCATTATCAATATATGTAATTATAAGGCCTATTTCATCAGCATGTGCTGTAAGCATTATTTTTTTTCTACAATCACACGTTCCATGTTTTACGGCAACTACATTACCTAAAGATGTAGAGTATGTATCAGACACATAGGCTGAAATTTCATTACTCCACAAATCAAGTACTTCTTTTTCGTTTCCTGATGGAGCAACCATCTTTGCAACCTTTTGAAGAAAATTTATATATGAAAAATCCATATTTTAATATTTAGCGATGCAAATGTATAAAAAATAGCCAGAATAAACGAATAAAAATATCAAAAAGTAGTTAGTGGACTTTCACTTCAAAATACAACTAGGCATACGTTCCTCTTGAAATAGTTCTACCAGATAGAGAGTAGTCCTCGTGCGAAGCACCATATCCACTCGTCCTTTCAGCGTACGTACCTCCACATCGGTATAAATGCCCAGTAATGAGAATATCACATAAAGCATCTGCTGGTAATGTCCCTCATAATCCGTGTTGTCACAATAAGGCACAGTAGAATAGCAGTGAAGGTACTGGTAAGCAAAGATTTTCCAAAACGTCGAGGACGGCTTAAAAACAAATAGCTGGAAGCCGAATGCGTCATCCGATATACATATTCCGTCTTGTCAATATAGAGAAAATTTCCCTCGCGTATCTTAGGGAATGTCTGTATCCCGATAGGATATAATCTTTGCAAATCTTCCATATCAATCTTATTTTTCACAAAGCTACAAAAAAATCCATTCATAAAGACTGCAGGCAGGAAAAAGTTTCCCTCCTACAGCTTTTACTTTATCTGTTTTTCACCGTTCTCCTCTCTCCTCCTCTTTTTTTCTCCTGTATCGAAAATACATTCTCCTCCATTCATCCCAGATAACTCCGGCTTCCTCTTCATTGAAGGCATCCAGACAGCACTCCACCACTTTTACGTAATCACTCAATGGGCGTTTGGCCCCTTTTTTAAATCATTAAAAGTAGAGTGGCCGATGTGTACTTTCTTACATATTTCTCCATTTTTCAAATTCGCACGCTTTTGCAACTTTTCAGTGTATGCTCCTAAAATCAAGTAACAACCGACTTCGTTTTCCATTCTTTTTTATTGTTAAAATTACACTATATTGATTAATAATCTCCACTTTCGTCCCAACATGTCGGGACGATGTCTATTTTGCATTTACTAATTTTACGCCGTATTTTGAAACACACTCATATTTTTTGCAAAAATAAATATTTTAACTTATAACAAAAAGAAAATGATGCCAAACAACTACAGAATGTCCTATTTTATGCCACCTATCGCTCCCATCAAAGACAAACAAGGCCGACTGATGACTCCTCCCACGCTTATCCCCTTCTGCGAAGTCTCCATCGAACAAGTTTTCCAAATGATTACTTGCAATGAGAATCTCAAAACCCTGACCGCACAAGTACGGAATGCCACAGATATACGAGCCGCCAAAGCATCATTGCTTCCCTATGTGACCCCTTGCGGCACATTCACCCGCCGTAGCTGTAAGGATTTCGTCTCCCCGTCTCATCTGGTGATAGTAGATGTGGACGGTCTCCAGTCTTATCAGGAAGCAGTAGAAATGCGACGTATGCTCTATGACGACCCTCTCCTACAACCTGTACTCACCTTTATCAGCCCCAGCGGACTGGGTGTAAAGGCATTTGTTCCTTGCCATTATTCCTCCACGACAAATGATACAAAAAATATCACAGAAAACATGAGTTGGGCGATGCGGTACGTAGAGACGGCATACAATACGGTAACAGCAGTTTCTTCCGAAACAAAATCCAAAGTCGATTTCTCCGGCAAAGATCTCGTGAGATCCTGTTTCCTTAGTTACGACCCGGAAGCATTGTTCAGAACCACCAACGAATAAATCATAAATCCAAATGACCGATATTGAATCTTTATGCCGTCTCACCGAAGCAGTTGAAGCGGCAGGAGCGGACATTGCTCCCACTTATCTTGAATACGTACAATTGTCATTCGCCATCGCAACGGATTGCGGTGAAGCAGGACGTGACTTTTTTCATCGCCTGTGCCGGGTGTCTCCCAAGTATCAGCGCGAACATGCCGAACGGGTATTCTCCAACGCACTCCACACCCAACGTGGAGAAGTGCACTTGGGCACCGCTTTCCACCTGGCCGAAGCGACGGGAGTAAGCATCTGCATAGAAGAAATGCCCAAACATCCCACAGGTACAAAAGGTACAGCAGGTACAGCACGCAAATTTCCCCCACACACGGGCGCGTATAATAAGGTAGGGAATGACAATATCTCCGAAGAAAGAGAAGGGGAAGAAGAACTATTGCCGGGCAGTGAACCGCAACATCAATTGCCCACTTTTCCGAAAAACAACTGGCCGGAATTCTTGCAACGTATCATAAAAGCCGGGAGCAGCCCAATACAACACGACATCATGCTATTGGGAGCGCTCACTGCCCTGGGTGCCTGTATGTCGCGCCACGTGCGATGCCTATATGGCGGCAAATACCATCACCCCAGCCTCCAATGTTTCGTAGTGGCTCCTTCGGCTTCCGGCAAAGGTATCCTTTCCTACATCCGCTTACTCGTGGAACCTATCCACGACGAGATTCGCAAAGAAGTGACCATACAGATGAAAGCATACAAAAAAGAGAAAGCCGAGTATGATGCAATGGGAAAAGAACGAACCAAAAAGGAGGCTCCACAAATGCCCCCTAACAGGATGTTCCTCATTTCGGGCAACAACACCGGTACGGGTATCCTACAAAACATCATGGACTCCGACGGAACCGGACTTATCTGCGAAGCGGAAGCGGACACCCTTTCCACCGCCATCGGATCGGACCACGGTCATTGGAGCGATACCCTGCGCAAAGCGTTCGACCACGACCGCTTGTCCTACAACCGCCGCACCGACCAGGAATACCGGGAAGTGAAGAAAAGCTATCTTTCCGTCCTGATTTCGGGTACGCCGTCGCAGGTGCAAACTTTCATTCCGACAGCAGAAGACGGATCATACTCCCGCCAATTATATTATTACATGTGCGGAATCAGTAAATGGATCAGCCAATTTATGGACAACGAGATAGATTGGGAGGAGATATTCACCGCTATGGGACTGGAATGGAAAGAAAAGTTGAGCGTGATAAAAACACACGGCATTCATACCCTGCAACTTACGGATGAACAAAAAGAAGAAATCGACGCCGTCTTTTCCGACTTGTTTGAACGCTCCAGTGTAGCTAATGGAAGGGAAATGTATAGTTTTGTGGCACGTCTGGCCGTCAATCTATGCAGAATCATGTCGGAAGTAGCCGTATTGCGTGCCCTCGAAAGCCCGCAGCCCTACGACTTCAAGACCTCTCCCACCTCTCCTTTCACACCGGACAAGGAGATTCCTGCGGACAACCGCAAAGATGACATCATCACTCGTTGGGATGTATCCATTTCACAGGAAGACTTTCATGCTGTGCTTAGTCTTGCGGAACCTCTCTACTGTCATGCCACGCATATTCTATCGTTCCTCCCCAATACAGAAATCAGCCACCGTCCTAATGCCGATCGTGATTATCTCTTCCAGAAACTGGGTGATGAATTTACTCGTACACAGTTACTGGAAGAAGCAGTTGCCATGGGAATTAAAGAAAACACAGCCCTCACTTGGCTGAAGCGTCTCACCAAACACGGAAAATTAATCAGTATGGACGGTAAAGGGTTGTATGCGCGTGCGTGTGTGTATGAGTGAACCGGAAAAAGTGTACCTACTGTACCCGTTTTATTTACGGATGCAGTAGTCATTTCAATTACCACATCCGTTTTGACTGAAACAATCGTTTGTCCTGCATAAAGCATCGCTTTAGGAGGTGTAAAGCTAAGCTTTAGACATCGTAAAGCGGTGCTTTATACATCGTAAAGCGGTGCTTTATACACCATAAAGCGACGCTTTATTTAAGGCTCTCCTAAAGCATCCACAATGACTCTCACCTCCAACGGTGTGAATGAGCGTCGCTTTGATTCGTAGCCTAAGTCGTACAGGCGTTGCAGAAGTCCGGGGCACAAAGAGATCCATTTCTTCATTTTTCGATAGGCAGCGATGTCAGTTAGTTGCGGAGAATAGAGTTGCGCCAGTTCCATGCGCCCGTAAGCACGTATTTTAAATTCACTCATGATGGATATATTTCTGATTTACTGTTACAAAAATAACAAAAAACGACTATATAACCAACGTTTTTCCATTGAATAACCGACTATAATGACAAATAACCGACCGCTACCAGACACAACCGTGCACAGCTGATTTCCGGGAGATCCGGAGTAGTATTTTTGTATCGTCGAAAGGGAAAAGAATCCCCGGACAATATGTTTAACCCTTTAATTTATTGTTTTATGATTCGTTACAAAATTTATCAGAACCAGCAGAAGAAAGGCTTGAATGCGGGTAAGTGGTTCGCCCGTGCAGTAAGCGACGAGACGTTTGATTTGGCAAAGCTTGCCGAACACATGTCGAAGCACAATTCACCGTATTCCGGTGGTGTCATCAAAGGTGTGCTTTC
>OKTB01000394.1_pt1 | contig 26229 bp, 18 predicted proteins | sample 1606131 | NCBI WGS metagenome assembly OKTB01 (sample SAMEA3879518, study PRJEB24766) | human gut metagenome | biome: human-associated habitat; feature: feces | place: USA | collected 1985/1987
CCGGATCTCCAAGCGCCGATGTATTCATATCATGCTGTACAACCTGATTGGGGGCGCCTGCTGGATTGTCATCTTCTGTTATGCGGGTTATTTCTTCGGTGACCTTCCGTTTGTACAAGAGAACCTCAAACTGCTGATTGTGGCCATTATTGTGGTTTCCATACTGCCGGCCGTGGTAGAAGTGCTGCGTGCAAGACTGAAACAACGAAAACAAAAATAAATTAATATACTTAGTACATTTATCCATTATGAAGAATTCTTTTTTTAGCCGGTTCACACCGAAAGAACCGAAATTCTTTCCTTTGCTGAAGCAATTGTCTGAGATTTTATTGTCCTCGTCGGCTCTGTTGATAGAAATATTGGGCCATGACTCGCCTGAGAAGAGGGCGGAAGATTATAAACGAATCAAAGATTTGGAGCGCGAGGGCGATAAGCTGACCAATCTGATTCTGGATGAACTGGGCACTACTTTCATTACTCCTTTTGACCGGGAGGATATCCATGACCTGGCTTCGGGCATGGATGATGTGATTGATGGAATAAACAGCTGTGCCAAGCGTATCACTATCTATAATCCGCATCCTATTTCGGACAAGGGGAAAGAGCTGGGACATATGGTTCAACAAGAAGCGGCCCTCATCGGCCAGGCCATGGATGAACTGGAGGCATTTCGCAAGAGTCCGGATAAGCTGCGCGCATATTGCAACCAGCTGCATGACATAGAAAACCGGGCAGATGATATTTATGAATTTTTCATCACCAGGCTTTTTGAAGAAGAGAAGGACTGCATTGAACTCATCAAAATCAAGGAGATTATGTATGAGTTGGAAAAAACGACGGACGCAGCCGAACACGTGGGCAAGATTTTGAGGAGCCTGATTGTGAAATACGCATAAACGAACGGACGCATGGAACTATTAGTGATTATCATTGTACTGGCTCTGATATTCGATTATATCAACGGTTTTCATGATGCGGCCAATTCTATTGCCACCATTGTGTCTACCAAAGTGCTTACACCGTTTCAGGCGGTGATATGGGCGGCTTTCTTCAATTTTGTGGCCTTTTTCATCGCCAAGTGTGTCATCGGCGGTTTCGGCATTGCCAACACCGTATCGAAAACGGTGATGGAGCCTTACATTACTTTGCCTATCATTCTGGCCGGCGTGATTGCGGCTATTGCCTGGAATCTGTTCACTTGGTGGAAGGGAATCCCTTCCTCTTCTTCGCACACGCTTATCGGAGGTTTTGCCGGAGCTGCCATCATGGCACACGGTTTTGAGGCCATCCAGTTGAGTATCATTCTGAAGATTGCGGCATTCATTTTTCTGGCTCCCTTGATTGGTATGGTGGTGGCATTCGGTTTTACGTTGTTGGTCTTGTACATTTGCCGCAGGGCGCATCCCCATACGGCCGAGGTGTGGTTCAAGAAACTGCAGCTGGTGTCTTCGGCTTTGTTCAGCATCGGGCACGGTCTGAATGATTCACAGAAGGTAATGGGTATCATTGCTGCGGCTATGATAGCCGGACATTCGGAAGGACTGGGAATGGGGATAAACAGTATTGATGACCTGCCGGACTGGGTGGCATTCTCTTGTTTTACGGCCATTTCACTCGGTACCATGTCCGGCGGGTGGAAGATTGTGAAGACCATGGGGACTAAGATTACGAAGGTGACGCCACTGGAAGGGGTGATTGCGGAAACTGCCGGTGCGTTTACGCTTTATCTGACGGAGTATCTGAAGATTCCGGTAGTACGACACACACCATTACGGGAGCTATTATCGGAGTAGGGGCCACGAAGCGGCTTTCGGCTGTGCGTTGGGGAGTTACGAAGAGTCTGATGACCGCTTGGGTGCTGACTATCCCCGTCAGTGCTTTGCTGGCAGCAGGGATTTATTGTATCGTATCCCTTTTTTAGAAGTGCTGCCGCATAAAAAATAGACGGGTTCGTTTTATTTTGCATGAGGTTTGCACTATCTTTGCAGCCTGAAACTGTAAAATAGAATGCACATTGGACTGGCTATATAGTTTATTCGTCGAGCACTCCGCCTTGCAGGCGGTTGTGGTACTCTCACTGATTTCCGCTATCGGATTGGGATTGGGGAAGATACATGTTTGCGGCATTTCATTGGGAGTGACGTTTGTATTCTTTGCCGGCATCATTGCCGGGCATTTCGGGTTGTCCATAGACCCGCAGATGCTGAATTATGCGGAAAGCTTCGGGCTGGTGATATTTGTGTATGCTTTGGGTTTGCAGGTGGGACCGGGCTTTTTCAGCTCTTTCCGTAAAGGAGGGGTACAACTGAATATGCTCGCCACGGGTGTAGTGCTTATCGGCACCCTGCTGACTGTACTGGGCAGCTATGGGTTGGGAGTATCCCTGCCGGATATGGTGGGCATACTTTGCGGTGCCACGACAAACACACCGGCACTCGGTGCGGCACAGCAGACATTGAAACAGATGGGATTGGAGTCCAGTACCCCTGCTTTGGGGTGTGCGGTGGCATATCCGCTGGGGGTGGTAGGGGTCATTCTGGCCGTACTGTTCATCCGTAAGACGCTGGCGCATAAGGAAGACCTGGAATTGAAAGAGAAGGATGACGTGAACAAGCCTTACATTGTTGCGTTCCAGGTGCACAATCCTGCCATCTTCAACAAGAGTATCAAGGAAATAGGCGGGCTGAACAGCTATCCGAAGTTCGTGATTTCCCGCTTGTGGCGGGATGGGAATGTGAGTATTCCTACCTCGGAAAAGATTATAAAGGAAGGTGACCGCCTGCTGGTGATTACCTCGGAGAAAAATACGCCGGCTCTGACTGTGCTTTTCGGCGAGCAGGAGCATACTGACTGGAACAAGGAAGATATAGACTGGAATGCCATAGACAGCCAGCTGATTTCGCAACGTATCGTGGTGACGCGCCCGGAGTTGAACGGCAAGAAGCTGGGTTCTCTCCATCTGCGTAATCATTACGGTATCAATATCAGCCGGGTTTATCGTAGCGGCGTGCAGCTGCTGGCCACAGCGGAACTGACCTTGCAATTGGGTGACCGCCTGACCGTAGTGGGCGAAGCCGCTGCCATACAAAATGTGGAGAAGGTGCTGGGCAATGCTGTGAAAAGCCTGAAGGAACCGAACTTGGTGGCGGTATTTATCGGCATTGTCATCGGTCTGGCTTTGGGAGCAATTCCTATTTCCATTCCCGGCATCAGCGCTCCCGTGCGGCTCGGATTGGCAGGAGGCCCTATCATCGTAGGTATTCTTATCGGGACATTCGGTCCGAGGATGCACATGGTGACTTATACTACGCGCAGTGCGAACCTGATGCTCCGTGCATTGGGATTGTCTCTTTACCTGGCTTGCCTGGGACTGGATGCAGGTGCCCATTTCTTCGATACGGTATTCCGGCCGGAAGGGCTGTTATGGATTGCTACGGGTTTTGCGTTGACTGTGGTTCCGGTATTGATTATGGGTATCGTTACCTTCAAGTGGCTGAAGATAGATTTCGGAACAATGGCGGGTATGCTGTGCGGAAGCATGGCAAACCCCATGGCGCTGAACTACGCCAACGACACCATTCCGGGAGACAATCCGTCTGTAGCTTATGCTACGGTTTATCCGCTGTGCATGTTTCTACGGGTAATTATAGCCCAAGTGCTGCTCATGTTCTTCATTAATGGATAATGAAGAATGAGGGATATTATCAACTGTCAATTATCAACTATCAATTAAATAACTATGGGAAATATAACTCCGGAAAGTATTGTCAATGACTTGCGTTATTTGCAATTATTATCACGCAGTTTTCCTACCATTGCTGATGCCAGTACAGAAATCATCAATCTGGAGGCCATTCTGAATCTGCCGAAAGGTACAGAGCATTTTCTGACGGATATTCATGGCGAGTATGAGGCTTTTCAGCATGTGCTGAAGAATGCATCGGGGGCAGTGAAACGTAAGGTGAACGAAATATTCGGGCATACACTGCGCGAAAGTGAGAAGAAGGAAATCTGTACGTTAATTTATTATCCGGAAGAGAAGCTGCAACTTATCAAGGAGCAGGAAACGGACCTGGATGACTGGTATTTGATAACACTGAACCAGTTGGTAAAAGTATGCCAGAACGTTTCGTCCAAATATACCCGTTCGAAAGTACGCAAGGCACTTCCAGCAGAGTTCTCGTATATCATTCAAGAGCTGTTGCACGAATCGAGCATCGAACCTAACAAGCATGCCTATATCAATGTCATAATCAGTACCATTATCTCTACGAAGCGTGCGGATGATTTTATTGTGGCGATGTGCAACCTTATCCAGCGCTTGACCATCGACTCGCTGCATATCGTGGGCGATATATACGACCGCGGACCGGGTGCGCATATTATCATGGATACTCTCTGTGATTATCATAATTTCGACATCCAATGGGGTAACCACGATATTCTGTGGATGGGTGCCGCATCGGGTAATGATGCTTGTATAGCCAACGTAATCCGTATGTCGATGCGCTATGCCAATTTAGCAACGCTGGAGGATGGTTATGGCATCAATCTGTTGCCGCTTGCAACGTTTGCCATGGATACCTATGCGGATGACCCTTGCACCATCTTTGCGCCGAAAATGAACTTTGCCGATGCGGAATACAATGAGAAGACCTTGCGGCTGATTACACAGATGCACAAGGCGATTACGGTTATCCAGTTGAAACTGGAGGCGGAAATCATCAGCCGCCGTCCTGAGTTCGGTATGGAGAACCGGAAACTGCTGCATCTGGTGGATTTCGAGCGTGGTGTGTTTGTATACGAAGGCAAGGAATATCCGTTGCGCGATGTGAATTTCCCCACCGTAGACCCGGCGGACCCGTATCGTCTGTCGGACGAAGAGCGCCGGATTCATTCTTCTTTCATGAACAGCGAGAAGATGAAGAAGCACATGCGCTGCTTGTTTACGTATGGCGGCATGTATCTGGTGTGCAACAGTAACCTGCTTTATCATGCTTCCGTGCCTCTGAATGCGGACGGCAGTTTTAAACATGTCCGCATCGGCCAAAAGGAATACTGGGGACGTAAGTTGCTGAAAAAGACCGACCAGCTGATACGTACCGCTTACTTTGACGAGGACGGTTCGGACGAGAAACAGTTTGCACTGGATTATGTCTGGTACATGTGGTGCGGACCGGATGCCCCTTCCTTCGATAAAGACAAGATGGCTACCTTTGAACGCTATTTTGTGGCCGACAAAACATTGCATAAGGAGACGAAAGGGCATTACTATGCTTTGCGCAACGAGGCTGAGGTGTGTGACCGCATTCTTGAAGAGTTCGGCGTGAAGCCGGGGCCACATTCGCATATCATCAACGGACATGTACCGGTAAAGACCATTAAAGGTGAGAAACCCATCAAAGCGGATGGTAAGCTGCTGGTGATTGACGGTGGATTCTCCAAAGCATATCAGCCGGAAACCGGAATTGCCGGATATACGCTGGTATATCATTCCCACGGCTTGCAGTTGGTGCAGCATGAGCCGTTCCAGAGCCGTCAGAAAGCCATTGAAGAAGGACAAGACATCAAGTCTACAACCCTGGTTGTCGAATTCAATTCGCAGCGTATGATGGTGAAGGATACGGATAAAGGAAGTGAACTCGTTACGCAGATTCAGGATTTGATGAAACTGCTGGTGGCGTATAGGACGGGGCTGATTAAGGAGAAGCAATAATTTATAATTTCAGTATCGTCACCCCGCCCTCTACAATGATGCCTTTGTCATAGGTTTTCCCTTGGGTGTAGTAGCGGCTGCCGCCATAACCGCCGGTGAGGAATATGCCAAAGCGCTCGGTCAGGTGGTATTCCAGATTGACACGTGCCTGGAGGGCATAGAGACGTGCCGGAATGCCGTAGTCCTTGTTCTTGAAGGTTTCTATATGTTGGTATCCCAGATCTCCGCTGATGAACAGCTGTTTGTAGAGCGGTAATTCAAGACCGGCACGGTAGAAGAGGGCAGCGGAAAACTTATCGCCAAAATCCAGATAATGGGTACCGCCACCGAGGATGGTATAGAAGAGCCGGTTCTTGAAACGGGCACCTACATTCAGCTTGGTGGCATTACCACCGAAAAACATCAGTTGAACTTTTGTTTGGGGATTGGCATTGACTAATCCCAACTGGAAACCATCTAATTTTTCTTTGTAGTAGTTGAATAGACCTATTTGAAGCCCTTGGGCACGTATAGCCATATTGGCAGCACCTATTTGTAATCCCCGGGCTGTACCACCCACCACATTGCCCAGGCCGGAAACCTGAACACCGGTCATATCTCCGGCGGTGATGTTAGTAAGGGCGGACATCTGCATACCATTCAAGTCTTCACCGATTACACTTAGCAGGCCGGCCCCTGAAAATCCTTTGAAATTTCCGCCGGAAATATTGGCGAGTCCGGCAAAGTGTATGCCGGAAGCACCTTCTCCGCTGATATTCAACAGGCCGCCTATGGAGGCGCCACGATTATAGTCCCCACTGATGTTTGCCAGGCCGGAAATGATGACGCCTTGCGCATGGTTTCCGGTGATACCTACCAGTCCCGAAACGGATACTCCGATAAGGTTGTTGCCATTGATGTTGGTAATTCCTGCTATCTGCATGCCTCGCATGCTTCCCCCCACCATATTTGACAGACCTGCCATCTGTACACCGTTCACATCCCTGCCGGTTACACTGCCAAGAATATTCATGCCGAGGCCATTCAGACGGTTCATGGAGGAGAACACACCCAGATTGAAGCAGGTGCTTCCTATGGTATCAGTCCGCTGTGTGGAGATGTTTTTCCATAAGGAGATATTGATACCTACCGGGCCATGGTCTGTTCGTGGAGAGCGTTGTTTCCGGAAAGATTTCTCGGAGGATTTCTGAATCGTATCCGGCTGTACGCTGCCCGGATTATGTTCTTGGGCAAGAGCTGTCCCTGCAAAAAGCAGGGACACAAGGAGGAGGGAAAGGTTTCGTTTCATACTTTTTTCTATATTTCGTCCGGCCAGGGAGCTGGTTGGCGGGTGGCACGCAACAGAGGGCGCTGCGCATCCACAGACCGGAGGTAATTACTTAATTTCCGTGACAACTCTTTGACAACTTCAGGCTTCTCTCGGGCCATATCATGTTTTTCACTGATGTCGGCGGGGATGTTGAAAAGTTCCCGTCTACCGTCACCGAAATAATACACCAGCTTCCACTCGCCCGAACGGATGGAGCAAGTGGCTCCGATGCCCGGGCCGGAAGGACCCCAGCTATTGGGATAATGCCAGTAGATATCACGGTCTTTCATTTTACCTTTTCCGGTGAGCAATGGCATGAAACTGATGCCGTCGCGTTGCTGTACGGTTGTATAGTTGTCTACGCCTGCCATCTCAAGGATGGTGGGGAAGAAGTCCTCTATCATCAGGTAATGGTCGCATTGGGTTTGGGGCGCTACGATGCCCGGCCAGCGGACAATCATCGGTTCACGTATGCCTCCTTCGTAGGCGGAACCTTTACCACTGTTGAGCGGATAGTTCTGGACATGCAGTTGTCCGGCGCGGGTATGGGCCGCCAAACCGCCATTGTCGGACATGAAGATGAGGATAGTGTTTTCCGTCAGGTTGTTCTTGTCCAGATAATCCATAATGTCTCCCAGACTTTTGTCCATACCCTCAATGAGAGTAGCATAGGCAGCTTCTACCGGAGGAAGGCCTTTGTCCAGGTACTTCTGGTAGAAACGCATGTCAGGTTGTATAGGGGTATGGATGGCATAGTGTGCCATGTACAGAAAGAATGGCTTGTCAGTCTGCTGTGCATCGTCCAGGGCCTTCATGGCCTCTATGGTAAGGGCTTCACTTAGGAAAGTGTCGGTTCCATGATATTTCTCCAGACCGGGTACGGCAGCCAGCGGGCTTTTACCGTCTGTTTTGTTGCCGAAATTCTCCTTGCCATAGTAGCTGGCAGGTGAACCGGCAGCATGTCCGGCTATGTTCACTTCAAACCCCATTTTCAACGGGTCGGCTCCGGGAGTGCCTTCAGCACCGAAGTGGGCTTTTCCGCAATGAATGGTGTGATAGCCATGGTCTTTGAGCACTTCGGCCAGGGAGGTGACTTGTGTGGTCCGTTCCACGCCAGGCTCTTGACAAATGCCGTTAACGTTCCATTCCGGATAAATCATGACCGAGTCGGGTTGTTCATGGGTAGTGTTCTTGCGGAGGGTCCAACTGGTGACTCGATGCCTGGCAGCATTCATTCCCGTAAAAAGGCTGACACGCGTAGGTGAACTGATGCTGCATGCATAGGCCTGCGTAAACATTTTGCCTTGTGTAGCCATCCGTTCCATGTTGGGAGTATGGTACGTATCGTTGTACTTGGTACGCTGTGTCCAAAAGGGGAGGGACGTGTCTTGCCATCCCATGTCATCCACTAGGAACAGAATGATGTTTGGCTGCTCTTTTGGAGCAGGTACGGCATCCCCAGGCGGCATGCCATACGCTTCTCCCGCCATTCCGCATATCGGAAGCATGGCGGATAATAATAATTCGTTTCTCATTTAGATAATAATTTAGAAAGGGTTAGATAGGTTGTAGTTTAATTGTTTTTTTACATTATCCTTTGGCCTCCTGATACAAGAAGCGTTTGATAGATTTCTTCGGCGTTTTTTCAAATTCTTCAGGATAGATTTTCATTTTGAATATCTGGCTGTATGCGGGCAGTTCTGCATTCAGTGCCACACGGTTTTCCTCCATGACGCGTTCGATGTCGTCATTGTTCAGCCCATGGGCAAAGGCATCATCGAAGTCGGGGTAAACCAGACCTACCAGTTTCTCATTCTGCTGCACGATGATGCTTTCGGCTACATACGGCATATTGTTCAGTTTGTCTTCTATCTCTTCCGGGTAGATATTCTGACCGCTCGGACCAAGGAGCATGTTCTTGCTGCGTCCCTTGATGCTTACGTTGCCTTCGGCATCCATCAGGGCAAGGTCTCCGGTGTGCAGCCAGCCGTCTTTGTCGAGTACCTGTACGGTGGCCTCGTCGTTCTTGTAGTAACCCAGCATGACATTGGGACCACGGCAGACAATCTCTCCCGGAATGTTTTCGGGATCGGATGATAGGATTTTCACCTCCATACGCGGTGCAGCCTTTCCGCAAGAACCGGGTTTGAAGCGGGTCCAATCCTCGTAACAGATGATGGGACCGCATTCCGTCATTCCATAGCCTACCGTATAGGGGAAATCTATCATCTTTAAGAACTGCTCCACTTCCTGGTTGAAGGCAGCTCCTCCTACAATGATTTCTGCAAAGTTTCCGCCAAAGGCTTGAATCATTTGTTCGCGTACGGTCGCCTTTATCTTGTCATTGATGATGGGTACTTTCAGCAACAACTTCATGGCGGGAGTTTCCAGCTTGGGCAGTACGCTCTTCTTTATAATCTTTTCGATAATGAGCGGAACAGCCACAATCAGGTTAGGCTTCACTTCGGTGAAAGCCTGGAAAATGATTTTGGGGCTGGGCATACGAGTGAGGAAGAATATGTGGCAACCTACGGCGAATTCATACAGAAACTCGAATGCAAGTCCGTACATATGTGCCATTGGCAGCATGGAGACAATCTTGTCACCGGCTTTCAGCGGCAATACTTCGAAAGCAAAAGTGGTGTTTGACCAAAGGCTGCGGTAGGGCAGCATCACTCCTTTGGAGTAACTGGTGGTGCCGGATGTATAGTTGATGACCGCCAGTTCGTCGGGCTGGTCCTTGTGATAACTGACATGTTCCTTGCGGAAGTTCTTGGGGTATTTCTTACCGAACATTTCGTTGAGATGTTCGCGGGCATAGTCCAACTTTTCGCTGCGGGAGACAAGAATGTAGAAGTCTGCCATCATCATGATGCCCTCCAGCAGCGGCATGGCACTTTCGTTGAGGTTTTCCCAAACCTGGTCGCCTACGAAAAGCAGTTTGGCTTCGGAATGGTTCACGATGTTGTGTACATTGTCTGCCTTGAACTCGTGAAGGATGGGGACGATTACCGCACCGTAGGTCAATGTTGCGAGGAACGTTACGCCCCAGTGGGAACTGTTGCGGCCACAGACGGCAATCTTATCGCCTTTCTTGATGCCGCTTGCCTCGAAAATGATATGCAGCTTTTCTATTTTGCGGGCTACGTCCTTATATTGTAGGGTTGCTCCCTTATAGTCGGTCAGAGCGTCTAAATCCCAATTTTCCTTTATGCTATTCTCTATATAGGCGATAAAACTTTGTTCCATGATATTAATTGCACATTTGGTTGAAAATTGTGCAAATATAAGGGTTTATATATAGAAAGCAAACTTTTATAGGGAAAATAGTTTTTATGGCGGCTATTTGCTAAAACTCGACAGTTATACCTAAAGTAGGCAGGATAGTGCCGCTTTCCTGCTTGAGGTATTTCATTTTATAGCGCTGTTCGGTAACAGGAGCAGACGGATTTTCGATGATGCCCGTACTCATTATCACATCCGGTTGCTTCAGTTTGTTGCCGGTGATATTCTGTATGTCCAGATAGATTCCTATCATGCAGTGATGGAAGTAGAAGGACTTGTCCACACGCAAGTCTAACTGGGCAAAGTTGGGAAGCCGCCCGGTATTATAGTACGCATAGTCGTAGTAGGGCTGTCCTTTGGCATCCCATGCTTCTACGAGTGATGATTTGTCTTCATCATAGGGAGTGTAGGGGCTGCCGCCTATATAGCTTAGCTTGCCTCCTATGCTCCAGCGCCGGGGCAGGTTGTATGTACCGCTCATGTTGAGTATGAAACGGTTGTCCCAGGCAGATGGAATGAAGTCTCCATCTGGACGGTTGCGGTATTCGCTGCGGTATAAGGTGAAGGAGGATACGAGATTGAACTTGCCGGATGCCTGCCAGCGGAACATGGTTTCCAGTCCGTAGGCCCTGCCGCTGGCTGTAGGGGCGAGTGCTTCGTTGCCGGTGACACCGTAATCGTTTCCTTTGCATGCCAACGGAATGTTGTCTTGGAGGGAAAGTGGCATACGGCTGTAACGCTTGAAGAAACCTTCTGCAGAAACCATGAACCGGTCTTGCAGGTGCCAGTCCAGACCGAGGCTGCTTTCAAAGACCTGCATGTACTTCAAGTTTTTGTTGAGATATTGCCCTTCATTGTCTTTATATCCCAAAGCGGTGTAGGGAGGCAATTGGTGGTAGAGGCCGGTACTTCCGCTCAGGGTCCATTGTTCCGAGAGTTTGTAGGATGCAGAGAGGCGTGGGGAGAACTGTTTCCATAGCTGCCGCATCTTTCGGTTGTAAGTGTTGCCATCCATACGGATACCGGCAGAAAGGGCCAGACGCTTGTCGGCGGTGGTATAGTTGGAAGAGAAGAAAGCCCCCCAGCCGAAGATGTTGAGTGAGGTTTCGTAGATGGAAAGCGTACCCGAATGACTGCCGTATAGTCTTTGCCTGCTGTGGTTTGTATAGATGGAGTTGTTCAGTTCTGCTCCTTCTTTTAGGGTCCATGCTCCCAAGCGCGTTTGGTTTTCGAAACGCAGGGTGGTCTTTTGTTCTGTGGAGCGTAGGCGCAGGGTCAGGTTGTCTTCGGAAGAGTCATCGTTGTTGCGGTATTTCAGATTGCGGTTGTTCAGGTAGTTATGGCTCAGTATAAGGGATTGTACGTGCCTTCCATTGTAGTGTCTGTAAGAGGCTCCGAGAGTGAATGTTTCCTGATGGATAGTGGGGAGATAGCTGAGCAGATATTCGGCATCTTCTCCTTTTTCATCGGTATTCAGTTTCATCTTGTCAATGCCTGCAAGACCAAGCAGGGTCAGCTCGCTGTGCTCGTTGAAACGGGTTTTTGTTTTGAATTGTCCGTCAATGAAATTGGGCAGGAAGGGCAGTCCCAAAGCCTTGAACAAAAGTTGCAGGTAGGACTGGCGTGCGGAGAACAGATAAGTGGTGCGCTGCCCCAGATGGCCTGCTCCGCTGAGCGAGACTTCCGATGCGCCGATGGTGGCTTTGAACGCCTGCTTGTCCGGATTTCCGTCCTTGAGGCGGAAGTCGAGGACGGAACTCAAGGCTCCGGAGCGGTTGGCGGGGAAGGCGCCCGTATAAAATGTAATCTCGCGTATCAGGTCGGCATTGACAATACTTACCGGTCCTCCGGATGCACCCTGAGTGGCAAAGTGGTTGATGTTGGGGATTTCGATGCCATCCATATAAAAGCGGTTTTCGGAAGGAGAACCGCCCCGAACAATCAAGTCGTTGCGATAGCCGATGGGAGAGAAAGAGACGCCGGGATAGGAGCGTACGATGCGCGAAACATCCCGGTTGGCTCCGGGACTTTTCTCTATTTCCTGTAAGCCGATGATACGCATGCTGACCGGGCTTTCGATACTTCGCCGGAAGGGGGAAGGCACCACCACTACTGTGTTCAGCAGATTGGCATCCTCTTCCATCTCTATCTCGATGAACGGGGTTGAGGCTGAAACAATATATTCGGGGGTGGAAACAGTCTGGTATCCTATGCAGGATGCCTCAAGGCTATAGATGCCCGGAGGTACCTGCTCTATCTTGAATGTGCCGAGTGAATCGGTGGATGCCCCTTTCCCGGGGATGCCGGCAACGAAAACGTTGGCGTAGGCCACGGGTTGTCTGGACTGTCTGTCGATGACTTTGCCGCGAACGGAATAGGTCACGGGAGCTATCATGGCATTCATGGTTGGGCTGATACCTGATAAAAGTATCAGCAATATAAACAATACAGTTCCCACCTTGTACCGTATGGCATTCATGGCTAATCAGACGTCACTAATTACTTTCCCAAGTACCATCGGTACATGCGTTGCACACCTTCCTCGATATCAATCTTATGATGCCATCCCAATGCATGTAACTTACCGGGATCGGTCAGTTTGCGCATGGTGCCGTCGGGTTTGGAAGTGTCGAAGGTCAACCGGCCCTGATAGCCTACGGTGTTGACAATCAGCTCTGCCAACTGGCGGATAGTGATTTCCTTGCCCGTACCGATATTGATGTGACAGTTGCGGATTTCCTTGTCGCCCGGCTTGAAGGTATCTTTGAAGTCGACGTGTTCCATGACGAAGACGCTGGCATCTGCCATCTCCTCGCTCCAGAGGAATTCGCGCAAGGGGGTGCCGGTACCCCATAATCTCACTTCTTCTTCGCTGATGCCGTATTTCCGGAGGATATTCAGAATGTCCTCTTTGCTGCTGTCGCCGTTGATGCCTTCCACCGGACGCAGGTTCATGTCGTGGCGTACGGCATCCCAGTCGCCTTGTTTCAGGCAGTGGGCGAGGTGTATCTTGCGTATCATGGCAGGGAGCACGTGGCTGCGTTCCAGGTCGAAGTTGTCGTTGGGACCGTAAAGGTTGGTGGGCATCACGGCAATGTAGTTCGTACCGTATTGAAGATTGAAGCTTTCGCACATTTTCAGTCCGGCTATTTTGGCGATGGCATAGGGCTCGTTCGTGTATTCCAGCGGAGAAGTGAGGAGTGCGTCTTCTTTCATCGGCTGTTCGGCATCACGGGGATAGATGCAGGTGCTGCCCAGAAAGAGAAGTTTTTTCACTCCGTGGCGGAAGCTTTCGCCGATGACGTTCTGCTGTATCTGCAAGTTCTTGTAGATGAAGTCGGCACGGTAGATACTGTTGGCCATGATGCCACCCACAAAGGCGGCGGCAAGGAATACATATTCGGGCTGTTCCTCGTCGAAGAAGCGGCGTACGGCAACTCCGTCGAGCAGATCGAGTTCTGTGTGGGTCTTGCCGATGAGATTGGTGTATCCTTTCTCCTCAAGATTTTTCCAGATGGCAGAACCTACCAGTCCCCGGTGGCCTGCTACATATATTTTGGCATTTTTGTCTAACATTGTTGTCTGAAAGTTTAATAGTTCATTCAAAGCTCTTTGCTTCTTAAATACAGTTTCTTCACAAATTTCATGTCGTGCTCTGCCATGATGCGTACCAACTCTTCAAAACTGGTCTGCCTCGGATTCCATCCCAGCAGTGTTTTTGCTTTGGTGGGGTCGCCCAGCAATTGTTCCACTTCGGCAGGCCGGAAATATTTGGGGTCGACTTCCACGAGGACTTTTCCGGTCTGTGTGTCGATACCCTTCTCATCCACTCCCTGGCCTTCCCAGCACAGAGTGATGCCTACCTCTCGGAATGCCAGTGTCGCAAATTCGCGTACGGTATGCATTTCTCCGGTGGCAATGACGAAGTCTTCGGGGGTGTCGTGCTGCAGGATGAGCCACATGCACTCGATGTAGTCTTTGGCATATCCCCAGTCGCGCCGGGCATCCAGATTGCCCAGATACAGCTTGTCCTGGAAGCCTTGGGCGATGCGGGCAGCCGCCAGTGTGATTTTTCTTGTCACGAAGGTTTCACCTCGGCGTTCGCTCTCGTGGTTGAAGAGTATGCCGTTTACAGCAAACATGCCATAGCTTTCGCGGTAGTTCTTTGTAATCCAAAAGCCATACTGTTTGGCTACGCCATAGGGGCTGCGGGGATAGAACGGGGTCGTTTCGCTTTGCGGCACTTCCTGCACTTTTCCGAAGAGCTCGGAAGTGGAGGCCTGGTAGATGCGTGTCTTCTTTTCCATACCGAGAATGCGTACGGCTTCGAGCATGCGCAGGGTGCCTACGGCATCGGTTTCGGCGGTATATTCGGGCACGTCGAAGGATACTTTGACATGGCTTTGGGCGGCAAGGTTATATATTTCGTCCGGCTGCACACTCTGGATGATACGGATGAGAGAGCTGGAGTCTGTCATGTCTCCATAGTGCAGGTTAATGGTACGTTTCTGTTTCATGTCGCGTACCCACTCATCGAAGTAGAGGTGTTCGATGCGGCCGGTGTTGAAAGAGGAAGAGCGACGCAGGATACCGTGCACTTCATATCCTTTCTGCAGGAGGAATTCGGCAAGGAACGAGCCGTCCTGCCCGGTAATGCCGGAGATAAGGGCTTTCTTCATAATGTATGCTTCTTGTTATTATGTCTTTTCGGACTGCAATATTCGTTATTTTCCACGAGATGGCAAAATATAAACTATTTCTTTCCCATCACTTTGTCGATAATCAGTGCGATTGCCCCGTCGCCCGTCACATTGCAGGCAGTACCGAAGCTGTCCATCGCTATGTATAGTGCAATCATCAGCGCTTGTGCCGACTCGTCGAAGCCCAGCATGGATTGCAGGATGCCCAGTGATGCCATGATGGCGCCTCCCGGTACCCCGGGAGCGGCTACCATAGTGATGCCCAGCATGAAGATGAATCCTGCAAATAGAGGGAAATCATGGGGCATGCCTTGCATTATCATCAGTGCCAGGGCGCATGCCACAATCTTCAATGTGCTGCCCGACAGATGGATGGTGGCGCAAAGTGGGATGACGAATCCGGCAATATCGGCAGAGACGCCGTTCTTCCGACTTTGCTCCAATGTTACGGGGATAGTGGCGGCACTGGATTGAGTGCCTAGAGCCGTGAAGTAGGCAGGCATCATTCGTCCCAGTAGTTTGAGAGGGTTCTTGCGGACAAACAGTGCCGCAATGCTGTATTGGAATACCAGGAGAAAGATGTGAAGCAGGAAGATTACACCGATAATCTTAATAAAGACCATCAGGATGCCGAATACTTGTCCACTGTGCGTCATGTTGAGGAAAATGCCGAAAATATAGATGGGAAGCAGCGGCAATATCACTGCACTGATCATGCGGATGACAATCTCTTGAAAATCGCGTGCCGCATTTTTCAGTACCTCACTTTTCAGATGAGCCAGGCCCAACCCCAGTGTGAAGGCAAGTACGAGTGCGGTCATAACATTCATCAATGGCGGGATACCCACGGAAAAATAGGGAAGAATACCTTGAGACTCACTGACTTCTTCTAACGGCACCCCGGTTTCTATGAGGGAAGGAAATACCGCCATACCGGTGAAGTAGGAGAGAAAGCCGGAGAATAAGGTAGCTCCGTAAGCAATGAGCGCTGTGACGACCAGCATCCGTCCGGCTCCTTTGCCGATGTCGGCAATGGCAATCGTGACCAGTCCCACAATGATGAGGGGGATGGAGAAGTTCAGGAATTCACTGAAAATGGCATTGAATGTTACGAACAGCCGTACCAGCGAAGCCGGTAGGAAATTTCCGAAAAGTATACCTAAGATAATGGCAATGATGATGCGTGGCAATAGTCCGATGTGGAAGTTCTTCATGAGCATTGGTTTTCTGTCTGGTTGAAAAATAGGCTTTCGCTGACAAAAGTACTATTTTATTTTCGTAATTCATACGAACAAATGCTGTTAGCATTTTGTTTCCATATAAAGACAAAATTTACATGAATATGAAGAATTTAAATAAAACAGACATTGGACTTATCGGTCTGGCAGTTATGGGCGAGAATTTGGCCCTCAATATGGCAGATAAGGGATGGAATGTTTCGGTATATAATCGTACGGTTCCGGGAGTGGAAGAAGGGGTGGTGGAACGTTTTGTGAACGGCCGCGCCAAAGGGAAAAAAATTGAAGGCTATACAGATATAGCCGAATTTGTAACTTCCATTGCCATACCCCGCAAAATAATGATGATGGTTCGTGCCGGCAGTGCGGTGGATGAACTGATGGAACAGCTGTTTCCCCATTTGTCCGAAGGGGATATCCTGATTGACGGTGGCAATTCCAATTATGAGGACACCAACCGGCGTGTGGCATTGGCCGAAAAGAAAGGCTTCCGTTTTGTGGGAGCTGGAGTTTCCGGTGGAGAGGAAGGAGCGCTGAACGGCGCGTCTATCATGCCCGGAGGATCTGAAAGTGCCTGGCCTGAGGTGAAGCCTATCCTGCAGAGTATTGCGGCAAAAGCATCTGACGGTACCCCGTGCTGCCAGTGGATTGGTCCTGCCGGTTCCGGTCATTTCGTCAAGATGATACATAACGGTATCGAATATGGAGATATGCAGCTTATTGCCGAAGCTTATTGGGTGATGAAGAATCTGCTTGGTCTGGACAATGGACAGATGGCGGAAATCTTTGCCGATTGGAATGAGGGCAAGTTGCGTAGCTATCTCATTGAAATTACCGCCAACATACTACGTCATAAGGACAAATCAGGAGGTTACCTGATAGATAAGATATTGGATACCGCCGGACAGAAAGGTACGGGCAAGTGGTCCGTTATCAATGCGATGGAGCTGGGCATGCCGTTGGGGCTGATTGCTACGGCTGTGTTCGAACGTAGTTTGTCGGCACAGAAGAGCTTGCGTGAAACGGCTTCCAAGCAATTTGTATGCCGACGCTCGCAGGCGGTGTACAACAAGTCGGAGATGGTGAAGGATATCTATTCCGCACTCTATGCTTCCAAATTAGTGTCATATGCTCAGGGATTCGCCGTGTTGCAGCGTGCATCCGACGCTTTTGCCTGGAACCTCGATTTGGCATCCATCGCACGCATGTGGCGGGGCGGCTGCATTATCCGTAGTATTTTCCTGAACGACATAGCTACGGCTTTCGAGGCAAAAGACAAGCCCAAACATCTGCTGTTGGCTCCTTATTTCAAAAATGAAATGCAGCTGTTGCTTTCCGGCTGGAAACATCTGGTGGCACAATCCATGAAAGAGGAACTTCCGGTGCCTGCATTCTCGTCCGCCTTGAATTATTTCTATTCGCTGGTGTCTGCCAAGTTGCCTGCCAATATGATTCAGGCGCAACGTGACTATTTTGGTGCGCATACCTTTGAAAGGACAGACGAGTTGCGTGGACAGTTTTTCCATGAAAATTGGACGGGACACGGAGGAGATACGAAATCGGGTACGTACAATGTGTGAGAAAGGGGGAGAAGATGATGAAGAAATTAGTGATTGTTATATTCGGCGCTTCGGGTGACTTGACGAAGCGCAAACTGATGCCGGCGCTCTATACTTTGTATAGTGGCGGGCGGTTGCCGGAAGGATTCTCCATTCTGGGGATAGGACGCACCGAGTATACGGATGCCCGTTACCAAGAATATATAATGAGTGAATTGAGTAAGTTCGTAGCTTCCAGAGAGCAGGTGGAAGATAAAATGAGGGATTTTTGCAGCCATCTGCATTACCAGACATTGGATCCCGCCGAGGTTGAAGGCTATCATCTGCTGGACGGACGTTTACAAGAGTTTACCGGTGAGCAGAAACCGGACAACCTGCTGTTCTATCTGGCTACTCCACCTTCCTTGTACGGTGTCATTCCCTTGCACTTGAAGGCGGCCGGTCTGAACCGTCCTGATACGCGTATCATCGTTGAAAAGCCGTTCGGTTACGATTTGGAGTCAGCCAGAAAGCTGAATAGCATTTATGCTTCCGTTTTCAAGGAGCATCAGATTTACCGCATCGACCATTTTCTGGGTAAGGAAACGGCGCAGAACATTCTCGCCTTCCGTTTTGCCAACGGAATCTTCGAACCGCTATGGAACCGTAATTATATAGACTATGTGGAGATTACAGCCGTAGAGAATCTGGGTATCGAAGGACGTGGCGGATTCTATGAAGGTGCCGGAGCCCTGCGCGATATGGTACAAAACCACCTCATACAGCTTGTGGCGCTCACAGCATTGGAACCGCCTGCCGTTTTCAATGCCGATAATTTCCGCAACGAGGTGGTGAAGGTCTATGAGTCATTGGCTCCCTTGACAGAGGAGGATTTGGAGGAACACATTGTCCGCGGACAATATACGGCTTCGGGCTCGAAAGCCGGGTATAGGGAAGAGAAGAACGTGGCACCTGATTCGCGTACCGAAACGTATATTGCCATGAAAATCGGTATTAACAACTGGCGGTGGAAGGGTGTTCCTTTCTATATCCGTACCGGCAAACAAATGCCGACAAAGGTGACTGAGATTGTTGTACATTTCCGTGAGACGCCCCATCAGATGTTCCGTTGCGAGGGTGGACATTGTCCCCGCGCGAATAAGCTGATTCTCCGCCTGCAACCCAATGAAGGTATTGTGCTGAAATTCGGCATGAAGACTCCCGGACCCGGATTTGACGTGAAGCAGGTGATGATGGACTTCAGTTATGACCAGTTGGGCGGGTTGCCTACCGGCGATGCCTATGCCCGTCTGATAGAGGACTGCATACAAGGTGACCCTACACTCTTTACCCGCAGCGACGCGGTAGAGGCTTCATGGCGCTTTTTCGATCCCGTGTTGCGTTATTGGAAAGAGCATACGGATGCTCCTTTATATGGGTATCCCGTAGGTACGTGGGGACCTTTGGAAAGTGAAGCGATGATGCACGAACATGGTGCTGAGTGGACTAATCCGTGTAAGAATTTGACTAATACAGATGAATATTGCGAGTTATGAAAAGTTATGTTTACCATTCGGCTACAGCTACGGCACATGCGTTGATTGAACATTTGATTGCGATGATGGAGCGTGAGCCGGAAAAGACCTTTTATTTTGCATTCAGTGGGGGAAGTACTCCTTCGCTGATGTTTGACATTTGGGCCAACGAGTACAAGGAGGTGACTCCTTGGATGCGGATGCGGATTTATTGGGTGGATGAACGGTGTGTGCCGGCAGAGGATTATGAGAGCAATTATGGTACCATGCGCCGTTTGCTGTTGGATGAAGTAGGCATGCCCGATGAATACGTTTATCCTATTTATGGAGTGAACCGCCCGGAGATTGAAGCAAAGAACTATTCGACGCTGGTTTGCCGCACGGTTCCGCTTTGGGGTGGCTTCCCGGCCTTCGATGTCGTTTTGCTCGGTGCTGGAGACGACGGGCATACCTCCTCTATCTTTCCGGGGCAGGAATATCTGCTTTCTTCCTTTCATCCTTATGAGGTGAGTGTCAATCCCTATAATGGGCAGAAACGCATAGCCATGACCGGCTGCCTTTTGTTTGCTGCGAAGAATCTTATTTTCTTTGTTACCGGCAAGAATAAGGCGGATGTGGTCCGCGATATTCTTGATTCCGGGGATACCGGTCCGGCAGCTTATGTGGCCCACCATGCCGAGCGTGTGGAATTGTTCCTCGATGCTCAGGCCAATGGCGGGAAAATGTCTACTTAGATGTACCGCTCTCCAGAATGCTTACGATGGAGAATAATGTAAAGCAGATGCCTCCCAAACCTGCCAGTACGCGTGCAGGGACAAAATAGGCATTGTGCAGGCTTGCCATCTCAAACAGAAAGGCGGAGAGAAACAGACAAGCCAGGGCCGTGAAGACCGGAATCAGCGGGATGCGGTTGGCCAGCTTGAAAGTGTTCCGCCAGATGGCGGCAAGTAGTATGACTTTGCTGGAAATGCTGTAGCATACCAGTCCCAGGCCTATCATAATATATCCTGTGGAGGAGAGTGCCGGATTGCTGTTGGCCAAGACCAGAAGTCCCCAGAGAATGCTTATGCTGCCCATTATCAAAACAAGGGCCGGCCATTGTTTCCGTTCAGACTTTGTATAGTTGTTGCGTATCTGGCGGACGATGGTTGCAACCAGCGCCACCAAGCTGGAACAGATACAAGCAAGTCCTGCCATGACATGGCCTGCTACATAATATGCATTGTGCTCGCTGCTTTTTGACAATAGCCAGAAGGCCCATATCCATGCCATTACTGCCATAAGGGTGGCAACTGCTATCAGGATATATCCCTGGGAGGAATTGAATGCATCGGCAGGTTGTAGCTGGTCGGTACGTTCCGAGTTGGCGGGAATGAGGGTGAAGCGGGTGGAGGCTGTGGCTGTGGTAGCTACACAAGCTGTGATGAAACCGACTCCGCAAATCACGTGTCCTGCCACGAAATTGCTTGCCGTGGCAGCTTCGTGCATATAATTCCAACCATAGATTACTGTGAGTACGGCTGCCAGGTAACCAATAACCGGAAGTGCGTATCTGGCTATCGGATTGTAGGTATGAATAATTTGTCTAATGATTGTTGCCGCTGTGGCGAACAAGGCAATGCAAATCATCCCTAAGGAAAATACTACCGGACCGGCCACAAATTTTGCCGAATCCAGTCCTTCGTGGAGCACAAAGGCTCCGTAGCCGAAACAGAAAAGGGCCATCAACAAGGGTATAGCCCTGAAAAGAATACTGATACCGTAATTCATAACTGTTGTTTTTAGAGTTTCCCCTTCAAACAGCGTTTCTGTGGCTTTGTTCCTCCTTTTAAGATTTATTTGTGATGAGAAGTGTTTCCCTGTCCGTATTTAGGGAGCCAGCCTCTCCTTTTTCCAGCTGCCATCCGCTTGTTGGGAATAGAGGAAACGGTCGTGTAGCCTGCTTTCCCGTCCTTGCCAGAATTCAAAACGGAAAGGGGTAACGGCAAAACCTCCCCAGTTGTCGGGACGTTTGATACTTTGCCCTATCCATGTTGCCGCTTCGCGGACGAACGCGCGCATTATCTCCATACGGCTGCCTATGACGTGACTTTGGGGTGAAATCCTCGCCCCGATTTTACTTTTGTAAGGCCTGCTTGCAAAATAGGCGTCAGAATCGGCAGGAGCGCATCTTTCAGCTTTTCCTTCAATGTGTATTTGCCTTTCCAGTTTGTGCCATACGAAAGATAAGGATATATACGGATTTGCAGTCAGTTGCCGGCCTTTTCTGCTTTCGTAGTTGGTGAAGAAGATGAAACGGCCATTTTCCACCCCTTTCAGCAACACTGTGCGTGTAGAAGGATGCCCGTCTGTCGAGACTGTAGCTACCGTCATGGCGGTGGGCTCGTACTCATCACTATGGATAGCATCGTTCAGCCAATGGTCGAATTGCTCAAAGGGATTGTCGTTGAGGTTACCCGGTGTCAGCCTGCCTTTCTTATATTCTCTTCTGATGTCAAAGAGTTGTGATTTCATTATCGTGTGGTTTTATCAGGAGTGATATATTGTTTTTCTATGTAACAGTCTGAGAGGGCTGAATGTTTTTGTTTTTCTGTGGAAAGAAAAATATGGAAGAAGGAAATGGCTGTGTTGATACTTAAAAAAATGGGGGTGTGTCAAAATTCACCACAGATTACACGGATTAACACAGAATGAGCTTAATCTACTGATAATCAAAGATGCTTATCTGTGCAAATCTGTGTAATCTGTGGTGAATACCAGTTTTGACACGCCCTCGGATATTGGAGATTACCTTATGAAGACAAGTGGAAAGTGGACACTGGCATGTCTGCTATTGTAATTTAAACATTACGGGAACTGTGAATTTACAACGGACCGGTTTGCCTCGTTGCTCACCGGGTTTCCATTTGGGCATGGTGGAAATCACACGGATAGCTTCTTTGTCCAGATAGGGATCTACGCCTCTTACTACTTTTACATCTACGATGCTGCCGTCTTTGTTGACAACGAATTGTACTATTACGCGCCCCTGGGTTCCGGTCTCTTGTGCAATAGTCGGGTATTTTATACTCTTACCCAGATATTGCATCAGACTCATGCCATTATAAGAAAACTCGGGATTCTTCTCTACAACTTCAAAAATCTCATCCTCTACCGGAATCTCTTCATCTACGGTTGGAGATATGGTTTTGATGATTACAGCTTCACCGATTTCTTCGGAAGAGGCAATGGCTGTTTCTTTCACATTGTCATTATCATCCACAATTGTCAATACCTCGGCAATTGCAGGAGCTTGAGGGGGTGGTGGAGCTACTAATTCGGGTTGCTCCGTGATAGGAATTTCAATTTCCTGCTCAAATACGTTCTCGGTAATAGCACCGCTCATGTCAATCCTAACATCACGCTTCGACCATTCAAATGCAACGAACATGAAGACCAGCACAATTACATAACCTACAAGTAGCCAACTTGACTTCTTGTTTTCCAGGCTTGCTTTGGATGTTTTCTTGATTTCCATAATTTACAAGATTATTACCGTATAATGGTTGTCGCGAAACTAACATTATACAGATGTGATTAGTAAAATCATAAAACATGCGTGCCCACTTGTTTCTGTATTAAAGATAAGAAAATGAATGTTATGTTGGTGTTTGATATGTAGTTATATATAGTTTTTTAAATTTGCTTTGATAATTTTTCTGCTTGTGGATTAAATAGTGTTGATATGTAAAAAGCACTTCCAACGTTCGCTTACGGAGGAAGTGCTTCACACAAAAACTAAACTAGACTTATAGTATTGGAAATACCACTATAATCTGTGTATCACTTCTTTATAGGCTGGTTTAAATCTGATGTCGACAATAAATAGGAAAAATCAGCTCATGTTTTGTTGTATAACGTTACTTTTCTCAATGTTCTCTAGAACCTCGTCGATGAAAAGCGAACGATAGTGCGGACATTCCAGTACCCCCTTTTCTTTCGCTTCCCGGTACACCTTGGAGAACAGTTTTGCTTTCTCCTTGTCGGTGGTCGGCAACTTATCTATGGGAGTGGTAAGAAACCGACACCCCCAGCCTTTGCAGGTAGGGGTGAGGGAACAATGGTTTGGAGTTTTCCACTGACATGAGCATTCGGTAATTATTTGATTCATATTTGCTATAATCGAATTGACATCAATCTTTGTGCTCATACATGTCTATTGTCTTGAAGAAATCATCCTCGTAATTATAGATGTCATCTAGGGTTTCAATAACATGTTTCACATCTTTCTTGTTTTCATCAATAGTGGCTACATACTTAGTGGCTGTATTGAAATACATACGACAAATAGGTTTGCGATTGTTGTCATCAAGCAGAATACTGAAATAAGTCTGTGCATCACGATATACTATGCGGGATATATCTACTTTCTTTCTACAGATAGCTTTTACAATTCTGTATGCATCTAACTCTTCTTCTGTAGTGACAATCTTGGATTCTGTATTTACTTCTTCTGTAGTCTCTTCTGATGTGTTTCCACTGTTTTTTGTTTGGCTTTCCTCTATTTTGGAATCACTAACTGTCAAAGCTCCTTTCAAACGGTCATTAATAATATCGTTGATATGTGAAGAGATAGCGCGTTTGACTAAAGGTGTGAATTGGTCTATTATATTTTGAAGCATTCTACCTTCATAAACTTTGGTAGCAAACATTTTCACAAAATCAGTGCTAGGCGAGGAGAATTCTTCTTGGATAATAGCCTTTAATTCTCCCATGTACTTTAATTCGCTGGCTGAGTTCAGAATATTGTCCACATCAAAGTATGATTTATGGAATTTTTTCAGTTCCTCGATTTGATTATCCCTTAAATCCGTAATATCCACTTCCAAAAAAGGCTTATCATCCATTATATTGGGTTCTTTCAAATCTGTATAGAAGCGGTAGATAATTCCATTGGTCAAAAGTCCGAACTTAGCTTTTGATACGTTGAAATAGCGTAGTAGTTGGTTATCATGTAGGTTTAAATCTTGCTTCCAATGCTTACATTCAATCAGCAATATAGGCTGGTCGTCCTTCATGATGGCATAATCAATCTTTTCTCCTTTCTTGGTCCCAATATCGCAAGTCATTTCTGGCAATACTTCCAAAGGATTGAACACATCATATCCCAGAGCATTAATAAAGGGCATGATGAAAGCATTTTTAGTAGCTTCTTCTGTCTGAATGTTATCTTTCAGCTTTTCAATTCTATCAGCAAGCTGTTTAATAGTGTCTTTAAAATCCATAGTATTTTACTTTTTAGATTGATATTATAGTCTCATATTGCGTTCAACAACCTTAATCACGTTGTATATCTCCACTACATCATCAAGGTTAACGGTGTAGTCATTGAATAACTCATTGAGCGAGTGGCAGGTGATATTACCTTTATCATCTTGGGCCGTGATTTGCTTGATGGATATGCCGTTTGTACGGTGTACAATAACGAAGTACCAGTCGTTAATATGAAGTTTGGGAAGCCAAAGGTCACGTCTTACTTCCCTTGCTAAAACCTTGTCACCATCGCAGATGGCAAGCCTGCTGTTGTCATCCATACTGTCACCTTCTGCTTCAAATATGCGGTATTTTCCGTGATAGGTCTTATCTACGATTACCGGCATTGTGGGCAAGGTGTCTATATATTCGGTATCTCCATATCCGGCGAGATAACCACATTGTGCTTTGATGTGTATAACGGGCACGTTCATGTAGCTTAAATCGTCAACTGGGCGGGCGTTGGAGTGGTACGTCTGTGATGGAGCATCGGTAAGCATATTTCCTTCACCGGTTAATAACCAAGATAGTTGAAATTGAGGATATACTTTTATAATAGCATTAGCTAGTTGAGAAGAGACTTTCTTTGTTTTACCTTTTTGGAGGTCAAATATTCTTTGATAAAGCACCCCTATCTTCTCAGCCAATGTTGGAGCTTTAATATCTAATTCAGATAAAACACTATTTATTATTTCTTGGCCTGTCATGTGATAAGATTTTTCTTATATTTGCATTGAATTTAATACATACATAATTATGTTTGATTGGTTAATGATTGCTGCTACTTTATATATCCTTGTATATATAGCGGCCACTATCGCTGCCTTTATCTTTGTCTGGAAAATATTCAAACGTCTTTTCAGAAAGTAAAAAGTAATTTTGAGGGTAAATTACTGGAATGGAAAACGACAGAGAATTTCCATATTTACCCTCTGTTTTTGCATTCATTCCAGCTGACAATACCCTCAATCCACCTTTCCCAGATACATTAGTTTCATTGTTTTCTTCTACATACACATTAAATCTTATATCTTGAACTAAAGGAATTTGATGTGTTGTCCTATCGTTTACTCTACTTGCTGATGGGCTTACAATGAATCCTTTATTCAATAATTTAATATTCGATTCAATAATCCCATCTGCGATGTTCTCTAAAGATGCCGTTATAAAGTCCTTTAATTCCATAATATTAATAAAAGTTAAATATAAGAATATTCTTATATCATTTCTTGTATTAGATATAAGAAAAATCTTATCTTTGCAACATCAACGTCAACAACGACTACAAAATAATGAAAAATAGTTGAGTTGGCAAAATTAAAGTAATACCTAAAAAGGAGTAGTTCTTTGATTTATTGATGTTGCAAATTTAAAAAGGGGTAGTATTTCTACCACCCTTTCAGTTCTTAACCTCTATGGGTTCGTTCTGACGGCTGTCTATTTGAAAGGATGCAATAATTACAGACTTGCAAGCCACTTCTTGCCTGATTTGGTGAATGTCCATAGGTAAATACCGCCTACTATTGCTACTCCTACTGCGAAAACGAATATTAATACTTCCTGGAAAATCCAGTGTAAGCTGCCCCCTAAAACCAAGCGATTCTGCCCCCTTGTGC
>OKTB01000403.1_pt1 | contig 25764 bp, 27 predicted proteins | sample 1606131 | NCBI WGS metagenome assembly OKTB01 (sample SAMEA3879518, study PRJEB24766) | human gut metagenome | biome: human-associated habitat; feature: feces | place: USA | collected 1985/1987
ATTTAAAGCAGGAAGGATACATTCATTTTGATGGCATTAAGTGGATATGTGACCAGCTTCCAAATGGAATATTAAATCAGTCAATTGAAGAATATATTAAACACCGTTATAATAGGCTGAATAACGATTTAAAAATATTATTACAAAAATCTTCTCTTTTGGGACCTGAATTTTACTCAAATCAACTTCAAAAAACTTTTAATTTAGTCAGAGTCGATGAAGAACTATCACGGATAGAAAAATTATCGTCTCTAATTCAAAAAAATGATAATTACGATAAAAATAAATATTTGTTTGAAACCGAGGAGGTATGCAATAATATTCAGAACCTTATTCCAGACAATGAGAAAATAATTTGGAATAAAATGTTAGCAGAATACTATGAGATGCAATATAGAAAAAATGATCAAAATATGATCAAACGTCTCGAAAATTGCTGTAGATTGGCTCTTTATTATATCAATAGCAATAACACGGAGAAGGCAATCATATTTTATTTTCGTGCAATACGTTATAGCATATATCTATTAGATTATAAAGGTGCATTAGAATTAATTTCATCATTATTAGAAATATCCAACATATGCAATACATATGAAAACGTATATTTTGAGTCACTAAAGCTACAGGCGTATTGTCAGCATCAATTAGGAAAATATGAGCTATCAACGGAATTATATTCAAAATTGCTTAATAACAAATCATTTACAAAGCTAGAAAGAATGGAAATATCCTATTTTTATGCGGATTCTTTGTACTTTATAGGAAAAGTCAGTAAAGCTCAAGATATATTGCTTATTTTGAAAGAAGAATTAAAATCTGACCATAATAACAAATTATTATTTAGAGTATTAAGTGAACTAGCTACTACATATGGTTTTTTTAGAGAGTACGGATCCGCAAGAGAATATTTTAGCTACTCAGTAAATCAATGCCGTTCCACAGGTTTAGAAGATGATTATTTCATTCAATTGAGAAAATCCAGCATGTTTTGGGAGTTAAAATTGACCGTTCCACTAATGGAACAGGCGGCAGAGTATTTTGAAAGAAAAAACAACATTCAAGAACTTGCAAAGACATATCATAATCTTGGAACTGATTCATTATATTTAGGAAATAGTAAAACAGCTATAAACTATTTAAATCAGGCTGTAAAAGAATTCCAAAAATATGGCAGTGATGAAATACATTATACATATAATTGTATTGGAGTATATTATGCAGCTTACGAGACAAATTTTGAAAAAGCAATAGAATATTTCCAAAAAGCAATTTATTTTAAACCTGTGCTGTTTTCAACAATGGTTCTTTATCTAAATATGTCAAGTTGTCATAAGGCATTGCAGAATAATGAGAGTGCTGAGAAATGTCTTGAAAAAGCAATGCATATACAAACAGAACTTGGAAATGAGGTACCTTCTTACTTACTATACCTTCTTATAAATCAGGGGCTTTACGCCAAACTAGATGGAAGGTTAAAAGAAGGTGAGCAATATTTTAAAGAAAGCCTCAAATATAAGCTGACCAACAATCAATTGTATTTAGTTGGCAAAAATCTTTCGGAAGTATCCCGAAATCTTGACAAAGATACACTAAAATATGTATCACTAGAGGCAGAACCATTGTATGAACGTTTTTATCAAAATAATATTTGCCTGAGCACATTACGTTTTTGGGAATAAATCAAATCGACAGCAAGCATTATTCAGTATATCATTAAATATATCTACAGGATTAATATTGTTTAATTTAGCTGCCATCATAAATGAAGCTGTTTCGCTTAAGGCTGGTAAAGGTGTTACTTCTAACAAATAAGGATTATCATTTTTATCCAGCCGAAAATCTATTCTGCAGTAGTCATTACACCTTAAATAAGAATACATCTTAAGAGCATAATCTTTTAGCAGCGATGCAGTTTCAGCAGATATTCTGGGTAGAATTTTTTTGCAGCCATATATTCTTTTTATCTCACTGGAGTAAATAGGCATAATTTCATTATTATGTTGTAACGATTCGACCATTCCAAATACATATGGACTGCCGTTTTTTTCAATTATAGATACAGTGATTTCTTTTCCAGGTATAAACTCTTCTAAAATAAGCTTATCTGAGTATTTTTGAAAGAGCAGTTTAGCATGTTCAAGCAAGTCTTCTTTACTATTTATTAGCTTAACGCCCATGCTGCTGCCTTCATAATTGGGTTTTAAAATGGCAGGATAATCGAATAAGAGTGTTTCAGCATCTTCCATGCTGGCTATTTCTATAAAGTTAGGCGTAGGTACATTCAAATAATTTGCAATAAGTTTTGTCAAAATTTTATCTAACGTAACAATTAAAGTATACGCGTCCGAACCCGCATATGGAAGATTATGCAGTTCACATATAGACGCAATCCAGCTTTCCCGATTTCTGCTTTGTATTCCTTCTGCAGCCGTAATAATTAAATCAAATGTATTGTTCTGTTTTAAATATTCAAGTAATTTTTTATGGTTACCAACCAAAGTTACTTTATGTCCGCATTTTTCTAAACTTTCCTTAACAAAAGTTATAGCAGTAGGAGAAATGAAGTCACAAAATGATAAATCATTTGATGTATAACCATAATCTTCTTTACAATCAAAACAAAAACCTATTTTCATTTTTATTCCTCCCATATGTTTTTGATTATTTTATTTCCTTCCCATGTTTCTAAAATAACAGTTTCATCTGGATTAATGTTTTTTAGAATATCTTTATTTAATGCTATTTTCCCTAAGCCTTGTTCTGAGTTAAGAATATATGTTGGAATAGCCAAACCTGAAGTATTCCCCCGCAATTGTTCATATATACGAATTCCTTCTGCAATAGATATGGAAAAATGTTTAGTTCCAATGACGTCTTTAGGATGAAATATATAGTATGGTCGTACTTTTATTTTTAATAACAATTGATTAAGCAATTGTAAGGTGTAATAATCTGTATTTATATTTTTTAAAAATACCATTTGATTTCCCAATACAATGCCATTTTCAGCCAAATCCAAACATGCTTTTGAACTTTCTTCTGTAATTTCCGATGGATGATTAAACTGTGTATTCATATAAATAGGACCATATTTTTTTAAAATAGTAATTAGTTCGCTGGTTATACGCTGAGGTAATGTAACTGGTATCCGGGTTCCGATTCTGATTATTTCTACTGTTTCAATACTGCGTATTTTAATAAGAATATTTTCAATACAGGAATCTGATAACGTAAGCGGATCTCCTCCTGTGATTAAAACATCTCTTATTTCAGGATGACTCTTTATATATTCAAAAGATTCTTCTAAAGAAGCTTCATTGATATAAATATCCTTTTCTCCAATATTGCGCCTTCGTTGACAGTGACGGCAAAAAGCAGCGCAACTATTTGTAACGTTAAGGATTACTCTATCTGGATAACGGCGCGTAATTGTTCCAGCCGGATTATTATTTGATTCATTCATAGGATCAATTTTACCACCGTAATATAATTCATCGATTTGCGGAATACATTGGAGATAGATGGGGTCACTTTTGTTAAAATTCTGTATGAGTGATAAGTAATAAGGGGTAATTGCAAATCGGAATTTTTCGCTTACTTTAACAAGCTGTTCAAATTCATGTTGTGTGATATCAAATATTTCTTTTAGCTTTTCTGCTGTTTTAATCTGATTTCGTAACTGCCATTTCCAACTATTCCAATCGTTATCTGATACATTGAAATAATTACGAATCTTATTTGATTGAAAATATTTGCTTTTTTCTAAGAATTCTCTTTTAAATGATAAAAATGATAAAGCCTTATCTGTTAATATACCAGATCGTTGAATTGATTCCTTGTTTACCATAAACTGTTTTCTCCTGTATTGTATAATGATAGTTAGGCGTTTGCGAAACGCCACACACCGCATAAATACGGCATTTTTTTGTTGTTAAAATAAAATATCTCCTCAAGGTTTATGGTAAAATAGAGTTGTCCAGAAACTATTAACCAATCCACCTTAAAGGAGATATACTCATATGATAACACACAAGCAACTCACTTTGGCAGAAGTTTTTGAAGATTGCCAAAATAAATTCGACAACGACAAATATCAGTTTCTTTCTCTTCTTGATGAAGCCATCAACCTTGATGAAATTGTTCCTGTTTCTTTTGTTTTTCATTTTCACGCACGAACCGGAAGACCTCGCAAGCACCAACTTTATCCTATGCTCAAGGCACTCCTGCTCCAGCGTATTTTTTCAATCCCGACTGACACGCTCCTGATTGTGTTCTTAAAATACTCTCAGGAACTTCGGGATTTCTGCGGCTTTGATGTTGTACCAGATGGTTCAAAATTCACTCGCTTTAAACAGAATTTCTTATCGGACTTATAATCTATGTTCGATCATCTTGTAGACCTGACCGAACCGATATGCCAAAAGCTGAATCCAGTTCTTGCCGGCATGACAATCTTCGATACCTCCGGTATTGAAGCATGGGTTACGGAAAATAATCCGAAGTATGCCAACCGTATTATTAAATAGCTGAAGATTTTTAAGAAATCCCATAACCTTGATGATTCCTATGATCCTTACAAAGCTGCTTATGGTTCCATGCCAACTCATGCTGCAGCCAACCCGGCACTCCAACAGATGTACATCAATGGTCACTTCTGTTATGCCTATAAATTCGGTATCGTCACAAATAGACTTGGTATTGTCCGCGACATATCTTTCTACAACAAGGATTTTCTAACTGCACATCCTGACATTATTGTAGAAAAGAAATCAGATTCTCCAGATGAAGATAAATCTCTTGCCGACTCAAAAGCTCTGCTTCCTGTTTTAATTGATTTTTTCAAAAACATCCTTTGATTGAACCAAAGACTTTTCTTGGAGATGCCGCTTTTGATACGATTGAAATCTATAAGTCTCTTTTCGAAGATATCGGATTCCGTAAGACTTTTATTCCTCTCCGGGTAAAACTATCCATGGAAGGGACGAACTACACAGTAAATGAAAATGGTATTCCCTGCTGTCCACATGATTCGTCACTTCCCATGAAACAGGAAGGAAGTAAATCTCATTTACGTAGCAAGCTTCCTACCATGAAATTTGTATGCCCAAAAATGAAATGGAAATACAATCCTGCCGACAAGTCAAAACGTCGGGTGTGTCACTGTGATAATCCATGCACCACTTCTTCCTGCGGACGAATGATTTATATTTATCCAGAGAAGAATCTCCGAGCCTATCCTGGTGTAGAACGAGGTTCACAGGAATGGGAAGACACTTACAAGATCCGTGTAAATGTCGAAAAATCAATCAACCATTTCAAGGATAGTTTCTGCATTGCGAATCGTAAAACACAGAACGAAAAAACGCTTCATACTGATTTACTTCTTGCCGGAATTACACAGCTTGTTACCGTACTTGTTGCTGCTAAAATCCACCAGCATCAATATATACGAAGTTTAAAACCTTTGATTGCCTGACCTTTGGTATTTATAGCATTTTTCTTCGCAGTCCATTTGGGAAGTCTTTTTGTTATGTCTAATTTTGATGTCACCTGCTTCTCATCTTAGAAATCCTGCATTGCAGGATTCTTACCGCATTTTTAATCAGGATTACGAACTTGTTTCGCAATTACCTAATAATGATAGTTCAACTCTTTACCTAAATTTAATATTGTAGTAGAAATGAGTATTGTTTGCGAGATAAGTAATGGATAACTTCTAATTATCAATAAAACTATTATACTGCATACACCTCTGTTTTTCACTATCTTTCTGACATTTTTATTGGTTTATCGTCATACTTCATTACTGTACAGAGGCAATGTCAATTACTTTAGTAACTTTTGTCATATTGCATAATTTCCTTTTTCTACCACTGCTAATATTTTCATATGAAACCACTTACCCCAAACCGCACAAAGCCTCCTTAATAGAGAAATTAATTAGCATTCATCTAATTAAGGAGGCTCCTTGTGGAATATTCTGACTCAGTCAAGTCAATATCACCTGATGCAATCAACGAACTTGCTACTGAGTCTGACAAATATACGGTAAATCCTTGCAGGGGTTATTTCAATAATTCCAAAAAAAATATTTTTTTAAATTTCCTTCTCATGTTTCTCTTAATCATTGATGATTCCCCACTCTAAATCTATTCCCTTGTAACTGTAAAGATTGTCCAAAGCATTAAATGCATTACCGTAAGAATCAGCATTTTTTTCAAAATACTCTAAATCGTAATCTGTAATAACAATTAAATGTTTTGTGTCAAAAATATATTCAATGGTTGGATTCCGATAACTTTCATCAGCATGTTCAAAATAGGACTTCTCAAATAAATCCCTGTGAGCTTTTCTTGATTTGTTTCTTATCAGTTTTGAGGCAAGTAACTCACCATAAATCCATGGAGATTCAGTGGCTGATTCTTCAGAAATCATCTCAGACCATTTTACCGATGATGGCGTGTTGACAAACATTAGACACTCTGTTCTATCAATCATCTTCATCAATGCCGTATATAATATCATGTGAACATTGCTTGTAGATTTATTTCTCAATTTATAACCATACGTTTTTATATCGCCATTCTCATCTCGTGACGAAACACAGTATCGATTATCAATCTTTCTTAATAAAGTATCTGAATTTCCCCATACACCAGAATCTATAAATGCCTCAATTTTGAATTTCTCATACAACCATCCAGCAAACGATATTACAAATTTTAAATCGTTGTGTGAATGAGAAAGAAAAACATGTGCATTTATCTTTGGAAACCAGTCATTTTCTATATCCTTTTCACTTAAAGCTCCATCTGGATTAATATAGTTTTCCAAGCTATCAATAATTACTCTTTTATGTTTATTATAAATTGATAAACCGCTTTCATGATAACTGTAAAACTTTTCCTTACTATTGACAAGCACATTAAAACCAGTAAACACTTTTAAATTCCTCCTTGCTTCGATGTATTATTATGATAATCTCTCCAAGCACTAACAAAAACTGTATATAAACAAATATCTTCTATCTGATGAATTACATTATGATAAAAATGCAACATAGCTACCTGTTCTAGATTTGGCATCATTACATGGTTATTTTTCTCAACAGCCGCTCCACCATAAGTCTGTGATTAACATTATAAAATAATTCTTCATTTAATTCGTTTCCCCAAGAATTTATCGCTTCCCATTTTCCTTGCTTTAACAGTTCATATGCATATTCACTAGAACGCCCTCCCACAGTACCTACAAGGGCCACAGGTATACCGCATTTTCTCGCCATCCCCACTTCAATATCAACACCCTGCTGTGACGGATCATCTTTTAGTTTACCACCAAGGCAAATCAGCATTTCTGTCTTATCTCTGCATATCATATTTTTCCGCATTTCCTGAATATCATTTGATAAAACTACACTGCATTTTTTATTTAACAACTCTAAATCATATGTATCTGCATATTCCTGGGACATATGCATCTCTATCGAATCCTTTACATCGGAAGAGTATAACTCCCCAATATCAAATATTATCTGTTGAAACGTCGGATGTGCGCCAAACACCAGTGTATATCCATTTCGAATAATTTGCCTAGTATATATAATAACAGCTTCTGTCAGTGAATTCTTATATATTTCGTCATAATCTGGAAATGCTCCCGAAATAATAATTCTTTTTCCCATTTTGGGACTGTGTTCTCCTAGTACATTTTGAATATTTGCAAGGTAATCCTCATAATTTTCCTCACATACCCTATTATCAGCAGTCTTACTATCTCTTTTCCCATGAGTAGAGAGCAAAAATAACTTGTTACACTCTTTGTATAGTTCCTTATATTTTACATTTGTACAAAATCTTTCAATATCGTTCTTTTTAGGATTTCTTCCAAAACATTGTATATAATGTCGTCTAATTCCTGAATCATATCGATCTTTCACATTATCAATATACTCTATCTGATACGCCAATGTATTTGCCCCATCACGTTGCAGCTTAATCTTATTCTCTCTACTCATTTCCATGAAGCACTCCAGATAAGAATACACCTGTCCTGAAAAATTCATAATTAATTGAAAACATTTATCTTCTATTTCATCCACAATCTCTTCCAGCCGCTCCGGATTGAAAAACTCATCACTGTCATATCGAAGCACAGGATTCTCACATGGTCGTATTTCCATATCCTCATAAGGTGCATTGTCAATCTGAATCCATAATATGGGTATATCATTAAGCATCGCGTGGCACAGTTCCTTCATAATATATTTCGAATATTGAGCATTCCCGGTCTGCAGAAAAATCAACACATCACTTATTTTCAAATTTTCATCAATATCCTTTTGAGCGTCATCCCCGACCTCAACATTTACTACATCGCGGTAGACATTCCTTTCTCTCGTCAAAAGCCTCAACCCATCGGCAAGTTTAGATGCAAGTTGCTCTCCATCTTTCCTACAGTGGCTGATAAAATACAAAACGTCATCACTGTAAAGAGGCGACAATGTTTGTGCAATGATTTTTCGTGCAAATATATGTGCTATTGCCCTTATATTGTTTTTCAACGGATTCCTATTCTCTTTCCGGCAAGCCACATCAAAACTCTGTCTGTCAGAAACTGGTTCAGGCGGTCTCCTGCACTCTGGTTTTGCTTCCATTGCCACTGGCCATATCCTGCTTTGGACATCATTATATTTTCCAAGCAGTTTTAATATCTGTTTGTCGTATACTCCATTTTCTGATGTAAAAAATATAAAAATATCATCTTTATCTGCATTTTCAAGCATGATCTGTCTTATAAGTTCATATGAACCTATGGTCCGCAGATTATATATGTACTTATCAAGAATTGCATGACACTCATTAAAGAAAAGAATTGCATCTCCAACATCCTCCATCGTGAGTTCCGGTCTACAAAATATCACATTCATCTTATCCCTCCTACTATATTTTATTTCCTTTAGGACTGTTAATATCATATCACTGTTTTCAATGTATTCTTCTCTGTCCAACTAAAATCAATAAGTTTTCGGCATAGTATAAGTCCCCTAATACTTTATCATAGCTATCTTGACAGCTGTAAGAGTAAGAACCATTGAAAAAACTCTGTCACCTCTAACCCATAGCCATTCCCGTAACATTATGTTATATCCATTATTATATCAAAAATTTAATGATAATGTAGCTTATAAAAGAAAATAGTTACCAGTAAAAATTGCAATAGTTAATTCCACCACATAAAGAGACGTTGGAATTAACTTATAAATTTTTCAGTGTACTAAATATTGTCCAAAACATGTTTACATTTTCTATATATAGTGGTAGAATAAGAAAAAGAATAGTGCACGCCCTAAGAAAGGATATTGACTATTGATATGATAATATCAAAAAATTTTTTAAATTCAATCGCACAATCTTATAAAATTACTGAAGATTCTCAAAAATCTATATTGTCAGAAAATAAAAACTATTTTTTTGAATCTGGAAATACAGACATAAACAGAAATTATGATATATTTTTATCACATAGCTATTTAGATAAGATTCAGGTTTTAGCATTAGTAAAGCTATTTAATATTCATCAATTTTCTGTATATGTTGACTGGTTAGAAGATAATCAACTAAATAGGGAAGATGTCAATGTACATACAGCTAACTTATTACGAAATCGAATGAAACAATCTAAATGTTTATCCTATTTAACAACGGAAAATATAACAAAATCCAAATGGTGTCCTTGGGAGATTGGTTATTTTGATGGATTAAAACAATCAAAGTGTTGTATTTTGCCCGTTATGGAATATGGATGCGAATTTAATGGACAAGAATATTTGGGATTGTATCCATATTTGGAATATGCTTCTTTTGCAGGTGTTGATGCAGGTTGTGATTTTTATATATGTAACCAAAATCGCACAGAATTTATAAAATTGCGCGATTGGATAAAAGGGTCTAGAAAATATTATAAAGGAATATTGGTATAATGAAAAAAAATATATCAACTGAAGAACTGCATAAAGAAATCGATTTGATTCAATCATGTATTAACCGCATGTCCAAAAATTCTTTTTCTTGCAAAAGCTGGAATCTCACATTAATAGCGGGAGTATTCGCATTAACGCCGGAGAAAATCAATAACTGGTATATTTGTATTGTTATTTTTTGTATTGATTTGTGTTTTTGGTGGCTTGATTCGTTTTTTATATTACAAGAACAGAAATATAGAGATAAATATGAGTGGGTTATACAAAAAAGATTAGAAGGAAATATAGATTTTTTATATGACCTTGATCCCAATAACAAAAATATGAATCTTGAAGACAAAAAACGAAATCAATTCAAAGTAATATGTTCACCAACATTATTACCTATGTATGGTGGGATAGCAATTCTACTTGTTATCTTTATCATAATAAAATTAAACGGAGGAGTATAACTATGGGCAGAAAAATTTTTATTTCCTACAAATATTGGGATGATGATGTTTATCCAGTGCCAAGATTTAGTGATTATCATCCTAAAGTAAGAGATTATGTATCTTGGTTAGAAGATAAATTCCAAAATCGCACAGAACATTATTATAAAGGTGAATCTGATAATGAAGATTTATCCATGTACTCTGAAAATTATATTTGGGACAAATTAAAGGACAAAATGTACGACAGTTCATTAACTATCATTCTTATTTCTCCAAATATGAAAGAACCAAATACGTGGGAAAAATCTCAATGGATTCCCTGGGAGTTATCATACTCTATTAGAAAAACAACAAGAGGGTATTATACAAGTCAAAGAAATGCAGTACTGGCTGTTGTTTTGCCTGATAAACACGGAAACTATAATTATTATAAATCTATGCGACTTTTTTCAATCCTACAAGCTAATATAGTTAATGGGTATATACCTGTCGTGTCATGGGATGATTTTAAATATGATTGCGATAAATACATAGATAAAGCTTATGAAGCACAGAAGAATACTCCTGAGTATAAACTTCAAATAAATATATAAAACTAAAAGAGGAAATACAATTATAATGAAATATCTTCCTTATCAGGCATACAGTTAAAAACTCAAAAATAAAGAACTGATGAACGATCGTATAAATATTACGGTCGTTTTTCTTTAGTAAGTAGGTAATCATCCGTACTGGTGCTAGAATATAAATAGTACAAGTCAAAATGAGAATTCCTTATACAGTATTTCATGGTATGATGTATGTATGCACTGAAGGAGGATCTCATTATGGCAAAGCACTATGATAAACAATTTAAAATTGATGCGGTTCAATATTACCATGACCACAAGGAGTTGGGATTGATAGGTTGTGCTTCAAATCTTGGTATCAGTCACCAATCTCTGTCTCGTTGGCAGAAAGAACTTCGAGAAACAGGCGATATTGAAAGCCGTGGCTCTGGTAATTATGCTTCTGATGAAGCAAAAGAAATCGCACGGTTAAAACGCGAATTACGGGATGCACAAGATGCACTTGATGTATTAAAAAAAGCCATCAACATTCTGGGAAAATGACAGAAGCCATTTATCTCGAAGTTGCTGAGAAGGCAGAAAACGCCCACAAGGCTCGACGCCAGGTTTCTGTCTCCGGAATGTTGAAATATCTTGGCGTTTCCCGTTTTGGCTATCATGCGTGGATGAAACGTGTTCCTTCGAACACAGCCAAACGTCGTGAAGCTGTGAAAGCTCGCATTAAGGATATTTATGATGAATCCAAACAGAATTATGGTGCTCCGAAAATCACCAGGAAGTTACGTGAATCAGGAGAAATCATTTCTGAGCGAACAGTTGGTAAATATATGAAACAACTGGGTATTAAAGCCCAGTGGATCAAACCATGGACAATCACCACAAAAGATTCTGACTTCAGTAGTAAATTACAAAATATCCTTGATGAGCAATTCAATCCAGAACGTCCGAATGCCGTTTGGTGTTCTGATATTACCTATATTTGGACAATAGACGGATTTGTCTATTTGACCAGCATTATGGATTTATATTCCAGGAAAATCATTGCGTGAACTCTTTCAAAAAGTTTGGAAGTATCCTGCGTGATTGAAACTATAAATAAAGCAAAAGCAAGACGCAACATTGAAGAGCCTTTAATTTTGCATTCAGACCGTGGCAGCCAATATGTATCCAAAGAATACAGACGTGTTACCGCTGATATGCAATGTAGCTATTCTAAAAAGGCTTATCCATGGGATAATGCATGTATTGAATCGTTCCATTCTTTGATTAAGCGCGAATGGTTGAATCGTTTTAAAATTCGTGATTACGATCATGCATATCGACTGGTATTCGAATATTTGGAAGCATTTTATAATACAAAGCGAATTCATAGTCATTGCGATTACATGTCGCCGAATGAATACGAAGAACTGTATTATAAGTTCCAGCGGGACGAATTAACCTTAGTAAGTTAAGATGAGGAAAACCTCATTTTAACTTGTACTAAATCTTGACATAGGACCATACCTTGATTTTTCATAAACGGTGAATAGGTTACTTATTCAAAAGAATTTTTGTGCTTTACTTAAAACTGAGACACCAGCACAAAAATTGTCTGATCTCTCTCTAAACGGATTTTTATAGTGACAGGCCCAAGGATGCTATTTCATCCCTGAGCCTGTATTTGATAGTTATCTATTTTGGTTTTTCATATATTACATGAGACGCATCTACATAAAATTTTTAATCTTGAATAAAATCAGCTTATATTTTTTTTGTTTTTCGTTCTGATATATGTAATTGTGCAAGCAGCCACAAACACAACTACAGCCATCACTAGAATCATAAAATAGTTACTTAATATTGAACCAGATAAAATGATACTTTTGCTGCTTAATATTGATAACATTTTTTCAACATCAAAATTATTAATAGGAAAAAGATAAAGTAATTCGGCAATCATTCCTTGCTTGAAAATATATGTTAAACCTAATGGGAGAAAAAATACTCCTATGGAGACCAATAATGATCCAACTGGATTTTTTAGTAATGATGATATGAATACAGTAATACCAATAATTGCCAACAGATTTACACAATAGAAACAAATTGTCATTAACCAGATCATAAGGTTATTCGCTTCTAATGGAAGAGAATGTAAATTCATACAGAAATTAGTTTGTATACTGGCTTCCCATCCTGATGTACCATGGTTAAATATTAAAAACACTATTATCGATATTATTATCATGACTAAATAGATTAGCATACTTAAAATGACCGGTACACAAATTTTTGCTTTTACTAATTTGCTTCGTCCATATTTTGTAGTAAACAATAGTTGGTCGATTTTTTTAGAACTATCATTTGAAAATGAAAGTGAACTTATAATAATTCCAACCATGCTTGCGAGTATAAATATATAACCCGATACCTTAAAAAAGTTAAACCATGGTACATAATTTCCCAGTTTTAAAGGTGTCTTAAAACTGGTGAAATCAGTATCTTTAATACTATATATTCCTACTTCATCGATTGAAATTTCTTTTCCTTCCCTGATTGCATCATTCATTTCAACATATATATCTTTATCCTTTGGGAAAAATACATCTGCAATATTTGATGCGAATAAATTAAATGGCCGCTTTTCCACCGGTATAGTCTGGTATTCATGAATATATTCTTCTAAAACGGCCTTTATCATTTCGTCGCTAAACTCACCATTATACTCTTCTGCCATTTTCCAATACAAATCATTAACACCTTTAGCTGCATTGTTTTTTTCAACCAGACTTAGCTGTGAATAATGAAATCCAGTAAAAAAGATACATCCCATAATTATTATAGTAATCATTGTAGTTACTAAGAAAGAAATATTATTAGCAGTTTTATCAATTTCAAATTTCATTATATTTTTCATTTCATTTCTTCCTTTCTAAAATAATATAAATACAGATCCTCAAGTTTCGGCGAGACAATCCGACTATTAGAAGAAGGTTTCTCCTTAGAAATAATTCTTAAAACTAGATTTCCTTCTTGGTGCTTTTGATTACTTATGATGAAATTGGATAAATAATAATCCAAATCTTTTGGATTAATTAGACATTCCCATACACAATTATCTATCACTTTTATCAATTCATTTCCAGTACCTCTGTTTTCCAACACTCCTTTCTTTAAGACCAAAATTTCATCCGCAATGTATTCAATGTCTGATACAATATGTGTTGATAACAATACAATTTTATCATCAGAAAATGAACTAATTAGATTTCTGAACCGAACTCTTTCTTTTGGATCGAGTCCTACTGTAGGTTCATCTAAAATGAGTAATTTGGGATCACCGAGCATTGCTTGAGCGATGCCTAATCTTTGTTTCATACCTCCTGAATATTTTCCGATTCTTATATTTTTTTCTGCACTAAGTCCTACCAGTTCTAATAATTCATTGCATTTTTTAATTGCACTATTTTTATCTATTCCTTTTAGTGAAGCCATATATAACATGAATTTGATTCCAGTAAAATTTGGATAATACACGAAATTTTGAGGAAGAAATCCAAGTTGCGACAAAAATAATTCTCGATCTTTTTTTACGTCTTTATGATCGAACTTTATGCACCCCCTATCTGCATCTAATAACCCACATATAACATGGAATAACGTTGTCTTGCCAGCGCCATTTGCCCCTAGTAGACCATATATTCCAGGTTCCAATGTAAAAGAGATATTTTTCAATACAGGAACTCGATCTCTTAATTTACTAACATCTTTAACTTCCAATACCATATTATTTACCTCCTTTATTATTGTTATTTATAACATTAATGGTATCATCATTTAGTTCCCAAAGGAAATCTGAGTATTTATATACGCTATCATCATGAGAAATTGATACAATAGTTAAATTATCATTAGAGTATAAATATTCAAATATTTCTTCTCTAGATTCCTTATCTATATTACTTAATGCTTCATCCAATAAGATAATTTGAGGCTTTTTAATTAAAGCCCTGGCTAAACCAATCTTTTGCTTTTGACCTCCTGATAAATTATTGCCATTTTCTTGAACCAAAAAATCCAAATCATTATTATGACCAACATCAAAATTATGTAGTCCAAAAATAATACTTATTTCCTTTACTATTGCAGTTTTCTCTTTGGTTAGATATTCTCCCATTAAGAGATTATCTATAATAGATCCCTGAAAAACAAAAGGTTCTTGTGGTACATATGCAATTTTACTTCTAACGGTACTCAATAGGATTTTTTCATAGTCTATATCATCTATACATACTTTCCCGCTTTGAGGTTTATATAGCGATGCAATTATTTTTAATAGTGTTGTTTTTCCACTGCCACTCTTACCTATTAGTCCAATTTTGCTTCCCATAGGTATATTCAAACATAGATTATGAAAAATATTTTTTGAATACTGATACGAAAAATCAACATGAATTAGTTTAATATCATAATTTATATTTTTGTTTGACACAGGTTGCATTTCAATGTTCTCTAGTTTTATTACAAACAAATCATTTAGTCGTTGCAATAATATATTTAAATTTTGAAGTTCATCTTGTACTAACACTAATTTTTGTACAGGTACAATAAAGAAATTTAACATACTTTGAAATACAATCAATGATCCCAAAGATAACTCTCCAGCTATTACCATAGAGGTACCTTTCCATAAAATAGCAAGTCCTCCTAATGATTCAGTTAAAATTACACCTGCTGTAATTAAAGCTTCTGTGCAACCTAGGTTAAATAACGATTTATTAGAATCTTCTACTTTTTTTAAAGCCTTATTAAAAAACCACGATACTTTATTCTGCATTACAATTACTGATCTGCCACTTATAATTTGATTCAATTCTGTCATTGATTCTGAATAAGATGAATAGTATTTTTTTCGATTTCTCTTTAAAAATGGTAGACCTAATATAAAAATCAAAATATAAATTACCAACATAGCAATAACAAACCAAAACAATTGTGAACTCAGCTTTAACAGTACTATAGTTCCAATAATTATACCCACCAGCTCTGTTGATACTGTAAAAATAATATTCAACATGGATCGTTGAACTTGTACTATACTTTGATATCTCGCAGTAATATCACCTGTTTCAAAGTAAAATATATCTTTTTCTGAAATATTTAAAATATGTGAGAAAAATGATTTAGCTAATCTATTACTTAATTTCTTTGTTAAATTACATATTACTACATCTCGTATTCCAGAAATTAGTGATTGGAAACAATAAAAACATAATAATATCAGAAAGAACAATCCGTATTGTACAGGTAACTCAACAAAATTATTATTATTCAAATCACCAATTATAAAATCATCTATTATGATTTTATACGCCCAAGCACCAAGAATTGAAATAATTGACATTGCCATAGATAGAAGTATCGCAACACCTAATATATTTTTATTTTCCATCAATAAAAATATGTATTTATAATTATTACTGAACGAAGGTGTTTCGCTTCTATATTCATCTTTATTAGTTTCTTGAAAGCATATTAATATCCCGGTCCAACACTCTAAAAAATTGTTTTCAGATAAAGATATGTGTCCATCTTTAGGATCAAAAATTTTTATCTTTCCATTTTTTATCTTCTTTAATACAACATAGTGACCTCCAATCTCCTTCTTTTCGATATGAAGAATCAATGGGAGCTGAAAATTACCTTCTCCGATTTCCTTTTTCAGCTCATCTAAAGTTCCTTCATATGCTTCACTTTCTATTCCATATTTTTTTGCTGTCTCAATGATGGATAATACACTTGCACCATTTTTATCGTATAACATTTTATTTTTAAGTATACTTATTGATGCTTTTCTTCCATAATAATTTAAGATTGTTGCTAAGCAGGCTGCACCACAATCTTCTTGATTATATTGGTAGTACCCTTTCAATCTTTTCATTTTATCACCTCAGATACTTACGATCTCATCAAAATAAGGTAAAATATGTTCTGAATACGTAAACACTAAAATACATCTATGATACTTTGTCTTAAGTAAATTTAAATATTTTATGATATTCTGCAAATATTCTTCTTCAAACTCATGAATAATTAGAAATTTTGAATCTAGAACCAAGGATTCAACTAGTTTAATTACTACCTTATCCTTAATATCCAAGTCGCAAATCCTATTTTCTAATATTTGAACATCACATTCAAACTCATCTAACATATTCTTTATTAACCAAATACACTCTTCAATATCTAAATGATTTTCTCTTATCTTTTCAAAATCATTACTTATATATCGCAAATGTTTTATTACTTTCTTTTTTCGCCCAGGCAATACCATCTTATCTATAGGAGTAATAATATGTTTCAGATAGATATCTTCGTCAATATAATTTATGTCAATATTATTTAGATATATTTTCCCATTATGTATCTTTTTTAATCGAGTCAGTCCGTAAAACAAATTTTCCATACTATTCATTGATCTATCAGCTGCAAAGACTGCATAACTTTTTCCACCTATAAATGTATATGTGAGCTGCCTACCAGATGCATCCACATAAATATCATCCCACTTAAGTTCACACATTTATTTTTCCTCCCATCACATGACTTAAACATACTTTCACTGTCTTTCTTATAACAAAATAGATGATTAATAAAGTTATACACAAAACAAGTAAAAATACTTCATTAGGCAAATAATGAAATTTAGGTATAAAACATATTCCTATATCTCTTGTCATCTTTTGTATATTATAATAATAATCTGCACCTATACGCGTATACAAAAAACTAGGTAATATATATTTTGTCGCAATGAAATTGCCCAATGGAATATAAAAAACACTTATTAACATAATCAGTAAAAAATATCTTCGAGTTAAACAATTGTAAATTTGTCTTCTCTCAATTCCCATTATTCTATATCGAATTAATCCAGACTTATTGATAGATATATATATAATTAACACAAATCCACTGTATAATGCCATAATCAGCCCCAACAAAATACTATACATTCCTAGCATTTTTTCCGATTTTGCAGTATTAGGCATCCATAATTCATATGCATCTTTTTCACACTTAATTGTAAAATTGTCAGGTAATATTTTAGTAGCATAAGATTTAAAATTGTCTATTTTACTTTTTGATTGTAAAATATAAGAAGCCTGATAATCAGTACTAACAAAATCTTTTCCATACTCTGTTCCTATTTCTGCATTCAATTTTATGGCTGTTGTATTAGGCATATATATGGTGTTGGCATCTTCAATGAGCAAGAAATTTGCCAAAGATCTCATTCTGTCTTGATCAGATCTATAGTATTCGTTTGTATGTTCATCCTCTTCATCATGGCTATGGGTATGATCTAAAAATTGCTTAATTGTATTATTAACTTCTATATTCTCATTTTCTCTATTATTGCTTATTTGGGGTGAAAAAACTCCTATTACAATAAATTCTCTTGTAATATGTTGTTCAGCATTTGAAGGATTGCATATTTCCAGATTTAATGTTTCGCCAACCTTAATATTATTATTTTCAGCTACAATATTACTAATTATCAATTTATTATCTGCATTTTGTAACTCTTCTAGGCTAAATGAACGCCCAGATTCCAAATAGATATTTTCAAAAAGTAAATCATAAAAATATTCCTTGTCCACACCCTTAACATTAAATAATCCAACTCGAGCATCTTTATCTATATCCCTTAAAGAAGTTGATAGAATACTGTCAATATAATTTATCTCATGTGATTTGACATCTGGACTATTTGCCAATTGTACAACTTCATCATAACTAGGATTTCTAATTTCGACATTTTCACCAGATTTATTATTTTTAATAGATTCCATATCAAATTCCACCGTTGAAATTGTTTTTACATCATTCACCACATTTTTTTTATATATTAAAATGTCAGAAAATGCAGAAAGGCAACTAATATACCCAAGGAAAGCTCCTAATAAAAAAATGAGATTTACGACTTCTATCATTATTTTTAGCTTTGATTTTATATTACATCTGTGCATATATCCTGCTCCTTTCACTCTTTACTCAAATAAATCATCTTTTTGCAGTTTATTTAAAATTAGGTATTGATTTTATTATACAATTATATTATCATTAAATTACAGTTAATACAATACATTGTTTTATCAAATGGACATAAATCCAGAGATAAAGCAGCCACACAATGAAAGGAGGATTCATATGAAGAAACTCAGTAACGAACGGAAGACAGAAGTTGTTGGTGGACTTGGCTGGCAGTGGAAATGCTTAACAACAGGTTGGGAAAGTGGTTGGCACTTAACTTACAGCGGTGCATTAAAATTGGCTACTTCTCACGAGCAGAAATATCCGGGACACAAAACAACTGTATTTGCTGTTTAAGTTCAAATTAGTGGGGAGATTCTCAAAGTGGGATCTCCCCACTTTTTCGTAATCAATATTTGTTTTGGTTATGAATTGTAATGTTTTACATGACATACAAACAGACTTGAAGTATAATTACAGTAAGGACTAAACGCTTAAGGATATTCAATATTTTAATAACAGACAGGAGTAAATTACATGAAAAAGTATAATATCAGTGGTAGAGAATTTGAAATATTAGAAATTTTTTGGGAACAAAAAAGAGCATTTACCGCTAAGCAAATTCAGGAAATCAATCCAGAACTTTCTCTAAGCACTATTCAAAACACTTTGAAAAAGTTAGTAAAAAAGAAATTGATTAAAATTGATGACATAGTCTATAGCGGTACTGTATTATCACGTAGTTATATTGTTTGCATTACTAAAGAAGACTATATATTAAATCAATATGAGCACATAGAAATACGAAATTTATTGGCAAGTTTTCTTGGAAATCAAACTAGAGAAGACTTAAGCGATGAAATAGAAAAAATCGAAGAATTATTAGAGAACGAGCGCAAAAAACTTTAGGAGTAAGGATATGGGAATTTCGCCAACAATTTTAATATCTAGAATTTTTGCAAGCATAATCATTTTCATACTGCAGTCACTTTTACTACGCTACTTATCGAAGCGAGACTTGATAAATACTAAATTGTTAATTAATATTTCTTTTCTTTTTGCGTTTATTTTATGCTTACCATTCGAATTTCCCTTTACTATTACAGTACCTTCAAAAAGAATTATGCCATTAATCTATAAATTGTTGGTCTTTAATTTGTATGCTGGATTCCAAGTACTTGATCTTATTATGGTAATTTGGATTGCAGGATCAATAATAAGTCTTGTTCGTTTGATGATCAAATACTATCACCTTATTAAATTTATAAAATTATGTTCAAAAGACCTTAAACGATGGGAAAATAATTTTTCTAGTAAACATAATTATTACATATTAAGGCTTAATATCCCTGATGCCCCTATGGTAATTGGTTTATTCAAACCTATTATTATATTACCTGATTTGCAGTTTTCTGACAAAGAATTAGACTTTATTATAAGACATGAATGTATACACATTTCCAACAAAGACTTATTGATTAAATATTTTTACGAATTTTTTATATGTGTATATTGGTGGAATCCGCTTGTGTACTCTTTTCGTAATTATACGAATCAACTAATTGAAATACGAACAGATGATTTATTGACTTGTTCATATACAAATCAAGAAAAAATTGATTATATTAATTCTTTGGTTAAAGTTACTACTATGACTAAATCACAAAAAATTCATCCTTTTTCTGCATCATTTTCTACAACAAATAAGAATTTATTGTTTAATCGCTCTAAAAATATACTTTTAAAACCGAAGAGTGCAAAATATAATTCAAAAATTAGTTTGTTTTCCATTATATTATTTATACTAACATACTTTATGCTTTCATCATTTGTCATAGAACCATATTTCATTAAGGATAGTGATAAAAATAGTAGCTTTGAAATATCAAATGACAATGCTTATTTAATAAAAGATGACGAGCAATACCTTTTATATGTCAATGATCAATATATTGCAACGATTACTGACTTGGATTCAGATCCAAATTTGAAAAACCTAAAAATTCTTTCTAAGTAGGAGTAAATTGAAACATGCGAAAACTAAAAGAAATATTAATATGTATGATAATTTGTATTATTTTTATGCAACCAGTAACAGCGTTAGCCAGTGATGTTACCTCCCCTCGCATATATTCATCGTCATCAACTGTGAGTCCATTATCAGATATCATTAAGTGGCGTTATAAATCTGTAAACGGGAAGTTATACAAAAGATTATATAACTATTCGAAGGGTCAATGGATAGGAGATTGGATTCTAGTTCCTTAAGAACCACATAATAAAACCAAACATTACAACCCGATTTTTCAAAATTAATAAATAAATGCATAATAGCAATACTTAAAAGAATAATTATTAGTAACCGAGGAGAGCTGGATATTTTTTTCGAGAGTATGAAGGAAAAAATGTTAATAACATTCTTCTATGATAAAACAAAGGTGGATTGCTTTGAAATTAGACACCCCACTGGGTGCAAATGCATTTATAGTAAAGAAATATAAGAAATATTCCAAAGACTTGAAACAGCAGGCAGTTTTAGATTATTTGGCAGGACGTGGTTCTCAAGATGATATTTGTAAAAAATATGGTATTCGTTCAAAAGCTAAGTTACAAATCTGGATAAAGAAGTATAATGGTTATGAAGAATTAAAATCTTCCGGAACAGGAGGAAACGCTATCATGACCAAAGGAAGAAAAACTACTTTTGAAGAACGGGTTGAAATCGTACAGTATTGCATCGCACATGACCGTAATTATGCCAAAACAGCAGAACAATATCATGTTTCTTACCAGCAGGCACGTAGTTACACTGTTAAATATGAAACTGGCGGAGTAGAGGCTTTAAGAGATAATCATGGCAAGCGAAAAAGCCCTGATGAGATGAATGAACTGGAAAAGTTACGTGCCGAAGTAAAAATCCTAAAAGCAGAAAAAGAACGTGCTGAAATGGAGGCATCATTCTTAAAAAAACTCGACGAAATAGAGAGGAGGCGGGGCTGAGCCTGTTACGGCACAAACATATTTATCAGGCTATTAAAGAAGAAAACGAAACATATGGTTATCCTGTCAGTGCGCTCTGTAAATTAGGAAATGTGAGCAGATCTGCTTATTATAAATGGTTACACCGGAAAGTTCCGTCTAAGGAGGCTGAAAATGAGCGTATTGCAGAAACGATTGAAAAAATACATACAGAATCTCCGGATAAGGGTTACCGAAGAATACGAGATGACCTGGAACGCTATCATGATATAAAAGTGAATGATAAACGGGTACTTCGCATTTGCAGGAAAAAGAATATTAAATCAACAATTAAATACTCGAACAACGGTTGCACACGCCAGGCTTCAAATCCACAGTTTATAGCAGAAAATGTATTAAATCGGGAATTTTACGCTGATGCGCCAAATGAAAAATGGCTTACTGACGTTACAGAGTTTAAATATTATATCGGTCAAGAAAAGCATAAGATATATTTGAGTGCTATTCTGGATCTTTATGACAGAAGGATTGTATCATATGTAATCAGTGATTCAAACAATAACGCTTTAGTGTTTGATACCTTTGACAAAGCCATTACATGGAATCCAAATGCTCATCCATTGTGTCATTCTGATAGAGGTTATCAATACACAAGCCGTACTTTTCATGCAAAATTAGAAACTGCCGGGATGACACAAAGTATGTCCAGAGTTGCTAAGTGTATTGATAACGGTCCGATGGAAGGATTCTGGGGGATTATAAAACGAGAGCGCTATTATGGTAAGAAATTTACAAGTCGTGAAGCTCTTGTAAAAATGATTGAAGACTATATCGAATACTACAACCACAAACGATTGCAAAGAAATCTGGGAGTATTAACTCCTTTTGAAAAACACGAACAATATATGCTGGTAGCATAAAACTGCCACCAGCTTTTTACATCTGGTGGCAGAAACAATTTTAATTTTTTAATTGTCTACTTGACGGGGAGCAGTTCAAAATGGCTTATGTGATAATTCTTACTGGATTATTTATTTTTTTCTTTTAGTTTTAAGATATATTCTTCTTCTGCCTGTTCTAATCGTTTCTGAATAGCTTCCTCCGATGGCAACTGCGATTTTATTTCTTGTAAGCGTATATTATCGTAAGTTGCAACTCCCATAGGTGTCTCTATTCCCTGAAAAGCCCACTGAACCTCTGTCTGGTCCTTATCTTTACATATCAGAAGACCAATTGTTGGATTATCGGATTCTGATTTCATTAACTCATTGACCGCATTTACATAGAAGTTAAGTTTTCCTGCAAACTCTGGTTCGAATGATACTGCTTTAAGTTCAACAACTACATAACAGCGAAGCTTAATATGATAAAAGAGCATATCTATTTTTCTTGTTTTACCAGCGACGATAATCTCTTTCTGTCTTCCTATAAAGGCAAATCCTGATCCAAGCTCTAACAAGAAGCGTGTAATATTCTGCTCTAATGCATCTTCCAACTCTTCCTCATCATATCCTACAGGAAGTGATACAAAACCGAAATCATAAGTATCTTTTACTATTTCCTGTGCAAGTTTTCCTTGTATGGCAGGAAGTTTTTCCGCAAAATTAGTAAGTGCATTACCTGATGATTGGTATAAATTTGCTTTTATACAATCAACAAGTGTACTCCTGCTCCAGCTTTCTTCTATTGTTTTTCTCACATAAAATAAAGCTTCTTCCATTGTTTTACATTTTGTTACTATTTCCACATGATGTCTCCATGGTACAAATCCGAAGATTGCAGGAAATTCTATTTCTGCACCAGCTTGGTGCAGTTTTTGATTTTCACTAATTTCTGCACCAACCTGTTGCAGTTTTAAGCTGTTTAAATCGATACTGTCTTCAATCGTATGAGCCATTTCTGAAAAGATATCGCTTGATGAATAAAACAAGTACCATTTTTTCATATTCCAAAGATTTCTTGCTGAAAAGCCTTTTTCATCAGGAAATTCATTTTGTAAATCGAGACTTAACTGCTCTACAATTCCTTTTCCCCATTTTTCTTCCGCTTTTCTTTCTACTAAATCCCGCCCCAGTTGCCAATTAAAGTAAAGCCGTTCTGTATTAACTTTAACAGCAGTTTTTATCTGTGTAGTTATATAACGTTGCTTCACATCATGAATCCATTTTACATAATCAGAATCTAAACTAATATCATGCGACTTCACAATATGAGGTTTTGTTTCTTCAGGCATATTATTCCCCACTTCTTCATGATTTTTTCATTCAAAATTTTAATCAATTAGTGTGCGGAACAATTACCGCACACCAATTAATATATCACAAAAAGCGTTATTATACTACCGAAACATGATTTTCTTTTACCTTGGAAATTAGCTCGTTTAATATTCAATCCTAAAATAATCCAAATACGCCTTATACTTATCTTGTGCTGTCAGACAGGTATCGGTCAGATAACCTTTTTCGTTATCCCATTCCTTCAATCCACGATAATAGAACAGCTTCAAATTATCCTCAATAATGAACGGAACAATATTGTATTTCAGACACTCCTTAAACATAATCAATCTGCCTACACGTCCATTACCATCCTGGAACGGATGAATTCGCTCAAACTTCACATGGAAGTCAAGAATATCCGCAAAGGCCTTTTCTTCTTTGGCGTTGTATTCCGTTAGCAATGCCTTCATTTTATCGGCAACTTCTTCCGGAAGGGCGGTATCCATGCCGCCGACTTCATTCGGAAGTTTCTTATAATCGCCAACAGCAAACCAATCTTTTCTGGAATCACTGGTTCCATTCTTCAAAACCAAGTGAATTTCTTTGATGAACTTCTCCGTCAGAGCTGCTTTTGCGTGATCAATAATCACATCAATACAACGGAAGTGATTTGCTGTTTCAATCACGTCATCCACGTTCAGCACTTCTTTTTCTACACCGATGGTGTTGGTTTCAAAGATATATCTAGTCTGATCGTGCGTCAGACGGCTTCCTTCCATATGGTTAGAGTTATAGGTCAAGTCAATCTGTGTCTTATGATAAATCCCGCCGGAGTATTTACTTGTCTTCTGCTCTTTCAGAATATCCAACAACGTAATCGGTTCTTCTTTTCTTTTGTTGATGCGCTCCGGTTTTTCTGCGTTTTCTGGAATGTTCCATGTCTTACCAGTGAGAAACGCACCGTTCACACGCCCCTTTGCACAGTAATTTCTAACACTGCGTTCTGACATATTCCATTTTTTTGCTATATCAGCAACTAAAAGGTATTTCATCTGCCATCCCCCATCCATTATAAATTAAATCTATAACATACTAATCTACTGACTAGTATATCACACCATCGGCAAAAACACCATCTTTTTTACATATCGAATCGTTTTTAGCCGATACAACAACTGTTTCCTAGTCAGATAACTTTATTTAAATGGATGCTATAAATAGCTAATACTCTTTCAAAGGATGAATTTATACATTATATCGTCTAATAAGTTTTACTTTCATTTTCGCACATGATCATGCGGCTGTTTTCGTTCAAATTGTGCGATTATATATAAAGGTGGCTGTTTTTAATCAAAATAAAAATGGCGAAGTGCTTATCGTAACACTCCGCCGAAAACCTAACCGATTTGAGCAAAAAAATGCTTGGTTAGGTCTGCTTTATTATTTTATGCAATTTCACTGCATTTATACACTTAAATAACTATGCCCTTTCTATTTACAGCTCTAATGTGTCAATTATATTCTTTAATGCGTCTGCTGATTCTTTTAGCTTCAATGCT
>OKTB01000412.1_pt1 | contig 25354 bp, 27 predicted proteins | sample 1606131 | NCBI WGS metagenome assembly OKTB01 (sample SAMEA3879518, study PRJEB24766) | human gut metagenome | biome: human-associated habitat; feature: feces | place: USA | collected 1985/1987
GACAACTCTACGACACCCTATATAAAAAAGAGACCAACCCTTTTGGGTCAGCCTCTTTTCAAAGTTACGAAATTTCTATCACTTTATCAATCAATTCGTTGCGTAATTATTGAACATTTCACGACAGACCATAAGTTATAGAGAATGGCATTGATGATTTCAATCGAACTGTTTTTTGACACAAAACCGCATTTCGTTATAGAAAGATGAGGAAGTATTTCGTTTTTTATTGTATCTTTGTTCACATACAGCGTACATATTATTTATTAATAATTCTACCTATACGCTGTTTGACGACATTTTAATCGACATACATAAGTTTAAATCACTTCAATATGTGCAGCGAGGGGAAAATACCAGAAGGCAAAGTCGTGGATATGTATTATTTTAGCGATTCACGGCCAGATCCAGTTGAGTATGAAATAATACGTAAAGCAATACTTGAACTTATTGAGAATCGTTTGGATGACAACAATATACTTTGTCTGTACGGAGATGACGGTGTAGGAGTAACGACGGTTCTGTCGCAATTCGTTCAAAAGCACTCCACACATTGTGTCAGCTACTTCTATGACGGATTGAGCGTTATGTGGCTTAATCCGGATGTGATGGAACATAGCATTGTGGAGCAATTGTATTGGTTTGTGTTTGGAGGTGATGAGCATTTCAACAGGTATGACGCTCAAAATCATACTTTGGCCACATTGTGGACACGGGTATCACGAAAAATCAAAAATGAAGAGAAACCGCTCTATTTTGTGTTTGACGGGTTCGATGATTTGCCGGTAGAGAAAAAGGAGGGCGTAAAGCGCCTTTTGGCCAATATGGATTGGAGTAGAGGTAGGTTTATATTCACAGGAAAAAAAGAGAAAATCAAGGAGTTATTGCCAATGGACAACAATTTGTCTATTAGCGAACATGAAATAACACCTTTTGAGCAAGCAGACATCAAAGAGTTTTTCAGAAAAGCCCAAAACAACCTTTCTGACGAAGAACTAGGCTTTCTTTGTGAAATTACAAGAGGGAACGGTCATCGAATGGAGATAGTCCTTCACCGCTACATTGCTAAGAATAAATTGCAAGATTTGTTGCAATCAAATTTAACAGGTGAAAGTGATTTATACGATGAGGATTTCCATTCTTTATTTGAGAAAAGCGACTCTCTGACGAAAAATTTCTTCGCCTTGCTGACTTATGCGGACTTTTCCTTGCACAAGTCTATTGCAGCTGCAATCTTGAATGTCTCAACGGAAAATTTTGAAAATCTGGCGAAACGCCATAGCGATTTTGTTTCTATTTCTGCCGATGGATATGGTAGGTTATCGCAACAGAGCTTTCACAAATACCTTAGAAGAAAGCTCAAGAGTCTCAAGCAAGAAACAGAATTGCGAATACTCCACGAGTTGCAAAATCATGAGAACGAGGTTGCTTATACTCGTGTTATACCAACACTGATGAAATCATTGGGACAGACGGAAAACCTTGTGTCTTATCTCAGTAATGAGAATATGCAGCAAATTCTTGTAACAGGACAATCACAGGCTGCACTAAATGAACAATGCGAATTTGGCTACAATGCTTGTAGTACAAAGATTGGTAGATATGCTTCAGCTATATTCCGTTTTGCCGTCAACAGGTCAATGTCGCGAGAGACAGAAAAAAATGAACTTTGGGATTATGAACTGGAAGCCTTGCTTGCAACAGGCCATATTGAACAAGCATTGGCATTAGCACAAAATGTCTACTTGTCAGAAGAACGGCTAAAATCATTCCTCATAATAGCAAGAAGGAAAAAACTACTCAGTTCCAATGACTATGATATAGTGAAAGATAATATAGACCAGTTGGTTTCTATCATAGAGTTTGAAAAGATTCCTGACAAAGCTATCGAATTAGCCAAACTATTACTCCCTATTGACTACAAGGCAGCCATCTGCATTGTTGACCGGGTAACAAGAGCCAACAAAGAAACGATAAATGCTGACAAGGTGTATTCGATGATGTCTTTACTGGCTAACAACAAGACCGACGATGAGATGGGTAATATTACCAACTTTGATGTGGTCAGTTCAAAAATAGAGAATAACGAACTGCGCTCATTTACCAATGCAGCCAAGAGTTTGTTTGCAAATGCCTCTGTCGACCAATTCCTGACAGAACTGAACAAGTTGCCGAACAATTCTCGAAAACTTCATCTACTGCAGTTCTGGTTGCCGGAACATAAAGAGAAAGAGGGTATTGGCAAAGCCATACTAGAAGCTATTCAATTAATTGTGGCAGTATCAGGTACAGATATGCCCAAAGCAAAAATACTCAATAGAGTATGTCAATCCATGTCGAAAATGAACGAAGATGAGATGATAAAGGCGATGGCATATATTGAATCAATGTCTGAAACCATCAAATATCCCACTTTCGACTATGTGGATGCTGAGTTGACAATCATTGAAGCGACAAAGGATGTCTTGCCTCAAAAGAGCAAGGAGCATTTAGAGAACATATATCTACATATCCTTGATTTGACGGATGATTCTGTAAAGGTGGCTTGTCTGTCTAAATTGTTAGGAAGATTTGATCATTTAGGTGAGAAGGCAGAAACAGAAAAGACTTTGGGGTGTTCAAGCGTTGATATAAGGAAAGAAATCACAGAATTTGTCAATAAGCTCCTGCAAGAAACAGCGTATCATCTTAAGGTCGTGGAAGAACCTATTAAGGCGTTGGTATGCGACTATTCGACTATGATAGATGAATTGGTAGTTGGTATCAACACCGATGAAAGAAAGAAGAGAGCCTATTCTTTGGCCGCCACACACTACTTGTTGAAGCAGGATGAAGAAAAAGTTTCTCCCAACTATTTCTTTGAACTAATCTCAAAAACAGACAACACATACGACAATAGAGAATATCCTTTAGAGTTGCTTTCCGGAATGCTCTTGTATTCCGAAAAGGTCAATCATGCTGCATTTTTGCCCGTTGTGAAGAAAGAGTTCCATTTCTTTGAAGAATTGGAGCGTGCATCCCAAAAGGTTATGATATTCATGCGCTTGTATTTATGGATAACAAAGAATTTCCCTACAGATAAATTTGCAGTGAAACTTAAGGATTCTGTTATGAAGAATTGGAACTTGATAGACACATTGAAAGCGCAAATAGAATGTGGATTCTTCTTGGCAAAGAATTTTGCCAAGACTTCAAAAGAAGATGCGGAAGCTATCTTGAACAAATGCCACGCACTCAAAGCAGAGTGTTTGTTGGGATCATCATCATGCGTGTCTGCTTATGAAGTTGCCATGAAACTTTATGTGCGTTCAATGTCGCTATTGATAAGATATGGCTTGAGTAGTGACGAATGTATGCTGTCGCAATTCAGAGACGACATAGATTCACAACTGTCATGTGTTGAGAAAGTGTCAATATGGGGGAATATCGCTTTGGAATACTATTTGGCTAATAATCATCAGCAATTCGACAAATTGTGCATGGAATATATACCCACTGACTTTGACGGGCTTTCTGTTATGAGCCAGAAATGTATCATCTATCGTATTGCACCTGCGCTATTTATCTATAGTCGGGACACGTTTTATACGCTATTGGGTAAATACGATGATACATTCAAAAATGATTGCCTACGTTGTATCGCCGAGTTTATTATTGGCAAACACTCCTTTCTGTCCGGCACGTCCATAGAGCTGAAAGCATACGACTTGGATTATAAAGACTATCAAGACTTGATAGCCGTCTTAGAACATTCTACCGCTGATGAAACATATTATCAATTAATCACTATAATTTCAAGGAGTTTACGAGATGGAAAGCCCAAGCATACACTAAGCGTGGAACAGAAGAAGACCATAATCAAAAGTTTAGAACTAGTCGTTAGTAACAATCTACCAACAGCCAAAGGCGTACAGCACGATGGTTACAAGATAGCCTGTTTAGCTTCATTGAAATATGTGAATGGTGATTTTGGGAACGACAAAAAAACATATTGGGAAACTGAAATTGGAAAAATTGGGAATAAAGCAGATAGAGCATTTCTCTTCTTGCATATAGCCCCTTTCTTTAAAAAAAAGCAAGACAAGACTGATTTTTTCCAAAAAGGAATCCATTTGGCAGATTCGATAGCTTCCACTTACGATAAGGTAAGCCGTTTGGACATGAGCATCAACGAGTGCATGGAAAACAAGCTCAGTGATATGGTCAAGCCTATTGCAGAGTCTGCTTTGACTAGTTTGCGCATAAATGGTACGCTTGAAGACCATCAAAGGCTAATTGACATGATATATCAGCATAAGCCAGAATTAGCGGAAGAAATGGTCGATAATATGGACAGAGACCCTGCGCGTGTGCAATACAAGCAACGATTGCTTAATCATATATCATCGGCTAAGAAATTGAAACAAGCACATGAAGATTTTGACAAAGATGATTTTAGTAGGATTTACCGCCTTTCGTTAGAAGAACAAATAAAATTCTTTGAAAAGCGATTGGATGACATTGTCAATGGTACCGGGCAGTTGTTGGATATAGAAACGATTTTCAATGTTTCCATTAAGCACATATTTGCAAATAACATTGAAAATACACAATGGGCTATCCTTTACATAATGGAGGACATCTTTAGAAAGTATAAATTATCCAAGGAAAATCGGGAATTGTTGCTTTGCATTCATAGTGCATTGCGTTTCAACCTAAAACTCGCACTGTCGTTGGGAGCTGGCACAAAAGAGCGCATCAACCGTGTGGACAGTTTAATTCATAATCACACCAATTCTGACGATGGTTATATTCAAGTTGGAGAGGAGGATAAAGCGATGGCGTATATCACCAATTGGTATCAGTCTGTACACTACAACACCTTGACAATCATCGACCCTTATTTTAAACCAAAAGATTTAGATATAATCAAGACGCTTTGTGATATTAACAATGAATTGGAAATAAGAATTCTCGCCCATCGAAAGGAATACTGCAACGAGGATTATTCCTCTCAATGGCGCACAATATCTTCGGGTGTAACCAACCGTATAAAGCTCAATTTTGTGTGGTACGCAGACAAACCAGATGATGGCCCTATGCACGACCGTTATTGGATTTGTTCAGATGAAGACAATAACATTCACGAAGCTATCATGCTCTGTTCGGTAGACTCTTTGGGTAAAAAAGAGTCTTCTATTACAAAAGCTGATGATACTATAGCATTGGTTGCACTCAATTCATATATGAGATACGCGTATGCACAAATAAAGACCGTCAAAGGACGAAGTTTACAATATGATAGCATGAATTTGGATTAATTCCTTACGAATGAAGGGTTTTAAGGGGAGGGGATTACGCACAGATGAACTGGCTTATGATTATGTGATTGCGACACTTCAAATGTACCGGGTATATCAGAATGAAATGTGCCGCCCGTATCACTTTGAAATGTACCGCCTGTAGCGGAATCAAATGTACCCCCTGTTAACCAGTGCCAGCGTGGTTGGGGGGGGGTAGACACTTTGGAATGGTCGCAAACGGTTTGACAATGTAACTTTGTGGTAATAAGAATACCACAGGGTTATGGCAAACGTAAAAGCGACAATGACAGACATCAGAGTAATCATCCGCGAGCTCTCACGCGGGACATCACTACGAGAGATGGAACGAAAGCTGCAACTTAGCCGCACCTCTTTAAGGAACTATCGTGACCGCGCTGAAGCGACCGGCAGGAGTATGGCTGATCTCCTTTCCTTGAACGATGCTGAGCTGCAGGCAATTATGCAAAAAGGCGACGGCCATCGTGGCAGGGACGCTGACAGGTATGCCTTTATGCAAGAGAATGTCGAAGGCTACGCAAAGGACATGATGCGCAAGCACATGACCTATGGCGTTCTGAACGAGGAATATCTTAGGAGCACGGACAACCCTTACGGATATACGCAGTTCAAGGCAATCATCCAGGAATACGAAAAGAACCACGACTACAAGTACCGTCACACGTACGAACCAGGTCGTGAGATGCAGTTTGACGCTACTCAATATTGAAATAGTTCATCTTTAATTTTTTCGTATGACTTAGTACGTTCTCACTGGTTATTCTCTTTTATTGCCTATTTCGCCATATTGTTTAAAACTGAAAACATTTAAGAACTTGATGCCTTCTTGTTCGTTAAAAATAAGAACTTATAAGGACTTATCTTTGAGAACATACTTCTTATTACCCCAATAAATATCAGCAGCTATTTTTAAAAGATATGGTGTCTCTGCAATAATTTCACCAGCAGACAACAATCCATGCAATAATTTGTTTCGGAAGTTTACGCCAGAGCTATTATTTAAGAAAATTTCCACATCATTTAGGAACTCATCATCAATGAACCCTTTGAGATTTTTAAGGACAGTTGTCAAGTTTGCTTCATCCTGGTTTGATTCCTTTTCTAGTTTCGCTAAATCACCACAAAATTCTTCAGCCCATCCTCTTAAAGCACTTTCTATTTGGGGAACTAGAATAGAGGAAGATTCAATAAACTCACGTTTTAATCCATGCAAAAAACCAAGATACCATAATTCTAGTGTGTCTTCGGGGATGAATGAGGGCTTGCATCCATGTATTAATTGCGCAAGATTGTTTTCGTTAATTTCAACACTATTATTTTCAAGTTCCGCGATTAGCATACTCACCAAATAGTTTGTTCTTATACGTATATAATTATGGCATTCAAGTTCTATCTCTCTTTCAGCGCTACATTTACCCTCGATATTGCCTATTTTTCCAATTTTTTCAACTGCGCCAAAGAATGATAAATATGAGGATTTTCCAACTATTCTCTTGTATTTATTAATGTTCTCTTTTGTCGTATAAGGTATTCTTGTCCATTCTATTATCACATCTTCAAAGCGGTTGATATTCATTCCCTTTACCCATTTATCTACCTGTTCTTTGAATTTTTTATCGACATATGTTGAGGGCACACCAACAGCAAGAAGCATTTCTGCAAAGTAATTTTGCGCTTCGACATACTCTTTTTTTATTCGTTTCTCGTCTTCAGGATATAATGCTTGGACACTTGAGATTTCATCATATGCACTTTTAAAAAACTGCACGATAGTAGGATAAAAGGTATTCTCTTCACGAGAGTTCCATACTTTCAGTCCTTCTCTTTCATGTGATAGCGCAATTCTATATGATGTTTCATGTTCAGATATTCCTCCGATATAGAATAAACCTTTTAATAAGTGACGTTCGCAATCATATTGTTCATTATCGGCAAAATTTTTGATTTTTAATTCTATCGTATCATAATACTTAACAGGTAAAGGCTTGTAGCTTTTACTACGAGCGATTAGCACCAGTTTCCACTGGTTACCATAAAAAGAATTTGACTCAAGTCTATTAATTATGGTTTCAAGGAATGATTCTTCACATAAGGGAGGAATTGCCCTGACATCAACTGCACGAATCAGGTAATCACAATCCTTTTTTATATCAAAAAGGGATAAATAACGGGTTGAGATATTCTTTTTGTTCTCAAGGCCAGAACTATAATTGAGAACATCATCAATTCTTGCACTTAACTCGGCATTCTTAATCGTATCAATTGAAATGGACATCAGTTCCTGTCTTTCAGTTGGAGATAAACGGAGCTTCCCAATCCATGTTTTGTTCTCTCGCTCTGTCAGTGATGCGCTAACAATCTTATAGATAGTCTCATTAATCTGAGAATTATCAGATATCTCATGTTTGTGGCTAAAACAATACAATTGAAGTTTTGTGCCAAAAATATTCTCTGGCACATTTATCTGAATGTTTTTCAGGGTATTCATTCTTTATTCAGTAAAAGATACACTGGAGCCGAATTATAACAACATGTCAAGTCATACTTTTGACAAAAACTCATCCATCTGCCTGGAGCATTTTGAATGATTGCCGTTATAGTTCTTCGATATCAGTGACATCAGTTTTTTCTCCTTTGTCAGCAATATATCCGGAACTCTTGCTTTACTCAGAACCACACGAGAGCATACCCTGTGAACAGACACACCAGGAGTCTTCAGCAATACATTTATTGTTTCCGATATCTGCTCGATTGCCTTTTCATAATCCACACCTTTCAATTCGACAAGAATGAGGAGATCATCCTCTGTGTAAAGAGCATAATCACATTTATTGAAATCCTTGCCACAGATAACCCCTTCATCGACACGATAACAAACTAATTCTTTGTTCAAGTCGTTCTGCAGATTATAAATGCTTGCAGATCTTTTATCTTTCAATGCAACACGTGGTCTCTTCTCATGAAATTGCACATAGCCCGAATCATGATAATGCTGATAGAATGGAAAATCAGCGCTGTCATTTATCACTTTATCAACAATATCTCCACGTCTGTCAGGCTTTCGCAGTTTCTTACTCGTTCTCTCCATACAAATCCCTCTTCATCAGTAAATCAAAAGTCTCATTTATACAAGTTGATACAGAATCTATCTTTTCCGCCATGATATGCTTCAGCTCGGGATCAATTATATCTTCGACAGTTCCGTTGTCCATCACCATCCACGCGCAAATATCAGAAGGAGCAATCCAACATTGTCTCGGAACAATATCGCTCACGTCATTCTTTTGTCCCACCTGATACGCATAGATAAGATTATTCAATGCGGACAACACATATGGACTGTGGGTTGTTAAAGTAAAGCCATGCTCATGTCCATTTTCATTACATGTGCTCACCAAATTCTCCACCAATGATTTCTGGGTCGACGGAAAGAGATTTTGTTCAGGTTCCTCAACTATAAAATCCGTGTTCTGAGGAACAGTCAAAGACTTGAACACCTTGGAAAATTCAAGAATCCACCCAGTATACTCTTTATTTCCATCATACGCCTCATTGAAGCATTTATCTACAAGAGCCTGAGCATCAGCCTCATCTCCAGCAGGCATACGAGATATGATATATTTTTCCCCCAGTGAAAGCATAAGTTCTTTTTCTCTTTCTTTGTTTACGAAAGAGACTTTTCCACTGTAATCTTTAAAATACTGTCCGGAATAGTACTGCAGCATAATGAACAGAGGGACAACCGACTGCAACCCACTGCTTGCATTTGGCAACGATATGCCATAAGTTATACCATTACTGTGCTCAATCCTATCTTTTTCAAAAGGCTCATTATCATTGAAGAAGTATCTTACTCCCAGATCGAGAATGTTTTCCGTTTTATTTGCAGGGCCATAATATTCTCTGGCAGCAAGCCAGTCGAATAGAAAACTACGAAGATTTGTCGCCTTGAACTCATAGCCTTGTAATTCCGGCAATGTAACAATATTACGTTCAGAGGGAATATAGCAGACTTTTTTCCTCTTGTAGATCACATTATCCTTGAGATTCACCTCCAAGTTTGTCGGCAGATAATGAATCTTGATCGCATCGGTTTCATAGTAGATTTCAGAGCCGTCATTGAAATATCCGACCATCTTATGAAAGTTCTCAACGAGCGATTTGAAGGATGCAGCATCTTGTACTGCGTTAGGATTTTGCGTCGTTGCTATTTCTTTCTCTACCCAACTGCATGTGCTTAGAATCTTCGCAATCGTACTCTTTCCACTGCTCTGCGCACCAATCAGGATATTGAATCTTTTCAACTCAATGTCCACATTTTTTATTGGGCCAACACTCTTTATTATAAGATGCCTCATGACATAATCAATTTAACATAAAACAAACCCACCGATAAACAAATATACTTCGATTTTTTATGCGAAACAACACGAGTGAATGGAAACACAACTAAAATTTTGTCAACTCGCTTTTGCGCTCCCTTTTATGAAACTCTTCAAAAACGAATATATCCAGATAGCCTATGAGCATCTGGATACATTCAACGGTGAATCGAAACTGTTTGCAGGCCTCTGAGCCGTTACATTCCCCTACCGAATCGCCTCTTTGATGCAATCTACAATGTAGCGGACATCATCGTCAGTTACGTATGGGCCGGCAGGGAGACAGAAGCCTATCTTGAAGAGAGCTAGCCTATAAAGATTAAAGAAAAAGGACGAATCAACAACTTGATATTTTTTACTTTAGGCGCAATTTCTTGCGTACCGGCCTCTCCAGAAGCGTAACCAAGTCTTTCCAATCCATTCTATACACAGGCTGCTCTCCATCGTATTCCACTTTCATGAACTCGTATTCCGGAACAAACCTCTTTTCAAACAACTGGCAAGATATCTTGTCATATGCGAACAGGCGTATCAGACGTCTGTTCTTCGACATCACTATGAACACATCGCCCTGCTCAGGCTCGCGTCCCAACTGGTGACGTATCACTGCCAGTATCCTATTATACTTGCAGCGCAATTTCAAGCCTACATAATCCAATCCCTTTCGACTCACCTCTTTCCCATCTCCGAAACGGATTGCCACCGATATACAACGCATTAACTCCCGTTTGAACAACTGTTCGCTTTGGGCTGGACAGATGACGGAGATAAAGAAACACTTTGCTGAGACTCTTCCGTAGGACGACCTACCACTTTTATCTCCACAATCTTCTTTTGGATATTGCGTGAATAGTTTTCCATCACCTTATATGGAACGTTGTTCCTGCTGCAATACGCCTGTAGCGTCATCCCTCACGGGACCCATTCGCTTTGACAATCGAGGTAGAACCTCTCCAAGTCTTCACTGCTGTACATAACCTTTGCTTTTTTCGCTTAAGTTATGACGCTTTTTCCTGAGTCCAAGAATTGACCACTAACCGGCAGACAGACGTTCCAAAGTTTATCCTTTCTTTGTTTAGAGCCCACCATATAAATGATATTACAGGTCGTCTACTATCGAATTCTTATCCGTCCACTCATTTTCAATTCTATTTTCCTCTTGCAATGTCAAATTCAAACATTGCGCGATCGTTGTTCATTTGTTCTATCTGCTTATCAACAGGAGTCTCCCAATTGAGACCTGCATTGATTTCTGTAAACCTAGGCCTTTCGTCCACGTCAGTTTTCTGAAAGCCATAATGCAAAAGGAGAAACCCATTTTGATTTATCCTAAATTTACTATTATTCTCCCCCGTGTCAGCACTTCCTCCATCGTAAGTACTCTGATATATCAGGCCTGCTGCCTGTAATGCATCAGAGAGGCCGTCTTCATCATACTCATTGGTATACTTTTCAAGTTGAATCAAGTCCGTAAACGCGGTACGCTGTATTGCTATAACGAGTCTGTTGAATTGAGCCACACTAATATGTTCATTGATGACCGCCTTCATAAGATTGCTGACCAACGGAACACTATTGCTATTATTCAGCTTTTCAAGTATATCTAACAAGGAGGCGGCTGTACTTTCTTGATTTTCTTCAAGGTACTTCTTTATAAACTTCTGACGTTGCTCAGGTGTCGTGTCTCGCAAATTATAGAGAAAGCGAAACACTTTCTTTGTCAGATTGAAATCTTTGATATTGATAACAGTCTTATAGCCACTCACCAAAAGACCGAATACGGGAATGTCTTTTAAAAGGTCATTCTGTATGGCTTGGTCAATGGCAAACTCGCCTACCTGAGAAAAAGTAGTCAAAAGATTACTATTCTCAAGAGTCTCATCAAACGACTCAACAACGTTTGTTGTTTGATCCACCAATCTTGCTTCTTCGCTCATAGATTCTCTTAATGTACGCGTCCACTTTTCCGCATACCCTCGTTAACCGCTGATTTCCAGCGGTTTTGTTAATAATATTTTTTATGATTTTTAGTTTCTTACTAAAAAGCCATATAACATGGCAAGCAGCACGTCAAGTCTTCGCCTTCTTTCGCTGTTCGCAGTCGACGGAAAAGAGCTTTCAGATAGTCTTCCACATTTCGCTTTATCATCTTACAACTCTCGATCACCGAAAACATGAATGCATTATGTTTTGCAAATATTTCTCCTCCTATATTGCAGGCATTCTTCAAATTCATCTTTATCCTACGCATCATCTGCTCGCTCAAGTTGTTTGACAATTCAACCTCTCCACATCCCATCACCCGCTTCATCGCCGGCCACTCTCCAATAGCGTATTTCAATAATTCCTTCAACAACTGGCCGTTTGCCAAGTACGCTACTTGCAATTGAGTCTCTACTTTCATATCATCCAAGCTACTCATATTTCCCGAATAATGCAAGTAAAATCAGGCCCATTTTATTAATATACAATTATTTACAGGCACTTAATAAACGTACTATATCCTTTTATTTCCGCATACAGAAGCCTCTGTGAGCATAACCCTATCCCAACATCTTTCTAACCATTCCGAATAGTTCGTTAAGATAGCCTTCACTCTGCGACAACTCCATCCCGTTCGTGAAGCGGACCCGCACATCGAGGATTCCGAAGGGATTTTCATTCACGCAATCAGCGAGAGAAATGAAGAATGGGAAATCTATCTAACAGGCTGAAAGCTTTTCCATTTAGCAGGTATAGACAGGTCGTAATTCTGGGCAACCAGATGAACAACATCCGGAAGAAGGCTCTGCCTGAAACGACTCTCATAACGAGCCATCATTATTGGCTTCCCGTTTGCCAATACGGACAAATTGCTGGAATAGTGATTGGGCGGGAAATAGATATAAACTCTCTGCCCGGCAGCCTTGGCCAACTCAACGGCCGGAATCATATCGCTGTCTGCCGAAACAACAATAGCCACATCACAGTTCTTCTCATAGGCGTCTGCCACAATCTGCGTCACAATGCGAGCATCTGTCTCTTTCTCTTCATGCGTATGGATGATATTGCCGCAGCGGAAACAGGTAATGTCCTTGCTCAGATACTTGCCAAGAATCAACTGGAACTTTGGATTCTCCTTGTTTGCCTGAAAGAACGCATACTGGCGAGCGTTTTTTTGGGAATCATTCGTCGGACGCGCAGAGAAGTACTTGACAGCTATCAGTTCCTGGTCCGGCCGCATAAACCTTTCAAACAGCTTGACCACATCTAACCAATAGTACTGTTTCCAACGACGGTCACTGCGAAGGCCGTAATAGAAATTAAACCCGTCCACGTAGACGATAACTTTCTGCTGCTTCTCCATACTCTATCTTTTTAAAAAAAATTAAGCCACCCCGAGAGGTGGCGAGCCTTAGCCTTTTTCATCTAAGGGGAATAATTTTCTACAAAGATAAGGGTTTTACTTATAAAACCAAAAGATTTCTCTAAAAAAGTATAACAAAAAAACTTAATCCGCATCTTCGGAAACAGTCTTCCTGCGCCAGCGATCTTGAAGAGAGCGGTTTCCACGTCATTGGTGTAGGCTGTGGCACCTGCGTAAACCGGTTGCTTGTGCATTGGCTTCCAGACCGAACGGCACTCGATTTTCTTGGCGAGCATGAAGATGCGGAGGGCCTACACATTTTCGTTCGGCTGACAATCGGTCGTCGCACAATCTACGGCGTGAATCACACCTGCAGCGCCGCCCACTGCGGTCTTGATGACCTCCTTGTAGGCATCTTCAATCAAAGCAAAGCAACGACGAATCCACCCAAACGAAAAAAAATTCGCCCGAATCCTGTATAATCCCACAGATTACTCCAAAATTCGAGCGACTAATTCATCTCTCCCCTACAGTCCACGAACTATCTCCACGAAATTCTCCATCACATACTGCACATCCTCCAACGACATCTTCGTATTCAGCGGAAGCGTAATCTCATTCTCGAACAAATGATAAGCATTCGGGAAATCAGCGATATCGAAGCCATGAGCCTTATACGCAGTCATCATCGGAAGCGGCTTGTAATGGACATTCGTCGCAATACCGCGCTCGGCCATCTGCTCAATCACCCTGTTGGCCTCCTCCCTGGTACGTCCCTGGAGACGGACAAGATAAAGATGATGAGAAGAACAATGATCCGGCGCCCTGTGATTCAGATACTTCACCTGATGAGCCGCATCAAGCTCCGCATTGAGAGCATCAATGCCGGCATTATACATCGAAACCATCTCATGACGCTTCTCCAGCATTGAAGGATAACGCTCGAACTGCACAAGACCGAGAGCAGCCATGATATCAGTCATATTACACTTATACCACGGGCCAATGATATCGTACTCCCACGCGCCTAGCTTCGTCTTCGCGAGCGCATCCTTGTTCTGACCATGAAGCGAGAACAACTGGGAAAGACGGTAGATAAACTCGTTCCAAGTCTCGCCCTCAATGAAAGGAACCGGACTTCCGCAATACACCTGCTGACGCTCCACCTTCTCATTTCCGAACGGAAGATTCCAAGTCAATGCTCCTCCTTCAGCCGTAGTGAAATTCTTCACGGCATGGAAACTGAACGAAGAAAAATCAGCAATCTCACCAGCCATCTTGCCATGACGCGAAGCACCGAAAGAATGAGCGCAGTCATTGGAAATGGCGATGCGGCCCAGAAGCCTCTGAATATCATTAGCAGGACGGAACTTCGCCAAAATCTTCAATCACAGAAAAGCAGTCAACATCTTCATTTTGTCAATGTCACCAATCCCCAGCAAAACAGTTCCAAAGCCCACACTAAACCAACGCCCCACTAATACTCCCTCATCACCACCTCAAAAGCCTCCGCATACATCAAACCCCACTACTTCCTCAAAGAAGCCAGATACTCCTCATGCAAATGATAATACTTCATCATGAACAGCACATACGCCACAGAAAGCAGCGCCAATGCCACAAACAAGTAAATCCAATGCCAAGCCACAAGCGAAAGCCCACAAACAGACTCAAGAACCGGACAAAGGAAAATGAAGCCAACTGACACAGCAAGTTGCAGCAAAGCATAAAACGAAGACACCTTGACATGCCCAATCTTCAGTTCATTCGCCATCAGCTGATAAACATGCTTACGATGCGCCTCTCCCAAATTCTCATGCAACATAATACGATGACAAATAGTCAGGCATCCATCCACGCCATACACCAGCAAGAAAATCAGCCAAGTAATATCACCAGTCGCAAGAATAAGAGAACCTATCAGGAACAGCAAGATATACGCCACACCTATCGAGCCCACATCACCCGCGAAACACTTCGCCTTACCCTTCGGACGAAAATTGAAGCAGCAAAACACAACATCAGCAAGAATCACGACATAAATCAACGACTGATCCACAAATCCCATTGACGAATTAAGCAACGCCAGCGGCACAAGCGAAGCCAATGCATACGCACCGGTAATGCCATTCACACCATCCATGAAACTGATAATATTGGATGCACCCACACAAACCACCAACGCCACAATCACCATCCACCACATATCCCAGTGCAACAAATCCAGCTGATAAAACATCATAGCCATTGACACGAACTGTGCGGCCAGACGCACACTATCAGGAAGCGAACGGATATCATCAATGAAACTCACACCGGCAACCAGCGTCACCGCAAGCAAGAACCACAAATACTGAAACCCGAAGAACGCGCTCCAAATCCACAACGACAACAAGAAAATAATCCCCCGCCCCTGAGAACAATCGACGAATGCGACGAACGCTGATTAGGTTTGTCAATGATGTTAAACTTGTCCGCGATGCGGAAATAAATCATCTCCGCCGTCAGCAGGATGATGAAAATAATGATGTATTTCATGTTGACAGTCATTCTCTCCCGCATTGCTACGTATAGAAATTGATGTCAGACAGTAATGAAAACTCTGTTTCAAGACTTTCTTTATTGTTGATATCCGTTCTGAAAATCAAGGATGCATACGTTTCTGTCCCTTCGACAGATAATGTCGCTTCCAATTTGGAAAGCTCTCCATCGGCAAACTCATTAAACCATCTGTTGAACAATCTCTTTCTGCAGGCTTGCCTACCATCCATGATGTCGCAGATTGTGATAAGAGCATCGTTATGCAACGAGAAAAATTTCCAAATGATGTAAAGAATAGTATTTCTCACTAGATTTTTGTCTCCATTCAGATGATTCAGTTCATCAGCCCTGTCAATGTTCATCATAAAGATATCAACGGACAAGTACTCTGAAATGGGCGGATACTTTATGAATGTGACGTAGTAAGTATTTCCAGAATCGGTGTTGAAGCAATAGCCATTCTCCTCCTCATAAACATCATAATGGCTTGGCAAACTGAATTGAACCATCGTTGAATCCTTTAAGCGTCCCCTTCTCACGAATATAGGCACTGACAGCCTTTTTATCAGACATCATTTTTTTGAATGACGCCTTCACTATGTCAATGTCTTTCCGTGTTTCCACTGTGCTTTTCATAAGTAATTCTTTGTTTAACACACAATTGCTATTTGCACAAAAATAAAAACAATGTTTGTCATTTGCAAGTGTTTCGCCAGATTCTTCATAAATACCAATTCAAATGCTTTGGAATTTTAGGTAGGGATTGTCGTCAAATGTTTTCAATCCGAGCGAAGCAGCGGCCAATCCCTTCAATTTCCGCGTCCGCCCCATCAATATTTCAATTATATATCTGCTTCCAGTCCTTTCGTCCAGATTTTTTGTCTGTTTTTCATGACGAGGATACATCTCCCCCGCAAGAGATCCGCCTCGACCTTTTGACACCGTAGCACTATCCCGAACACCTCCGACACCTTCCGAAACCCCCACACACCCAAATCACCCAATGAAACGTTTTAAGAAAAAGGCCCTAAACCAACACCACAAAAACCTCAATACCAGAACTCCCTCACCCAGCTTCCACCGCCCAAACAAAAAGCCCAGCAAACAACACGCACCACCAAACTTCCAAGCCGAAGATTAAGGTCAATGCCAATGCAGACCTCACACCTCCAAGATACTTGTCAATGAAAATGTGCATCAATGTCCAACAAACAAAAAAATTCGCCCGAATCCTGTATAATCCCACAGATTACCCCAAAATTCGAGCGACTAATTCATCCCTCCCCTATAGTCCACGCGGCGCACTTCGTCTTAGAATGCTCACAGCCACGCAGACACGTTCGAAATCTGGGACACTATCTGATTGCCTCCTTGATGCACTCCACAATATACCGAACATCCTCATCCGTCACATAAGGACCTGCAGGCAAGCAGAAACCGACCTTGAACAAGTCCTCCTCCACACCATTTGTATAGACAGGAGCACCCGCATACACAGGCTGCTTGTGCATCGGCTTCCAAACCGGACGGCACTCGATCTTCTTGGCAAGCATAAACACGCGCAGAGCCTCCACATTCTCATTAGGCTGACAATCCGTCGTCGCGCAGTCCACAGCATGAATCACACCGGCAGCACCACCGACAGCCGTCTTGATAACCTCCTTGTAAGCATTCTACTGACCCTGAACATGAACCTCCGGGTCCAACGTCGCAGCACAAAGCCAGAAATTCGCATCAAAACGCGGATCCTCAGGCTGCTTATGAATATGAACACCAGGAACATCAGCCAGCAACTCCTCATAAAGCTTCTGGACATGCTGATGATGCTTGATATGCGAATCCAGAACAGTCATCTGGCCGCGACCGATACCCGCACAAACATTCGACATACGATAATTGTAGCCTATAGCCGTATGCTGATAATAAGGATACGCATCACGAGCCTGCGTAGCATACCACATAATCTCATTGGCATCATCCGCATTGCGGCAAATGAGAGCACCGCCGCCGGAAGTCGTAATCATCTTATTGCCGTTGAACGACAACACGCCGTACTTGCCGAAAGTTCCGAGCACCTGACCGTTGAAACGCGAGCCCATACCCTCAGCGGCATCCTCGACTACCGGAATCCCATACTTCTCCGCAATCGCCATAATCTTGTCAATGTGATAAGGCATACCATAAAGCGCCACCGGCACAATCGCCTTCGGATAACGCCCGGTTTTCTCCTTCCTGTCAATGATAGCCTTCTCCAGCAGTACCGGATCCATATTCCAAGTCTCATTCTCAGAACCGACAAATACCGGATGCGCACCGAGATAAGTAATCGGATGTGAAGAAGCACAGAAAGTAAAGCTCTGCACCAAAACCTCATCCCCAGCCTTCACTCCACAGCCGATCAATGCCAAATGAACAGCAGCAGTACCGGCCGACAGACAAACCACATTACGGTCAAGTGGCTCACTGCCATCACTCTTACTATTGGCAAACGCCTCCAGATTCTTCTCGAAAGCATTGACATTAGGTCCCATAGGCACCACCCAATTGGTGTCAAATGCCTCTTTCACATATTTCTGCTCCCAACCCTCTTCTGACATATGCGCCAGACAAAGGTAAATTGTTTTTCTTTCCTCTGCCATAATATTAATTTACTTTAGAATTCTCAAAATCAATTCCCCACAAAAATACTCCTAAAAATTTAGACATGATACAACTTTCGACATATTTATACCTCTTCCTCCGCAAACTTCACCCTAAAGTGCAGCACAGTCGCAAAGATCATCTCAATATCCTTAACAAACGAATAATGCCTGTAATAATAGCAGTTCAACCTCACCTTGTCCGGATAAATCACACGATCATTATACTCAGTCGCAATCTCCTGCATCGGACGCTTATCCCCTTCCGCCTGCTTCTTCGCCACATACTCGGAAATCATCTCATCCTCCAACCTGTACTTCAATGTTGCCGGACCTGTAATGCCAGGACGAAGTTTCAACACATCTCGGTCAGCCCCAACCAACTTGTCAGCATAGCCAGGAACGTCTGGGCGAGGTCCTACGAAGGACATATTTCCAATCAACACATCCCACAAACCAGGAAGTTCATCCAATTTATAGTGACGAAGTTTTGCTCCAAACGGAGTAATTCGAGAATCTCCGGCAACTGACACCGTCGAACCATTATGATTTACAGTCATCGTCCTAAACTTGTGACAATTAAAGAGTTTGCCATCCTTCCCTACACGCTTCTGCACAAAAAACGCAGGCCCGCCCGGCATCTTAACCTTAACCATAATTGCCACGACCACCAATACTGGCCACAAGAACAGCAGCCCCAACAAGGCCACCACCCTATCAAAAATCCATTTAAGTATCATTAGTATTATCAATGTAAATCATTCAAATCAAAAAACACACTACCGTGTTGGTTGAAATCCTGTATATCACAAGATGCAATTTTGCAGTTAGTTTCCAAATAGAATATTGCTCTCCTCATTACACATCAATAGCATCGTTATAGCCATTAGCCCTCTTTATTGCGCCTTCCAGATTGTGCATAAACTTACCTAAAACATATCTGTCAACACTCCTCCTATTCTTATATTCATCTTCTAGTTTTGACTTCAAATACGAAAGCACGGTATAATCATCTGAAAACCTATTACTACCATTTTCCAAACGATAAGAAAAGCAATAATGCGAACTCAAAAAAGAGGACAGGATATTAAGGCTCTTATTGCTCAAGTTGCACACAGAATTAAAAAGGTCCTCTACTTCTATATTCTTAAAAACTGAAGTTAAATTATATGCGCACTGTTTATCTGGAGTCGGCTTTTGACTTAAGACTAAAAGTTGCCCAACATTATCATCCGTAATATGAGATAAAACTACCTCAAACTCATTTTTAAGATTTTTGTCACAATCATTAAATACACCGTCAGTATATTTTATAACGTCAGCCCCCACGACAGTTTCACGAAACCGACCAAAAGAGTTCAGCCCCTGAATAAACTGATTTCTCTGCTCATAGAGTTCTTCCTTGGTAGATTGTTTAGTATAACTCTCTTTAACATGTTTTTTTGCAAGCGATACAACTGCCTGTTTCATCCAGAAAAGACTCTTATGATCAAAAAACGCAAGAAATGCCAAAGAACGCCCCAACAAAAAAATATTTGGAAATGCATTGTTGACTACATCTTGCTCTAATGCCGAACACTCCGTCTCAAAAACATCAAGCGGCATATCCCAGAAATCCACCAACTTTTCCAGATGAGTTGTATTATGCCGCATCATTCCAAGAGTCCCCACGACATAAGCATTAAGACTATGCCCCGATTCAATCCATCTGACAATATACGTCACATGATCATTATTCAGCACATCCAAATTATACCTATCTTCAATACTTTTATATTTTTGACACAGAGCACTTATCCGCTCTTTCATCTCACTATTGCCCGCTATTCCGGCAGTATAACTCCACTCCCATTGTGAAAACAAATCATGACATTTACCTCGATACTCACAATAAACGACTATATATGAAGCCAGTAGAGATTGCATAAAAGGTTCATCATTTTCTCCTATGGACTTTCTTACTTCGGTATATAGTCCATTAAAGTCATATAAACACTGGCGCAAAATGCGAAGATTATTACACTCCGTCGCATGAAAGATGTCAGTAATCAAAGACTTTTGATTTTGCAGCCATTCATCAGAAGGAATATATCCGTGAAGGAAACAGGTAATAGCATCATCAACATCCGGCATTATTTCAAATTCACGACCGACAGTTTTTTCTTTAAACTCAATCAGAGTTTTCTTCCAGCGACTAACTACTCGCGTTTCATCACCAACAAGAATGACATGACAAGATCCGTGTTCTACAAAACTATTGATATAACCCAGAAGAAGCTTCATATCAATAAGACATCGTTCTAAATCATCAAAAATGATTAACTTGTTTCCCAAGATATTAATATCCTTAGATAACAAAAGAGACAATGAATCCAGAGTCGCATCTAACGAAATATCTTCGCTACCATCTTTGTTAACATCAAACGATGTCTTCAAGACAACCTTTCCAGCAATCTTTAATAGTTTTTTTGTGAGTTCCACGCCTTTTGAATACAATAAAGGATGCAGCACCCGATCAATAGATTCCGTTATCTGGGATGTATCTTTTAACCCATATAGCGAAACATATATAGGCTTTAGACTCACTCCTTCGCCGGCATTTGTATATTCTTCAATCCACTTATTAACAAAAAAGGATTTTCCACAACCCCACTTACCCTTGAGCATAACAGCATACTGCGGGTCAGGGTTATGCATATAATCGGATAAGTATTTAGAAATGAGTTCATTCATAATCCAAGTCAAAAACTAACATAGGGATTGTCGTTTAATGTTTTCACTCCGAGCGAAGCAATGACCAATCCATTCAACTTCTGCGTCTGACTCCCAAAATTTCAATTTTATATCTATTTCCAGTCGTTTCGGTCGGATTTTTTGTCTGTCTTTCATGGCGAGGACACAGTTCCTCCACAGGAACTTCGCATTGGCTGCAAGTTTCCGAGTCAGGCAGCGGCCAAAAGCGCCCTTTGTTCTATCCTGTCCGCCAGTCAGACCACGTTTGCTGTGTGGTTGCCGAAGAAAAAATACAGGACTTCCGGCCGCGTCTCTCGACCGGACTTAATCTGTGTCTTTCTCTTCTTTTCCGTTTTTGCGCGAAGACATAACGCTTCAGAGTTCACGTCGAGATGGGGTTGTGTGGTCGGTTACGAATCAAATATGCGTTTGAAAACATGCTGTTAAGCAATTTACCACTGATAAATCGTCGGATATTGCACAACTTCAAAAGTGAATCCGTTTCCCATATTTAATGTGGCACCATCTTGAATTGAGCGTGCAAAATCAGAAAATCGTTGCATCGTTGCGAGAACTGATGATTCCCTCTCATTAGACATTTCTTTGAGACGAACGGCAAACAATGCACTTTTATTGGCATAAGCACATATCTTTGTGGCGATTTCCGGTACTACTGCCAGTTTTGCTATAGATGTCAATAATTGTTTATAGGCCTTAGCTCTTTTACCATCATTATGACCACGGCTATTGTTATAAGGCTGGACAAATTTTTCCCGTGTGCAGGTCATTTCACAAAAAGCCAAGCGGTTATGCACATTGTCATATAGCATCAAGTCACATTTATCTCTAACAGAAGAAAGTGCATTGCCATCAAACTGGATAAAGAAATCTTCAAGATTTACAATAGTCAATGGATTTTCACTATTGAGCCGTAACACAACCTCATCGTCGCAGATTTTCCTTCCAGAATTTTCACATTCCGTACAAGCTTTATTGTCGGCAAATGTCGATAGCCCAGAACTTATTAGTCTTGCTTTTATCACGACATCACGAACAACTTTGTAGTATTTTTTGTAATCCACCTCAAACCCATCCATATCAGCACTCAGTTTAATTCTGCATATTCATTTCCAATAGCTTCCATAGTCTCGACCATATCTGTAGCGTCCACCCTCGTCTTGCCATCTTTGGTAAGAGTCATTAAGGATTGGATTTCACCTTCAAAAACTCTATACACGTCAAGCTGCTTCGCATCCACATAGGGCTTGCCATTCAGATAGCCTCCATTCGTCTTTCTTGAAAGGAGAACGTTAAGGTAATTTACAATATAAGGACTGTGAGTGGCTATCATTAATGATATATCATAATCTTCCGGCCCATTGGAAATGACTCTATCTGTGATGAAATCCACGAGATGCAATTGACTTTCTGGGAACAAACTTAATTCAGGTTCCTCTATGAACAAGTGAACTCTCTTATGGCTAAGTTCACCTACATTTTCAACAGCCTTGAAATCCTTCAAGGAATCTGCCTTAGTCACATAAGAGAAAATCGCCTGATTCATTGAGCCCACGATATCAAATTTCTTGGAATAATACTCGACAATCAGATTAAGCGGCATAATGTTTTTCGTCCCAGAAGAGGCATCGCTTAATTTAATGTCGAAAGTATTTCCATTTTCGGTCGAGACAATTCTATGTTTAAGACCCTGTTGTGTTTTTCTGACCTCTAACTTAACCCCAAGATAGTCTACGCCAAAGTCCCTAATTGATTCTGAAGCTTTCACATAGTCCTCATACGTCTCATTAAGATAAAACTGCTTCTTGACAGAAATCTTTCCCTCAATAATATCAGCCACAAGATTTCTGTTGTCTGCGATAAAAGAAATCTTTTCCAAGGACAATTGACTTTTAGGAATATACTGTGACGTTCCATTCAAGTTTCCATTTTCCAGCCTGATAACCACCTCGCCGTTTTTATATGTGATTATAGTAGAGGTTCTCATGTAGTTTTCCAGGCCGACAGTCCTCAGCAGACTGTCTATACGAAAACGAAAAGGTGATTTTTTGACACCAGAATACTTGAGATATGAGCGAATCGACATCATTTTATATAGCCAACGTGAAAGAGCGAGCACTTTCATGATTGTGCTCTTCCCGCTGCCGGACTCGCCAATCAAAACGGTCATCGGCTTTATATCCTCGACATGAATATGCTTGATCGGGCCGAAGTCTTTTATCTCCAATGATTCAATCATACATTAATGAGCATTAACATCGAACCAAAATTACATTAAAATAATGACAATGTCAAGATTTCCTATCCGAATATAAGAATTTTCCCTCAAAGTATGAAAACACGTCAACATTGTTGTAGCGAAGTTTGGTTCGGAATATTGACTCTTTTTTTTGTGGGGTAGGATGCTTACATTTTTATAAGCTCTCTAACAGGGTCACCATTGTCTGACGAATAAATGAAATAGTTTGTTTTTCGTAAGCCTCCGGTCTCCCACGTCATAGACATGTAGGGATTGTCGTCTAATGTTTTCACTCTGAACGAATCAGTGCCCAATCCCTTCAATCTTAAAAAAGACTCATGCCACATTCTCCTCCAAAAAAGCACACGAAACACTAGGAATTTCATCAAGTATTTTCCTAGTAGCCGCCGAAGTTGAACTCCTCAACAAACGACTCAGCGAAGTGCACAGTTCAGCCAAACGCTTCAAATCAGATTCGAGATGTCCCTGAAACTCCTTGTTATATTCAATAAGACGTTCGAAGAACTCATCCGGTTCTCCAATTGCAAGAAGTTGCTCCTCCTTTGGAGCTTTTACGGACAACAGACTAAAACCAAGACAGGACTGTAATTCACCATGCCGATATTTCACATCAATGCCAATGAAAGATTCCATCTCTCCGAGCAGTTTTTTCACTTTTATGTCAGAAAGCACAATACCTGAAAAAGCATCATCATCGACTTTTGCCACCAATTTCGAATAGCGCTGCTCCATACTGCTAACCTCTTCCATATCAGACCTGAGACTGTTCTTGTACTGTGCAACAATCTCATTCTTAGTTGAATCCGAAAGATCCTTATTCCTCATTCTCGCTCTAACAAGATCTCCTCCAAATTCATGACATATCTCAAACAAAGCAATAGCAAGTTCCCTAAAATAAGAACTCCTGACATGAGCATAATTGACGAACACATTGACCGCCCCGACGAACGAACCTGTTACCAGTCCAGTGGAAATACGACTTATTATCGAATCCGATGGCACCAGACACATCAATGTTACGCCCACCGCGAAGATGCAAAACAGCACGTAAAAAAGATTCCTATACAACTTCATAAAACCAGGTCATTAACTGTTTCTCTATCGAGCAGTTACAGTTATCTGAATACTTTATAAGCAATTTTCTTTACCCACGCAGGACTAACAAGCATCACAAACATCATATAACCAAACACGGTTGCGCCAAAACCGTACCCAAGAGTCTTGTTAATGACTTTACGGTCATGCAACTGCTTCCTTGCAAATGCCCAACCATTACGACGTTTTTTAAACAGGGAATTAGTGAAACGAAAACGTAATACAACATCTTGCAAATTTGCATGTTTTGTTCCCCCTTTCATACCATCAAGCCAAAGCATAGTATCTTGATTCTGTCTATACTCTGGGCGATACTTGCAACCTGCTTTATCAAAAAAACTCTTGCGGAATAGCACTGCTGGATGTGCATGAGGATTACGTTTGGCAAAAAACTTATAGCACTCATCTGGTGTCAAAGGATAAACTATTATTTTACCCCGACTTTCACTATTTGCATCAATTTCCTCGATTGCACCGCCAACTACGTCAATCTCAGGATACTCTATAAGATAAGTGATTTGTTTCTCGAGGCGGTCAGGCATCGAGATGTCATCTGCATCCATTCGGGCGATGTATTCATATCCATCCTTAAAACAGATATCAAGCAAATCATTCAGCACAATTGCAAGGCCACGGTTTTCCTCAAACCATTCCACAGTCACGCGCCCGTCCTGCTCATATCTTTTCAAACACTCTTCCAAATCTTTGCCTACAGGACCATCCACCCCAATAAAAAGGTGAATGTCTTTGTATGTCTGATTTAGAATACTGTCAAAAGATAGTCTAACATACGGAACTTTATCGTTCTTGTATACAGGTAAAATTACTGCTATTTTTTCCATTCAAACCTAGGGATTGTCATTAAATGTTTTCAATCTGAGCGAAGCAGCGACCATTCCCTTCAATTTCTGCGTCCGACTCATCAAAATTTCATTTTTATATCTTTTCCCGGTCGTTTCGACCGGACTTCTTGTCTGTTTTTCATGGCGAGGATACTGTTTCCCCCTTTTCAAAGTTAC
>OKTB01000462.1_pt1 | contig 23015 bp, 20 predicted proteins | sample 1606131 | NCBI WGS metagenome assembly OKTB01 (sample SAMEA3879518, study PRJEB24766) | human gut metagenome | biome: human-associated habitat; feature: feces | place: USA | collected 1985/1987
TTTAATTTTGTACGGCAGATAAAAAATATTCCCCTATATATAATAGTAGAAAATTAATTTACCATTATATATATGGGGAATATTATCTTCCGTATTACAGCTTTGCTGATATCTTTGTGCTTGCTTTCGAACATTCTTTACACAAACACATATTGCACCAGCAGCATATAGCTTATAGTTCCTGCTGCTATCGTCAGCAGCAGATTACGCAGGGTTGCCTGCAATATGACTATCAGTGCTACGGCGATAGCTTCGGGAGCGCCGTGACTGCCGCTAAAAATTTGCGTATCTTTGAGGGAGTAGACAACAAGCATGCCCATAACGGCCGCAGGCAGCATTTTGCCTAAAAACGCTACTAATGGCGGCGTTTTTTTACTGGCCGGGAACAGGATGAAGGGCAGAAAGCGCGTTAACATCGTGCCTGCGACAACTGCGGCAATGGTTATGATTTGTTCGGTAAAGGTCATAATTTAATGCCTCCTTTGTAATATGCTGTGATAAATATCAGCAGCATAAGCAACATAGCCGGCGGAATAAAGCTTTGCGGACCGATGAGCACCAGGCAAACCAACGGAATGACAATGCCTAAAACAGCAGGAGTGTGGTTTTCTGTCGATTGCCACTGGCTGACGAAAATTGCTGTAAAGAGAGCGACGAGGGCGAAGTCCAGGCCTTTGGTATTGATTTGCAGACTGTTGCCTAAAAGACCGCCGATGGTTGCGCCCGCTACCCAGTAGATTTGGTTCAGCAGATTTACGCAGACCATGAAGCAGCCCTTGTCGATGCCTTCGGGGATAACAGTATTGCAGTTGATGGCGAAGGATTCATCACACATACCGAAGATCAGATAAAATTTCTTCAGACCGGTATTCTTATATTTTTCCAGCATGCTAAGGCCGTAGAACAGATGACGAGAATTAATCATCAGTGCCATAAAAAAGCAGTACAGCGGATTGAAGGGACTCAGCAGCATCGTGACCAGAACGAATTCCATACTGCCGGCAAAAACGAGAGCGCTGGTAAAAAATGGATACCAGGGCGAAAAGCCCTTGCTGCAGATATAAAAGCCGTAGGAGATGCCTAAAAAAAGAAACGCTGCGCAAATTGGCAGCGTTAGTGGAAAAGCAGCTTTGAGTGCTTTGCTATATTTGTTGTTCATAATGAAAACCTGCACAATTCTTTAATTCATAGAAACTATGTAGGCTTTATTGTACAGTATCCTGCAGGAATTGTCAACGCATGGGAGCTGTGCCGCTGCTGGAGCGGGCAACAAGACGACATTTGTATTCTACATGGGTAATAGGCTCAAATTTACCGTGGTGCTCGTAGCTGGCTATTTCCTCCTGTAACAGCTTAAAGGCGCTTTTGCCGCATTCTGTCAGCGAGTTATCGATAGTTGTGAGGCTGACGCCGCGCAGATGCGAGGGGAAGATGTTATCGAAGCCGCAAAGGCTGATATCATCGGGAATCCTTAGGCCTCTGTCGATAATTGCATTATATGCACCGTAGGCAACCATATCGTTGATAGCGACCATGGCTGTTGTTTCCGGCGCTGTATCAAGACAGCGTTTGGCAAGCTCATAGCCTGTGCTGTATTCTACTTCAACGTGCGAAAGCTCGTAGTCAGAAGTAATCTCTTGGGTGAAGAGGGAAAGCTTGGCATCTGCTGCCTTGCAGGCATCCTCCAAACCCTGATAGCGGCGCACACGTGAGGTGTGTTGGTCATTGAGCGTTGTAGAAAGATAGGCAACATGTTTATGTCCTAAATCCGTAAGATGCTTGCCGATGAGCTGGCCTGCAGTGAAGTTGTTCATGTCAACAGTAGCTAGCTCCAGATCACTGCGTCGGTCACCGATGGCAACAACCGGCAGATATTTGCTCAGCTGATACGCCAACTGCGGCTGTTGGGGAATCATGGCAAAGATGACACCGGCAACGTTGAATTTGCGAGCCTGCTCCATGATAAATTTTTCCGTATCCGTATCCCAATAGGTGGTGCGGACGGAGGTGACAAAGCCTTGCTTACGGGCAGCGATTTCAATACCCTGGATAATAGTAGTATAGAAAGGATTGAATAATGAAGGACAGATAATAATGATCAGTGTATCTGAGGGCCTGACGAGGGCGTAGGCTTTTTCCTTGCTGCTTTTATAGCCGAGCTCAGTGGCGATAGCGTAGACCTGCTCAACAGTTTCCGCGTTGAAGCGGTCAATACTGCGCCTGTTGAGAATCATCGATACGCTGGCAGGCGAAAGACCTGCCTTGGCAGCAATATCCTTCAGGGTAACCTTCTTAGGCATAAACACAATCCTTTCTAATTTGATTATGTATCAGGTGGCTGATATAAATTATCTGCCTAAAACCTTTGCGGCAATGTCAGGATAGTTGGTAATCAGAACGTCAACACCGGCATCAACCAGCTCCTGCATCATTTCAGCATCGTTAGGAGTCCATGCCTGCAGAGCGATGTTGTGTGCGTGCAGATCAGCAGCAACACCTTCCTTAGCACAGAAATAGGTGCGGGCGTTAACACTTGCAGCTCCTTGGGAAGCAGCGTATTCACCGATGTTCATCAGCCAGGTGTCGGTTAAAAGACCGCATTTTGCTTCCGGCATCAGTTTTTTGATTCTGGCAACAGTGTAATGGTTGAAGGAAGAATACCAGATCTGGTCTTCCAGACCGAATTCCTTGACCATAGCAATGAGCTTTTCTTCAATGCCTTCATATTCAAAATAGCTGGTTTTGAGCTCAATGTTGGTAATCAGCTTGGTAGTTTTCAGCCAGGTGAAATATTCGCGTAATGTAGGAATGGTTTGGCGGGGGAAGAAGCCTTTGACATTAACGCCTACAGAAAGCATTTTCAGCTCTTCCAGGGTATGGTCCTTCAGCCAGCCGCTGCCGTTAGTGGTGCGGTCGAGCATTTCGTCATGCATGATAACGATTTCACCGTCTTTTGTAAGCTGGATATCCACTTCAATGCCGTCAGCAACAGTTTCTTCTGCTACCTTTTGGAAAGCAAGCATAGTATTTTCAGGATAATAGCCGCTGAAGCCGCGGTGCGCAAAAATTTGAACCATTTCTATTCCTCCTTGAAATTTTCAATAATGTTCAACACTATCTTAGCATAAGATAAGCGAAAAAACAAGTGGGACATAATAAGACCAACAGGGATAAAAAACGGCCAAAAGCCAGACTGCAAGTACATTTGCTAAATGTGCGTAAAATTATTGACAATTCTGTGTCACTCTGTTAATATGGTATCAGATTCAAAACGGGAATCTCTATTACATTAAATTTCAACAAAATTCAACAAGGGATTTAGGAGGATGAACATGAAAAAGATCGTAGCTCTTCTGTTAATGTCTGTTATGATGTTGGCGCTGACCGGTTGCGGCGGTTCTGACAAAAAGGATGAAAAGGCTGCAGGTTCTGACAAAAAGGTTGTTTTGAAGCTGAGCCATGTATTTTCTCCCGATGAGCAGCTGTACAAATCCATGGAATTGGTTGCTGAACGTATCAAGAAGAAAACCAATGGCCGTGTAGAAATTCAATGCTTTGGTCAAAACCAGCTGGCTTGTTACAAGGATGGCCTGGAGCAGGTTGCTAACGGTGCTAACTTTATTTCTGTAGAAGACCCGTCTTATCTGGGCGACTATGTACCTGATTTCAAACCTTTGGTTGGCCCGATGCTGTATCAATCCTATGACGAATATGAGAAGATGATTGAAACTCCGTTGGTTAAGGACATGGAAAAGAAAGCTGAAGAAAAAGGTATTAAGGTTCTGGCTCTGGACTACATCTTCGGCTTCCGTAATGTTATGACCAACAAGGTTATTACTAAACCTGAAGACATGAAAGGTCTGAAACTGCGTACTCCCGGCAGCAAGCTGTTCATTGATACCATCAATGCTATGGGCGCTACCGCTACCAGCCTGCCGTTCTCCGAAACCCTGTCCGGCGTTTCCCAAGGCGTTGTAGATGGTTTGGAAGGCTCCGAATTCACCAACATCGGTACTAAATGCTATGAGCACGTTAAAAACGTAGCTACCACCAAGCATTTCCTGGGTACCTGCGGCGTATACATTTCTACCAAAGTATTCAACAGCCTGTCTCCGGAAGATCAGAAGATTGTTGCTGAAGAATTTGCTTACGGCGGTAAAGAAATGACCAAGATTTCCACCGAATCCTATAACAAGGTTTATAAGGAACTGGAAAGCAAGGGCGTAAAATTCAACGATGTTGACCATGCTGCTTTCGAAAAAGCTACCGAGCCTGTATTTAAACAGATGGAAGAAAAAGAAGGCGCAACTCCTGGTATCTATGAAAAGCTGAAAGCTGAGCTGGCAAAAATCCGCGCTGCAAAATAAGCTGTAGATTTTTTCAACATTACTAAACAGTTATAATGAAACACTAAGGAGCTACCACGCTGCATGCATGCGGCGTGACAGCTCCTTCCTTTGCATAAGTATTACTATAAAAAATGGAGGTAAAATTTTGGGTAAAAACCTGAGCTTCGTGCTAAATAATCTGGAAGATTTAGTTGCTGCATTTTTCATCAGCATTACTACTATCCTTGTTGTCATCAATATTGTTCTGCGTTATGTTTTTAACTCCGGCCTTGTTTGGTCTGAAGAGGTTGCTACCGGTTGCTTTGTCTGGTCGGTATTTATCGGCGCTGTTGCAGTATTTAAACATCGCGGTCACGTTGGCGTTGATATCATTGTTAAGAGAATGCCCCAAGGTATGCAGAAGGCTATCGGCCTGATTACCGACGTTATTCTTGTCGCACTCAACGGCTACATGTCTTATCTTTCTATTATCTATATTTCCAAATCCTATACGAAAATGACCCCGGTACTGGGTATTTCTTCCGTTTATATCAGTTCTTCCGTACTGATTGCGTTTGTACTCATGACCGTGTATTCTATTAAATTTGTCTGGCAGGATGTTACCGGTTCCGGAAAGGAGGAAAAATAATGGCTTATTTGCCCGTCATCATCGTTTTTGTGCTTTATTTTTCCAGTATTCCAATCGCTTATGCCCTGTTCGGTGCAACGATTTCCTACTTTACCTTTTTGGATGCGACTTCTCCTGCGCATCTGGTATTCCAACGTATTATTACCAGCACGCAGTCCTTCCCGCTGCTGGCAATTCCCTTCTTTATTATGGCAGGCTCCATAATGAACTATGCCGGTATCAGCGATAAGCTGATGAAATTTACCGACGTGCTCATGGGTCATATGACCGGCGGTCTGGCCCAGGTTAACGTACTGCTCAGCCTGCTGATGGGCGGTGTTTCCGGCAGTGCTAACGCTGACGCTGCTATGCAGAGTAAAATGCTTGTTCCGGAAATGGAAAAGCGCGGTTACGGCAGAGCCTTCAGTGCTGCGGTAACAGCTGCATCCTCCGCAAGCACGCCTGTTATTCCTCCCGGAATTAACCTGATTATTTATGCGCTGATTGCCAGCGTATCCGTAACTAAAATGTTTATGGCAGGCTATGTGCCCGGCATTCTTATGGCAGTATCTATGATGATTGTTGTTGCCATTGTTTCCAAAAAGCGTGGCTACAAGCCTTCGCGTGAAAAGGCTGCTACCTTCGGCGAAATCATGACTCAGCTTAAGGAATCTATCTGGGCGCTGCTTTTCCCGTTCGGTATTATCGCCGGCCTGCGCATGGGTATGTTCACTCCGTCCGAGGCAGGCGCTGTAGCTGTAGTTTACTGCATCCTGGTAGGTGTCTTCATCTATAAGGAGCTGAAGTGGGAATATGCCTGGCCGATTATGAAGGAAACTATTTACGGTACCAGCTCTGTTGTACTGATTATCGTAGCAGCTTCTTTCTTTGGCTATTATCTGAACTGGGAGCGTATTCCGCAGCATATCACCTCCGCAATGCTTGACTTTACCCGTAATCCGTATATGATGCTGATGCTGGTAAATATTCTGCTGCTGATTCTGGGCATGTTCCTGGAGGGTGGCGCTGCACTGATTATTCTGGCTCCGCTGCTTGTTCCTGTTGTAACTAAGCTGGGTGTAGACCCTGTACACTTCGGTATTATCTGTATTGTTAATATTATGATCGGCGGTCTGACGCCACCGTTCGGTTCGATGATGTTTACGGTTTGTGCGATAACGGAAACGCCGCTCGGCGAATTCTTTAAGGAGGTTTGGCCGTTTATCGTTGCGTTGTTAGTAGCATTACTTATTGTCACCTATGTGCCGGGGTTGGTAATGTTCCTGCCTAACTTGTAAGACGTGCGATAAGGCACCGTATACTTCATCAGGGTTCCTAGACGTACTGGAAGTACGCCGTCGTCACCCTTCTTCGTCTCCGTCACCTTCTCCCACGTCTTTGGTGAAGGTTTGCGGACGTGCGATAAGGTACCATAATTATCAGGATTCCCAATCACATATAATTAAATATGCTTTTTCAGGAGCTGCTACGAAAGTGGCGGCTCCTTATGTTTTGTGTTATACTTAAAAATATCAAGGAAAGGTCGTGAAAGCATGAAGAATAAATATATCATGGCGCTGGATTTGGGAACTACCAGCTGCCGTTGTATTTTGTTTGACAAGCATGGAGAAATCCGCAGCGTAGCACAAAAGGAGTTTACGCAGTATTATCCGCAGGCAGGCTGGGTAGAGCACGATGCCGAGGAAATCTGGGCTACTCAGGTTGGCCTGATGTACGAGGCAATGAGCAAGCTGGATGTTACTCCGGCTGATATTGCCGGAATCGGTATTACGAATCAGCGCGAAACTACCGTAGTGTGGGACAAGAACACCGGTCGTCCTATCTGCAAGGCGATTGTCTGGCAGTGCCGTCGTACCGCGGAATATTGCGATTTGCTGAAAATCCGTGGTTATGCCAATATGTTCCGTGAAAAAACAGGCTTGGTTCTGGATGCTTATTTCTCCGGTACCAAGCTGCACTGGATTCTGGAAAACGTGCCTCATGCACGCGAGCGTGCGGAAGCAGGCCAGTTGCTGTTCGGTACTATCGACAGCTGGATTATCTGGAAGCTGACCGGCGGTAAGGTTCATGTTACGGATTATTCCAATGCTTCCCGTACATTGATGTTTAATATTCATACTCTGCAGTGGGATGACGAAATCCTGACTGTTTTGGGCATTCCGCGTCAGATGCTGCCGGAGGTTAAGCCGTCAAGCTGCGTATACGGTTCTACCGATGCGAAGCTTTTTGAGGCTTCTATTCCTATCGCCGGCGCTGCAGGTGACCAGCAATGTGCGTTGTTCGGACAGACCTGTTTTGCACCGGGTGAAGCAAAAAATACCTACGGTACGGGCGGTTTTATGCTGATGAATACCGGCGAAAAGCCTGTAGACAGCAAAAACGGTCTTGTTACAACTATCGCCTGGGGTGTGGACGGTAAGGTAGAATACGCGCTGGAGGGTTCTATTTTCGTTGCCGGTGCTGCCATCCAATGGCTGCGTGATGAGCTGGGCCTGATTCGCAATGCTGCCGAATCCGAGGCGATGGCGAAGTCTGTACCTGATTCCAACGGCTGCTACATGGTTCCGGCATTCGTCGGCTTGGGTGCGCCGCACTGGAATCAATACGCACGCGGTGCGATTGTCGGCCTGACGCGCGGTGTTAACCGTAATCATATTGTGCGTGCAACGCTCGAAGCTATTGCTTATCAGGTGTACGACGTACTGAAGGCTATGGAAGAGGACAGCGGTATTAAGCTGAGCTCGCTGCAGGTTGATGGCGGTGCCTGTGCCAACAGCTTCCTGATGCAGACGCAGGCGGACATTATCAACGTTAAGGTGGAACGCCCGAGCTGCATTGAAACAACGGCTATGGGCGCTGCTTATCTTGCAGGTCTGGCAGTAGGCTATTGGGATGACAAGGAAATGATTAAGGGCAATCACGTTATTGAGCAGACCTTTATGCCCGATATGGATGAAGAAAAGCGTAATCATCTGCTGCGCGGCTGGCACAGGGCTGTGCGTGCGTCCTGCATTAAGCTGCATCCTGAAGATTAAACTGAATATAAAAATACAGCAAAAAAGCCTCGCAGTTTGGACTTACTGCAAGGCTTTTCTGCTTTTTGATGAGTTGAGTGTTTGTTAGCCGGCTTTAGGGGATGCCGGCTGATAAGGAGTATTATAAAAAGAGTATTGTAAGGGGTGTGATATATATAAGCTATTAGCTTTTAGCTGAGTTAGGGGTGTATCAGGACTGTATTTCGATATCGCCGAAGTAGAATTTGATGAGTCTTTTGTATTCGCCGCTCTTTTTATAGTCGCTCAAAGCAACGTTAAACTTTTTAATCAGCTCTTCATTTCCTTTTTCAGCATAGACAACAAGATCATCCTGGCGTTCGGAATGGCCTACAACCTGCAGGCAATTGTCGTCATCGGTATGAGTCATATAGTAGGCAGTGGTCAGGTTACCGCAGATAGCGTAATCTGCTTCGCCGGTTTCTACTGCATGTAAAGCGCTGGCATTTTCCGGATATTCAACAATGATGCTGCCGGGGAAGGATTTAGCGACGCGTTCGGCAGAAGCACCTTTTTTGATGGCAACCTTACGGCCGTTCATGCTGTCGATGTCTGCTTTAAGGTTGCTGCCTTTTTTGGCAACGATGGAGAAAGCAGCTTTAGCATAGGAATCACTTGCAGCATAGTCAATGGAACGTGCCTTGGTTTTACTGAAGTTGTTCATGGCAATATCATATTTTTTCTGATTCAGGCCGGTCAGAAGCTCGTCGAACGGGGTATTTACAAATTCAACCTTGTCATAGCCCATTTTTTTTGCTACATCATTGATTAAATCAATATCAAAGCCGGTAAATTTATTTTGCTCCTTGAGATAAAGCTCAAAGGGCGGAGAAGCAGGTGATGTTGCCACACGCAACACCTTGTCGGCGGCAGGTGCTTGCGCTGCCTGTTTGTCGCTGCCGCAGCCGGCTGATAAAAGCAGGCACAGCATGCTGACAAGAATAAATAACATCTTTTTCATTAGCAGATACCTCCATGCATTTATTAATATGCTCAATAATACATATGAGCAATCATTCATTGATTGCCTAAATTATATACCCCCTTAAGATAGCTTGTCAAGAGGGTATATCAAGAAAAATTTAAAATTATTTTTGTGTGGCGTAAGCTGAGTTTTGTTTAATTATTCTGATCGTGCGGACGCAAGTCCGGAGGCAGCATAGTGCAGGCTTCATGGCTGTCCTCGCTCAAAGGGTTGACATGCACCATGCAATGCTTTACCAGCGGAAAGTTTGCTTCAACAGCGGTGTGCACCATTTCAGCGATGTGATGTGCCTGCAGCAGGGTAAGGTTATCCTTGACGCTGATTTCAATATCAACATAAATACGGCTGCCAAAAAGACGGCTGTGCAGACTGTCGAGATGCTCTACGCCGGGAACACGGGAAACAAGCTCTTCCATAGCGGTTGCTGTTTCCTCATCACAGCTGCGGTCAACCATCTTATCCATAGAATCCTTGAATACTTCGTAGGCAGCATATAAAATCATCACGCAGATTACTAAGCTGGCAATCGGGTCTAAAATAGGATAGCCCATGCGTGCGCCCAAAATACCGATGAAAGCACCGACGGAGCTCATAGCGTCACTGCGGTGATGCCATGCTTCCGCCATCAGTGCGCCGGAATTGATTTTTTGTGCAGCGTTGCGGGTGTACCAGAACATTGCTTCCTTAGCAACAATGGAAATAATGGCTGCCCACAGAGCAAGCTGTCCGGGGACCTCCAGCTCAGCCGGGTCACCTACGATTTTTTCGTAACCGCTGTAACCGATGAGCAGGGCGATAATCGTCAGGATTATTGCCAAAAGAATGGCAGCGATACATTCGATTCGTTCGTGGCCGTAGGGATGGTCCTCGTCCGACGCCTTGTTGGAAAATTTTACGCCGGCCATAACAATGAGGGTACCGAAAACATCGGACGCAGAGTGGATACCGTCGGAAACCATGGCAGCGGATTGGGCGACGAAACCGGCAATAAGCTTGCCCAATGATAAAAGCAGATTACCGATAATACTGTTGATGGAAACAATCATAGCGATTCTTTCAGCATCGTTTTCAAATTTCATAATAAAACCTCCTAAAGTGGTCTTTGCATTTTTGCAGGCCTTTTTACATATAAAAAACGCCTGCGAGATAGTAGTTAACTGTCCCGCAGACGTTGCGTCAAGGTCTGCTGCCCAAAGGGCCCGGCTGCAAAAACCCGGAAGAAGGTTTACCGCCTGATCAGTTTGTACTGTAGCTAAATTGCAGTGCAAAGAGATTATCTGAATTATAAGCGGTTAGCAAAGGCTTTGTCAAGCGGTTTTTGCAAAATATTTTACAGTTTTCAGAGAAAAAATTTCTGCATAGAGATTAAGTGCTAACTTAAGCAGGAGGGTACCTATGGCTAATCGATAAAGGCCATCAAGCAATTTTTACTCTTCGTCATCAAATTCCTTGATGGTGCCGTAGGCTACAAGAATGGTGCCCTTGGGAGATGCCAGTGCCGGGCAGACGTAAAGGATTACGCCTGTCTGCTCTGCGTAATATGTTGTCAGCGTATTGCCGAAAACGTCGGTAATGCGTCCCAAAACCTGGCCTTCCTCAACAAAGTCGCCGCTGTGAATATGGTGCAGCCAACAGCCTGTTTCCAGCGCTTCCAGATAAATAAGGTTTTCTACATCACGCGGAGAGTGATGGCGCGGCTTTACAGGCAGGGAGAACATTTTCAGCTTGCGCAGGATATTGCGGATATCATCCTTGTAGGCTTCGATATCCTCGTGCAGGCAGAGGCCGGCGCCGCCGCGTTCAATAAGAATAGAAGGCAGTCCGGTGCTGGCGGCGTAGTTATAGGCACCGCCGGTTGCCAACGAGCGTACCATATATTCCATATCGAGTACGCGTGCCACGGAACGGGATTTCTTTTCTACTTCAGGCGTAGGCTGGCCGGGATAGTAAACATAGGGATGCAGGCTTTCGTGGATATCTCCGCTGTGCATGTCTACATAAAAGTCAGCAATCGGGAAAAAGTTGTTGCTGATTAAATATGCAGTTTTATCGGCAAGTGTTCCCGTGGGATCGCCGGGGAAAACGCGGTTCAGGTTTTTGCCGTCTTCGGGCACAATCATTTCGCGGCGAGCCCAAAAGCCCTGGATATTGACAGGGTGCATCATAATCAGGCAGCCGGTAACGTGCTCGGGCTCAATATCGCGGCCCAGCTCCATTGCTGCTGCGATACCGGGATATTCGCCACCGTGGATACCAGCGGTAATAAGCAGTGTAGGGCCATCGTTTTCACCGTTGATAATAGTCAGGGGGATTTTTACATTGGTGTCCGGGACAGGCAGATACGTGCGCAGTTTAGTGCCACGTTCAATAGTCAGTCCACATACCGTTAGTGTGTCAGACATGTGCTCACTCCTTTGATATATTTCTCATACTTTTTATAATAATTTTTCTATTAGCGTTAGCTAACTGAAGCCTAAAAAATTAAGCAATGGCGTATAAATTTTTCTTTTGCGAAGAATGGCAAATTTTCGCAGAAATATTTTTGGCAATTGCTTCTTTTTTTACTTGCAATAAATTATAGCATATGATAAGCTATTCACACAAGATGTTTTTTAAAATAAAATTTAGTGCGAATAAACAAGGGAGATAGATAAAGTGAACCTTCTGACTGATAGGGAATACTTGGGACTGACAGTACCGTTTATGCTGTCGACAATGACGCAGCCTTTGATGGGTGCGGTAAATACTGCAGTAATGGGACAGCTTCCGGACCCTAAATATATTGCAGCAGTTTCTCTTGGAGCTATTTTGTTCAACAATTTATATTGGTTATTTGGTTTTTTACGTGTGAGTACTACCGGTTATGCGGCACAGGCCTTTGGCGCTGCCGATAAAAGACTTGGTATGCTCGCCTTTTTTAAGCCCTTGGTTCTGGCAATGCTGATAAGTGCCTGCTGCATCCTTTTTCAAAAGCCGATTTTGGAACTGTATCTGGCCATGATTGGCGCTGCACCGGAGGTCAACGAGCTGTGCCGCGATTATTATTACATTCTTATCTGGGGGGCACCGCTGGTTTTTGGTAATTATGTGGCCCTTGGTTGGCTCATGGGCCAGACGCGGGTGCGGGCGAGTGTGTTTATGCAGGTTTCCATGAACGTGCTGAACATGGCGCTGAGTATCTGGTTTGTTTTTTGGCTGCATATGGATATTACGGGCGTGGCTTTTGCTACCTTGCTAAGTCAGCTTTACGGCGGTATTTTGAGCATAGTACTGATGTACTATTACGGTGATTTTGATTACAAGGCGCTGCCTTGGAGCGAGCTGCTGGATTGGCGTGAGTTTATCGGCATGCTGCAGGTGAATGTCAACCTGATGATTCGTACTGCCTGCCTGTTGACCGTAAACAACATTATTGCGGCGGTGGGAGCTTCCTTCGGTACTGTGGTGCTGGCAGCCAACGCTGTGCTGCTGCAGCTTAAGGATATTATGAGCTACCTGATTGACGGCATGGCGAACGGCGCGGCGATTTTCAGCGGCCGTGCGGTAGGTGCAAATAACGCCAAGCTGTTTGCCGCTACCATAAAAATGACCTTCAAATGGCTGGTAGTGCTGGCTGCTATCCTGATGCTCGGCTATCACTTGAGCAATGAATTCTTTATCCGCCTGTTTACCAATATCGAAGAGGTTGTAGCGATGGCTATGACCTACAATGTTTTCGTTTTGTTCTATCCTGTCTGCGCCGGTATAGGCATGGTGCTTTACGGAGTTTTCTGCGGAGCTACCAGAACCGCACCGGTACGCAACATGATGCTGATGGCACTCTTAGTATTTTACCTTTTGCAGTGGCAGCTGGTGCCGCTTTGGGGCAACAGCGGACTATGGCTGGCCTTGCTGGGCTTTATGCTGTCTCAGTCAATAATACTTTTATTTTATTTGTCTTCTTTGAGAAGAGAGTTTGCCTAAGCAACCCTTTTGTAAAAAATTTGTTGCAAATAATGAGAATTAGTGCTATTATAAATCTATAAGTGTTAGCTTATTATTTGTTTTGCCGATATAAGGAACTTTTACAAATCTATACTCTTCTGAGGTGCCTGCCTATGCAGGTAATAATCGGAATACGGTGCAAATCCGTAGCGGTCAAGCCACTGTGATGCCGCAAGGCTAAGTCAGGTTGATTTCCTCAGTTGATATATTCCTGCTAGCGACGGAAATATATAGATAATTACAATTGTGCACATTGTAATTATGTATCCTTTCTGCGCTCATTTTGCAGGAAGGGTAATTTTTTTTGATGGAGATGATGTGCTTTGACGAAAAAGCAGCTTCTGTCCCGACTGGGGCAGATCATCCTTGTTCTGCTGGGTATCAGCTTTATTACCTTTGCTTTGGTAATGCTGGCCCCTGGCGATGTAGCTCGCCAGATGATTGCAGGTAACGAGGATATTATTGTAAGTCAGGCCGAAATTGATGCACTGCGTGCAGAATTAGGTCTGGACAAGCCCTTCTTCTTCCAGTATCTGGATTGGTTGGGTCGTGCGCTGCATGGCAACCTCGGTTTCTCCTTTATGGCTAAAAAGCCTGTTGTTGAGGAGCTGTTCGAGCGTTTGCCCGGTACTATCCTATTGTCTCTGGCTTCCATTGCAATGATGTTGGTGGTATCTATTCCTGCCGGCATTTATTCTGCAGTTAAGCGCGGTGGCTGGTTTGACTATGTAGTACGCAGCTTTACTTTCCTTGGCGTATCAATGCCCGGCTTCTGGGTTGGCTTGATGCTGCTGTGGATTTTTGGTCTGCAACTTGACCTGTTGCCTATTGTCGGCGGTACGATTGGTGTTGACACGATTATCCTGCCTGCGGCAACGTTGGCCTTTGCAATGTCTTCCAAGTATACACGTCAGGTGCGTGCTGCTATTCTGGAAGAGCTGCATCAGGACTATGTTGTCGGTGCACGTGCGCGTGGTATGAGTGAAAGCCATATTCTGTGGAAAGAGGTTCTTCCGAACGCTCTGCTGCCGCTGATTACGCTTTTAGGTCTGTCTTTAGGTAACCTTCTGGGTGGTACTGCGGTTATCGAGATTGTATTCCAATGGCCCGGCCTTGGCCGTCTGGCGATTGAAGCAATCACCTACCGTGACTTCCAGCTAGTACAGGGTGTTGTTGTGTGGATTGCGTTGATGTATATGGTTATCAACCTCATTGTTGATATCTCTTACAACTATCTTGATCCGCGTCTGAGAAAGGTAAGGTAAAAGCAGATGGAAACAATTATTAATGGTTTTAAAACCAACCGTGCTTTTGCCGTGACCTCTGTTCTGGTGCTTTGCCTGCTGCTGATAGCAATCGCAGCTCCGGTAATTGCTCCTTATGACCCGACTCATGCTGTTATGAAAGATGCTTTTCTGGAACCAGGTGCACAACATCTTTTTGGTACAGATAAGTTAGGCCGTGACTGCTTCAGCCGTGTGCTGTACGGCGCGCGTGCTTCCCTGAGCGGTGTATTGTTCCTGGTAGCCAGCGTATTTATCGTTGGTACCTCCATGGGTGTTATTTCCGGTTATTTTGGCGGTAAGGTGGATATGGTTATCATGCGTATCTCTGATATGATGATTTCCTTCCCTGGCATGATTCTGGCTATAGCAGTAGCCGGTATTATGGGCGGCAGCCTTGTCAACGCAGTAATTGCACTGACGATTGTCAGCTGGACAAAATATGCGCGTTTATCCCGCAGTCTGGTGCTGCAGATTAAAAGTCGTGATTACGTAGAAGCAGCCATCGTTAATGGCGGTACCTCACCGCACATTCTTTGGGTACATATCCTGCCGAATATCCTGCCGATGATGGTTATCACCGCAGCAGCTGATATTGGTGCTCTGATGATGGAGCTTGCAAGCCTGTCCTTCCTGGGCTTTGGCAGTCAGCCGCCTGCTCCCGAATGGGGCCTGATGCTGAACGAGGGCCGTCAACAGCTGCAGACTGCTCCGTGGCTGATGGTCTTCCCCGGTCTGGCAATTTTTGTAACCGTAGTAATTTTTAACCTGTGGGGCGATAATCTGCGTGACGTACTTGACCCGCGTAATGATGTACAGGATTAAGGATTTTTGCTTTAGTTTTTAATATCCGGCAGAAGGCTGCCGGTTAAAAATGTATATGAGTATATGAAATGGAGAAATGACTAATGAAAAAAATGTTTAAAGTTACCGCAGCAGCGGCTATGATCGGCTTAATGGCATTTGCAGCAGCAGGTTGCGGCGGCGATAAAAAGGCTGAGCATAAGGATACCGCAAAATTTGGTGTTACCAACTTCGCTGACTCCCTGGAAACCACCGATAACTACTTTGGCTGGGTTGTAATGCGTTACGGCTTGGGCGAATGCTTGGTTAAATTCGATAAAAAAATGAATGTTACTCCGTGGCTGGCTGATAAATGGTCTATTTCCGACGATAAGCTGACCTGGACCTTCCACATTAATGATAAGGCTTGCTTCTCCAACGGCACCAAGCTGACCGGTGAACTGGCAGCAGCTTCTATCCAACGTACTTTTGAAAAAGCAGCTCGTGCAAAATCCATGTTCGAGTATGAATCCATCAAAGGTGAAGGCCAAAACGTTATCATCAAAACTAAAAAACCTGTTCCGACGCTGCCCGGTATGCTCGGTGACCCTCTGTTCATCATTGTTGATACCCAAACCATTAAAGACCGTGATACCGCAAAACAAGGCGCTATCTGCACCGGTCCTTATGCAGTAAAATCTTACAGCAAAGCTAAGGCTGAAATGGTTAGAAACGAAAAATACTGGGATGGCGAGGTTCCGTTTAAAGAGGTTGATATCCTGACCATCGACGATCCTAATACCCGTGCTATGGCTCTGCAAAAAGGAGAAATCGACTTCGCTATTAACATTGCAGCAGGCGATCTGCAGCTGTTCAAAGACAAAAATAAATACAACATCTCCAATATCGCTTCCCTGCGTGACGTACTTGCTCGTCTGAATGTACGTCCGGATAAACCGCTGGGCGATATCAAAGTCCGCGAAGCTCTGCTGCGTTCTCTGGACCGTGTAACCTACAACAAGGTTCTGCTGAAAGACACCTTCGTTCCCGGTGGTCCGTACCTGCCGCCTTCTGTTGACTACGGTTATGATGAACTCTACAAATACGACAAAAACCAATACAATGTTGAAAGCGCTAAAAAGCTGCTTGCTGAAGCTGGCTGGAAAGATACCAACGGCGACGGCTATGTTGATAAAAACGGCAAGAACCTGGAGCTGGACTTCGTATTCTACAGCGGCCGTGCTGAGCTGCCTCTGTATGCAGAAGCTACCCAGGCTGATGCTAAGAAAGTCGGCATTAAAGTTAACCTGAAGAACGTTGACTACAACGTTCTTGATGGTATCGGCCGTAAAGGCGAATATGACCTGCTGATTTCTAACGTACTGACTCTGCAGGCTGGCGATCCTGAAGTATTCATGAACATGTACCTCAAGACCGGTCAAGAGCAGAACGGCTCCGGCTACAGCAATCCGAAATTTGATGCTCTGTCCGATAAACTGGGCGTAGAATTTGACCCGGCTAAACGTCGTGAGCTGGTTATCGAAATGCAAAAACTCATCCTCGACGATGCAGCTTCTCTGGTATTTGGTCATCCGCAAACCAACATGGTTTCCAACAAATCCATTGCTAACGCAGAAATCCTGCCTTGCGATTACTACTGGCTGACCAAAGATATCAAATCTGCTAACTAATAATTTACAAAGAAGGTAACGCTTAATGCTACTTGAAGTAAAAGATTTAGACATCAGCTATGGTGACAAGCTCACCGTAACCGGTGCCAGCTTAGAATTGGATAAGGGCGAGATTATGTCCATCGTCGGCGAGTCCGGCAGTGGCAAAACCACCGTTATCCGCGCTATTATGGGTTGCCTGCCTGGTGCTGGCCGCGTTAGCCGCGGCAGCATCGTCTTTGACGGCAAGGATGTATTGAAAAATACCCCCGATGAATGGCGCAAAATGTATGGCAGTGAGATGTCCATGATTTTCCAGGACAGTGGCAACATGATTAATCCTATCCGCCGCATCGGCCAGCAGTTCATCGACTATGTTCAGGCTCACCAGCCGGACAAGTCTAAGGACCAGGCTTACAAGATGTGCTGTGATATGCTGACTAACGTGCGCCTGCCGAACCCGGAAAATATTATGAACAGTTTCCCGTTCGAGCTGTCCGGTGGTATGCGTCAGCGTGTTGGTATCGCTATGGCAATGATTTTCAGTCCGAAAATCCTCCTGGCCGACGAACCTACCAGTGCGCTGGACGTAACTACTCAGGCGCAGATTATCCGCCAGATTGTTGATATTCGTGACGAATACGGTGTTGCCGTTATCATGGTTACGCATAACCTGGGCGTTGCTTCCTATGTATCCAACAAGCTGATGGTTATGAAGGGCGGTCATGTTGTGGAATATGGCAAGCGTGAGGACGTTATCCGCAATCCGCAGGATGATTATACAAAACAGCTGCTGAAGGCAGTACCAGTCATAGGAGGTAAGACATATTATGAGCAATAATGAAAGACCGGCCTATGAACGTACTAAACTGGTACTGGAGATTAACCACCTTACCAAAAAATTCGCAGTTGACGGCGGCAAGTTTCTGACTGCCTGCAATGACATCAACCTGCGTGCATACGAAGGCCGTACCCTGGGCATCATCGGTGAATCCGGCTGCGGCAAGAGTACTCTTGTGCGTACTCTGCTGCGTATTCACCCTGCTACTAGCGGTGAAGCTATTTTCGAAGGTCATGATCTGATGAAATCTAACGGCGAACAGCTGCGTCAGGACAGAAAGAACATCCAGATGGTGTTCCAGGATCCTACTGCTGCCTTCAATCCGAAGATGCTTGTTAAGGATATCCTCACCGAGCCTTTGAAAAATTTCGGCCTGATTAAAAACAGCGAGGTAGACGCCAAAGCAGCAGAGCTGCTGGAAATGGTTGAGCTGCCTGCTGAATTCAAGGACCGCTATCCGCACAGCATGTCCGGCGGTCAGCGTCAGCGTCTGGGCATTGCCCGCGCTCTGGCACTGGAGCCGAAGATTATTGTCTGCGACGAGGCAACCAGCGCGCTGGACGTTTCTGTACAGGAAAAAATCTGCGAGCTGCTGTGCCGCATTCAAAAAGAAAAAAATATTACCTATCTGTTTATTGCCCATGACCTCGGTCTGGTAGATTTGATGTGCCATCAGGTTGCGGTAATGTACTTGGGTAATGTAGTAGAATGGCTGGAGCACGGTCGCATTGCAGAACAGTGCAAGCATCCGTACACCAAGGCGCTTATGGGTGCTGTATTTAAGGTAGACTTCAAGCCGGGCGAAAAGATTGAGCCTTTGGAAGGCGAAATCCCGAGTCCGCTGGACCTGCCGCCTGGATGCCCGTTTGCCAGCCGCTGCGAGCACTGCACCGAGCACTGCGTGCAGGTTAAGCCTGAGCTGAAAGAGGTTGAGCACGGCCATTGGGTTGCCTGCCACCTGTTTGATTAAGGCAGTCCTAAAGCAATATGCGCAAGCATAGAGCTTATCTTAAAGTAATTTTCTCCATCAATTTTCATAATGGGTACAGCGAATGTGCTGTACCCATTTTTTTTCTTAGGAATTTTTATCACTAATTTCATGGGTGAGTATTGACTCATACGTTATTTGTGTTATAATATAGGTATCAAAGAATTTACTGAAAGGTGTTATCACCTTTCCTATTATTTTTTACATTACATATGAATAGATACTCATATGAAGAGTGAGATAACCTGAAAAGAAAGGTGGCTGATATAATGAAGAAAGATTTAGAAGATATCCGTAACGGTGCAGGCGATGTAAGAGCATTTCGTCACATTGACGGCCATATCAATAGTGTAGAGGATTACAGCAAGCATCCGGAAGGCTGCACCTGCGGTCACTGCGGCAAGGACCATGATCATAAAACTATGGGACATGTGCCTAAGCATACTCATGGTGATGCTTGCGGCTGCGGACACGACCACGATCATGACCATGAAGAGCATTCCCATGAGCATGGCGATGACTGCTGCTGTGGCAATGATCATAAGCATGAAGATGAAGAACACGCTCACGCACACGCGCACGGCGACGAATGTGGCTGCGGACATGACCACGGCCACGCGCACGGCGACGCATGCGGTTGCGGACATGACCATGGCCACGAACATGAACATGCTCATGCACACGGACATCACGTTCCTGGTCATCCTGCTGACTGTAATTGCGAAATCTGCCATCCGCATGAGGAGTACTGCGATGTATGCGGCGAGAGCCTGGCTAATTGCACCTGCCGTATGCCGGATGCCGATAAAATTAAGCGTGTATATATTCTGCAAAACCTTGGCTGTGCTAACTGCGCTGCCAAAATGGAATATAAAATTAAAGAGTTGCCGGGCGTAACCTATGCCAACGTAAGCTTTGCTACCAAGCAGCTGCGCCTCAGCGCTGCTGATCATGAGGCTTTGCTGCCGGAAATTCAAAAAATCTGCACATCTATCGAATCCGACGTAGTGGTAGTACCGCGTGACCGCCGTCCGCAATTAGGCGGCAAGAGCAGAGTCTACTTGGTGCAAAATCTGGACTGTGCTAACTGTGGTGCCAAGATTGAACGCGCGCTGAACGCTATGCCTGAGATTGATGAAGCTACCCTGACCTTTACTACGAAAAAGCTGCGCGTAAGTGCAAAAAATTACAACGGTCTGCTGGAGAAAATGCAGGCTGTAACTGATAAGGTAGAAGAGGGTGTTGTTCTGCTGGAGGCTGAAAGCAAGCCTTCTCTGGCTCCTGAGCTGGAGGAACGCAAAAAATCCGGCGGTATCTTCTCCGAGTTGAGCGAAAAACAGACAATTATCGAAATCGTACTTGGCGGTGCAGTATTCATCATTACCGAATGGCTGGGACTTGTGCCGGAAGCATATCATATGTACTTCCTGATTTTTGCTTATATTCTGCTGGGCGGACGCATTGTGCTGACTGCCTTGAAGAATATTGCCAAGGGTAATGTATTTGACGAAAACTTCCTCATGACCGTTGCAACATTAGGTGCGTTTGCAATTCAGGCTTGGGAAGAGGCTGTTGGCGTTATGTTCTTCTATCGCGTGGGCGAATACTTTGAGCAGCGTGCGGTAGAAAAGAGCCGTGGCCAGATTATGGACGCTGTTGACCTGCGTCCGGAGGTTGTCAACCTGCTGGTGGGCGAAGATGTAAAGGTTATTCCTGCTGCTGATGCCCATGTAGGCGATATCCTGCTGGTGCGCGTAGGCGACCGTATCCCTCTGGACGGTGTTGTTATCGACGGCGAAAGCCTGGTGGATACATCTCCGGTAACCGGTGAGCCTGTGCCTGTAAAACGCAAATATGGCGATGAGGTTGTTTCCGGCTGTGTAAATACCTCCGGTATGCTGAAAATCCGTGTGGAAAAGGTTCTGGAGGAGTCCATGGTTACCCGCATTCTGGACAGCGTAGAGAACGCTGCTGCCAGCAAGCCGACCATCGACCGCTTTATTACCCGCTTCGCACGTATCTATACTCCGTTTGTTGTTGCTGCCGCAGTACTGACTGCCGTGATTCCGTCCCTGATTACCGGCGACTGGAATAAATGGATTTATACTGCGCTGACCTTCCTCGTTATCAGCTGCCCCTGCGCACTGGTGCTGAGCGTGCCGCTAGCCTTCTTCTCCGGCATCGGCGCTGGCTCCAAGTACGGCATTCTCTTTAAAGGCGGCGTTGCTATGGAGGCTTTGAAAAATATTGCTGCCGTAGTTATGGATAAAACCGGTACCGTTACCAAGGGTAACTTTGTACTGCAGAAGGTTAATGCTGCCGAAGGCATGAAAGCTGACGAGCTGCTGCGCCTGTGCGCAAGTGCAGAGCTTGTTTCTACTCACCCGATTGCCGTAAGCATCGTGGAGGCTGCCAAGGCTGAAAAGCTGGAGCTTATACGCCCCGATAAATTTGAAGAAATTGCCGGTGAAGGCCTGGTTGCGTACTTTGGCGCACGCAAGGTTCTGTGCGGCAATACCAAGCTGCTGCAACGCTTTAACGTTGAATACGGCGGTTATACTCCTACCGAAAGCGGCAGTGAGGTGCTTGTTGCCGACAATGGCTTATACATGGGACAACTGCTGATTAACGATACCTTGAAGGAAGATGCCAAGGAAGCAATTGCTTCTCTGAAGGCACAAGGTCTGGTAACTGCTATGCTCACCGGCGATGCGCAGAAGGAGGCGCAGGCTGTGGCTAAGGAAGCAGGCATTGATGAGGTACGTGCTCAGCTGCTGCCGCAGGATAAGCTCAGCGAGCTGAACATGCTGCGCAACAAGTACGGTCCGGTTATGTTCGTTGGTGATGGCATCAATGACGCGCCTGTACTGGCCGGTGCGGATGCTGGCGCTGCTATGGGCAGCGGTGCAGACGCAGCGATTGAAGCTGCCGATGTTGTCTTCATGAATTCCGAAGTGAAGGCTATTCCGCAGGCGATTGCGATTGCGCGTGCAACCGGTGCGATTGCCTGGCAGAATGTAATTTTCGCTCTGACTGTTAAGGTTATCATTATGATTGCAGGCCTTATGGGCTACGCTTCCATGTGGGCAGCAGTCTTTGCCGATACCGGCGTATCGCTGCTGTGTGTACTGAATTCTATCCGTATTCTCTACAAAAAGATATAATAAAAAGCTATAGCTAATATGCTGATTTAGTTTACGTCGGCTGACTATAAAGTCAGCCGATATTTTTTGTAAACATAACAGCATAAGCTAACTAAATTTGTAAATTAGCGTAGAGAATAATAAAAAATGCTTGACAAAATTTAATAGCTGACGTAAACTTTCAATAGTAGTTAGGAATACCTAACTACTAAAAAAATCGTGTCAAGTTAGTATCTGCTAACAAATTCTTTGGAGGGAATTATGATGCCTTTATTAATGGCCCGTCGCGGCGAGACTAACAAAATCAGCGCTGTTCGCGGCAAGGATGAAATCAAACGCTTTCTGGCTAACCTGGGCTTTGTAGAAGGCTCAGCTGTAACTGTTATTTCTGAAATTGACGGCAATCTTATCGTCAATGTGAAGGATGCCCGCATTGCCCTGAGCAAGCAGATGGCAGCCAAAATATTTATCTGATGCAAGTGGAGGATGTTATGAAAACATTGAAAGAAGTTCCTGTTGGCGAAACAGTTACCGTTACCAAGCTCGTTGGTGAGGGGGCGGTAAAAAGACGTATTATGGATATGGGCGTGACTAAGGGTGTGAGCGTATTCGTACGTAAGGTTGCACCGCTGGGTGACCCGGTGGAGGTAACTGTACGTGGCTATGAGCTGACTTTGCGTAACGGCGAGGCTGAACACATCGTTGTAGAATAATTTGGAGGGAAAAGATGAAACAGATCAAGATTGCCCTGATTGGTAACCCTAACTGCGGCAAAACAACAATGTTTAATGATTTGACCGGTTCCAACCAATATGTTGGTAACTGGCCCGGCGTAACTGTAGAGAAAAAAGAAGGTAAATTAAAAGGAAAGAGAAAAGGGGAAGACATCACGATCACTGACCTTCCAGGTATCTATTCCTTATCTCCGTACACACTGGAAGAAGTGGTAGCAAGAAACTATCTGATTAATGAAAGACCGGATGCAATTTTAAATATCGTAGACGGTACAAACATTGAGCGTAACTTATACTTATCCACACAGCTTATGGAACTTGGAATTCCGGTTGTCATGGCTGTCAATATGATGGATATTGTAAAGAAGAATGGTGACCAGATCGATGTGAAAAGTCTTGGCAAGAAACTTGGCTGTGAAGTTGTAGAAATCTCAGCATTAAAGGGAACAGGTATTAAAGATGCGGCAGCAAAGGTTGTAGAAGTTGCAAAATCGAAAAACCGCAACATTCCGGTACATAAATTTGCAAGTGAAGTAGAATCAGTCTTAGAATCCATCGAAGAGAAACTTTCCGG
>OKTB01000475.1_pt1 | contig 22646 bp, 18 predicted proteins | sample 1606131 | NCBI WGS metagenome assembly OKTB01 (sample SAMEA3879518, study PRJEB24766) | human gut metagenome | biome: human-associated habitat; feature: feces | place: USA | collected 1985/1987
AAGCGGATTCTCGATTCTCACTGAGGAATGTTTGACTTTTCAGACAGTCTCCCCCGCCTCAGGGTAAACTCTTATCCTCACCCTTACGGGCTCCAAAAGCGGTGTCCCACACTTGCGAAACTTGAATAAGCCAATACGGGCTGGCCACGTCATGCGGCCAGCCCGTGCTGTATCAGATAGCAGGCGACGGACACTAACGCCCGTCAATGGCTTTATTTCTGCTGAGAAGGCAATCCGTACTGTCCGAGGACATCACGGCTGTAAGTCATACCCATAGCATCGAAAATCTCGAACGCGTGAGAAATCATTGACTCCTTGAATCTCTCATAATTCTTGTTCTCAGGCTGGCACCACTGAACCTCACTGAGCGCAGACATTCTAGGGAGAAGCATATACTCAAGATGCTCGACAGTAGGGATATACTCAGTCCAGAGATTGGCCTGCACACCGAGGACATGGCTCTGCGCCTCTGCAGGAATTCCAGCGCAAGGCTCGCACTGGTAAACCTTCTCTACAGGAAGATATCCGCCGATTGCAAGAGGCTCGAGGCTCAGGGAATCTGACTGATAATGGTCGAAATACATATAGTCATTAGGGGTCATGATAACGTCGAATCCCTGCTTTGCAGCCTGGATTCCGCCCTCAGAACCACGCCATGACATCACTGTAGCACCCTCTGCCAACTTTCCCTCGAGAATCTCATCCCAGCCGATAATCTTGCGGCCATGGTCATTGAGATACTTCTGAACCCTTGCAGTAACATAGTTCTGAAGATACTGCTCGGCGGTATGCTTGGAATCAGACTTGAGCCCGAGCTCCTTGATACGCTTCTGGCAAGCAGGGCAGGTCGCCCAAGCCTTCTTAGGGCACTCGTCACCACCGATATGAATATACTCTGAAGGGAACATCTCCATAACCTCGTCGAGAACACCCTCGATGAACTCGAAGGTAGTCTCCTTACCAGGGCAAAGAACTTCGTCAGCAATACCCCAAACAGGTCTTACGGTATAAGGACCGCCAGTACATCCAAGTTCAGGATATGAAGTCATGGCAGCAACCATGTGTCCAGGAAGGTCAATCTCAGGAATTACGGTAATACCGAGGTCAGCAGCATAAGCCACGACATCCTTGATTTCCTCCTGAGTATAGAATCCGCCGTAACGCGTATGGTCAAACTCATCCCAATTCTTGCCGATCATAGTGCTGTCTCTCCACGCACCTACTTCAGTAAGCTTAGGATACTTCTTGATTTCGATTCTCCAACCCTGGTCCTCAGTAAGATGCCAGTGGAATCTGTTCAGCTTATAGGCAGCCATTACATCCAGGTAACGCTTCACCTCATTCACATCGAAGAAATGGCGGGCAACGTCGAGATGCATACCTCTATAGGCAAAACGAGGCTTATCCTTGATGGAAACGCAAGGAAGCACCCAATTCGCACCACTTGCGGCAGTCTTTCCGAAATATGCGGCAGGGAGCATCTGGCCGATGGACTGGGTCGCGAAACGGAATCCATCTACAGATGAAGCCTGAATCTTCACACCCTCCGGTGTAACATCCAGATAATACTCCTCAGGAGCAAGTTCCTTATTCAAAACAAATTCGATGCATTTTCCCTTCGCATCAGCATTGACCTCCGTCTTCTTTCCGGTAACGGTAGTCAGTCTCTGCGCGAAAGTGTTGGCCCACTGAAGAGAAGCTTCGTCGAGTGCCGCATCGGCCTTGACAGGCACTCCGGCCACCTTGAACTTGCCGTTCTGCACTTCAATGCTTTCCGGGCATGGGATAATACGAGGTTCAGGAACTTTGGCACAGCTGGCAGCAACGAGGCATACCGATGCCAAGATAGTCACGAGTTTCAAATTCATGATTGTATTTTGTGTTATTGGTTATTTCGCAAATTTAGGCATTAATGCCAGCTTTTCCAAATCGCGCGGAGGCGCAGGAGGAAGGTCAATGCCAACCTGACGGCTACGTTCAATGCCTGCAGGCGAAGGTCAGGTCAATGCTATTCCGCGGCCGAGAGAGCGAGGCGATATCGACCACGCAGAATACCAAGACAGCCAAGACCATAGACGCCCAGAAGAACAGTGTGCATTGCAAGTTTGAGGATGACTTTCCCGGCGGAAGCCGTGCCGATATTGACTCCAGGGAAGACGAAATCATCGAGCAGCATTGACGCGACACATATCACGGCAATCACCGCGAAAATTGCACAAATCCGCTTCCAGCTATACGGTATCGGATAGTGACGCGCTCCGAGAACCGCACTGATTATAAACATTACGAGATAACTTGCCAAATGTCCGAAAGCCGCTGCCCAGAACGAGAAACGAGGCATGAACAGGACATTGACAATGATAGTCACGACCAGTCCTGCGAGGGTAATCCAGATCGCCATGCCCGTCTTGCCGGAAAGCTTGTACCACATGGAGACATTGAAAAGCATGCCGAGAAGCATGTACGAAAGGAGCATTATCGGCACGACGCCCATGCCAGAGCGGAAATCTTTTCCTATTATCAATGCAAATATGTCGAGATAGAGAAAGACGCCCAGCAGAATAAGTCCGCAGAATGCCGTAAAGTACTCCATTACAATGGCATAGAGCTGTCTGGAGCCTTTATTCTGCGCCCGCTGGAAGAAGAACGGCTCGGCAGCGAAGCGGAACATCTGGATAAACAGGTTCATTATCACTGACAGTTTTACTGCCGCCTGAAAGATACCCAGACTTGACCTCCACGCCTCAGCATTGGTATCCAGATAACGGAACAAAATCCTATCCAGAAAGTCATTGATAATACCCGGAAGGGCAGCCACCATCAGCGGAATGGAGTATGTCAGCATCTGACGAAGGAGTTTGCGGTCGAACTCGAATGAGAACCTGAGAAGGTCTGGGATGAAGAGGATTCCGCAGACCATGCTGCTTATCAATATCGCGAAAATCACGTATGTGAAATCCGGCGTCGGGGACACGAAATGTCCCATAAATGACGATACATGAGCAGGATACCAGAAGAACAGCACCATATTGGCCACAGTCTCGGTAAGAATCTTCACGGTCTTGAATATGGCGAATTTGAAGGCCTTGTGCTCCTGACGGAGTTTTGCGAAGAGAATCGCGGTAATGCAGTCCAGCGCCAGAATTCCACCCACATATATGATACAGTTCTCAAATCCCGCATAGCCCAGGGCAGAGGAAATCTGTCCCGAGAAGACTATCATCAATGCCAGGAAGGAGAAGCTGACTCCCGTCACCACGCCCAATGCATTGGAATAAACCGCTCTGGGGTTCACTCCTTCCTTGTTCGCGAAGCGGAAACATCCGGTCTCCAGGCCAAGTACCAGAACCACCTGAAGCACAGCGATATATGCCATGAATTCCGTAACGACGCCATAGCTCGATGTAGTAAGCAGACGCGTATAGAACGGCACGAAAAGAAAGTTGATAATCCTGGCCAGAATCGTACTCAAGCCATAGATGGCGGTCTCCCCCGCGAGTTGTTTCAATGGATTTCCCATCAGTATCTCCTTAAAATTTTATACAAAATTAACGTTGTTTTTGAAAACTTGAAACTTTCTCTTATTTTTGAGGGATGTGACGAAAGTCATGAAGTTCTACAATAGGCGGCAAAACACAAGTAGCCGCATACGGGGCAAATAATTTTTAACGATTACATAGTTATGAAAGCTAACATTATTATCACATCAATGGTCTGCTTTGCAGCTGCTGCAGTCGCCGTAGGATGCGGCAATCAGAAGAAAAAGGCTGAGGCTGAGAAAGCAGCGGAACAGGCAAGATTGGATTCATTAAAACAAGTCGAAATGATCGAAAAACAGAAAGCAGCAGGAGATCTCATGTCAAGACTCCCGGAGGAGCCGGTGTTCGATATCGTCACCAGTCTCGGTACTATCAAAGTGAAGCTTTACAGCAAAACTCCTAAACACAGGGCCAATTTCGAGAAACTTGCTCTGACAGGATTCTATGACAGCCTTCTCTTCCACAGAGTCATCAACGGCTTCATGATCCAGGGCGGAGACCCATATACGAGAGACACCACCATGGCTGACAAATATGGCCAGGGCGGTCCGGGATATACCATCCCTGCTGAATTCGTTCCTGAATACAAGCATCTTAAGGGCGCTCTTGCCGCTGCCAGAAGAGGCGATGCGGCCAACCCTGCAAAAGAGTCGTCCGGCTCGCAGTTCTACATCGTCCAGGACGAGAGCACCTGCGCACAGCTTGACGGAGAATACACCGTATTCGGACAGACAGTGGACGGGTTCAATGTCATTGACAAAATCGCGGCCGTACAGACAAATCGCCGCGACCGTCCTGTCATAAATGGCCAATTTTTACCAACGATTCCTATACTATCGGCACGGATATTGCAATAATTCCAGTCGAATAGTTTTTTCATAGGTTAAGTTTTAGGTTAGAATTGCGTACGGCTTGCGATGTGAATCGCGAGCCGTACATCTTTAATACAGGTACCGGCCGCGACCGGCATCGGCGCCATGGCAACATTGACCTTAGACATAAGATACAGTCGGGCCCGGACTTCAGTTCTGCCATCTGACAGAAACAGGAGCCCGGGCCCGACTTCAGTTATTTGTTCCGAACTGGCGGAACTATGTTATTGTTATTTCTTGTCTCTGGCAATAGAGAACTCTACCATGTCGAATTCATCCGCACCACCGAGAATCTTTCCGGTAGAATCGGTAAATCCATAAGCCATAGTCTGGACTTCATACCACTTGTCAACTTTGAAGGAGGCTGGTGACATGCCAAGGATCTCTTGAGTACCGCTGTCGCGAACCGTAGCACTATAGATGACATTGTCATAATCAGACAAGTAGGTCTGACCTGCATACTGGAGAACACCCATGAATCTGAGCTGTGCCTTGCCCTCCTGTGTTTCCACATCCGAAATGAACTGATTTCCATAGATGTCCATTTTCTTGGTAGCCTTGTTGTATTTTGCTATGAATGGAAGTGTCTCACCGAACGATTCCGCAGACCACCCGTAAACCTTATAGCTGTCATTGACAACAGACTGTTCAATTCGCAGATTATAGGTCAATGGCGTCTTGTAGTCTTTAGATGATTTTCCGGTCACTGTCCAGTTTCCGAGGAATGCAAGATATTCAGCCTCAGGATTGGAGGTATCAGGCTCTTCGTCAAGAGTAGCGGTAGCATAAGCGAAATGCCACTGGTCATTGTACATCAGCATTATGCCGAAGAAATACTCAGTACCAGGCTCGAGGTCATTTGCAATTCTGGTGAACGACTTCTTGGATGCCAAATCAGCCGCCTCGTTTTCCTGGATAGGCAGTTGGATAAGATTCATCAAAGCATCAGGATACTTCTCGAACATCTCTTCCAGAGTTGAAACCTCATATGCTGCGGCATACTGACTAAACGTCGCATCCCACTGAGCCTTAGGCATCAGGTTAGCAAAAACAGCTTCAGTATAGACATCACCGAAGTTCTTCAGAGAAACCTGAACCTTCAAAGTGTAATAACTATAGTAGTCCTGGGCAGGGCTGTCATACGGAGCCATGTCAATCTTGATCTCAGGCTGAGGGACAGGCGTGGTATATTCCTTGGTTTTGATGAAGGTATCACCATCTACAGTAACGCCGAGAATGGCAAGAGTATAGGAAACGCCAGAGTCAACTCCCCAAGAATCCGTGTAGGTATTGCCTGCACCGAGTGCATACTCATAAAGGAAGTTCTTCAGATCATCACCATAATTCTCGCCGAACTTCTGCTTGAATTGCTCGGTAGGATAGAGATCATAGTAGATGTAGCTGACCTTGCTCTCGTCGAATGACATTCTGACAGCAATCTTGTCGGTAGTAACGACCTCGTCGGTAAACGTGATATCACCTTCGCCGTTGCCATAAGGAGGAAGAGTAACCTCTACAGCCTCAGGATTGCCATTCCAGCCTGTCTCACCGTCGATGTAGCTGAACAGCAACACGTATTTCTGGCCTCCGAGAAGCTTTACGGTCTGGTTTCTGCGCACGTTCTCATCGCCGTTTTTCCATGTAACAGTCTGCGGTCCGGTACCTTCAGAACCATAGTCTGCAAGCATGTTCCAGATAAAGACCTTCAAATCAAACTCTGAACCTTCATCCTCCATAGCCTTGGCAAGCTGATGGTTGAAATACCAACCTTCGAGATATGCATGCTGATATGTCTCGCCGTCATTTACATTGATAGTATATGAAAGGCTTGTCTTAGTAGGCTCGCCTGCGACCAGATGGACAGGAATCGCGGTTGTTGTCACCTTGATGGAATCAGTCTCACTGTAGAGAGCGCCACCCTTTGCCGCAGCAAAGATCCAGTAGGTCTTCTCCGGCTCAAGTTCCTCAAGCGTTACAGAAAGCGGCTGCGTATATTCAGCAGATGTTCCGAGAGAAAAGACATATTCCGGAGTCTGAAGTTTTGCACCCTCCTGAGGATCATTGGTGCAATAATAGGAAACCACGTCCGCATTGACACCGGTCAACAAGAACGAAATCGTCTTGTCAGCAGCGCTTACAAGCTGGATGTCAACCTTCGGTACCGGAGGTTTCGGAGTCGGATTCTCTTCCTTGCAGGCCAACACTGAGAGTGCTGTCAATGCAACCATGAAGACATTGAATAACTTTTTAATCATTTGTTTAATATTTTAGTTATAAAAACATTCTGGTCAGTTCGTCCGCAAATATAGGCATTTTTTCCGCACCCGCCGCACATATTGGACTTTTTTGCGAATTTTTTACACTTCTCCGGCACCTACATTTCAAAGGAAATTTTGCAGTTACACAGCAATTTTATAAATTTGCACGATTAAATGTCTGACTATAATAATTTTATAATATTTTTATGGCAACAACAGCTGATTTCAAAAACGGAATGTACCTTAATTTCAACGGCAAACCATGCATGCTTGTTTATTTCCAGCATGTAAAGCCGGGAAAAGGTCCAGCATTCGTAAAGACTAAACTTCGCAACCTCGAGAACGGACGTATCCTTGAGAATACTTTCACCGCCGGTGCAAAAGTCGATACTATCAATGTCGAGAGACGTCCTTACCAGTTCCTTTATGAGGATGAGGACGGATTCAACTTCATGCACGAGGAGACTTTCGAGCAGATTCACCTTCCTAAGGATGTCGTAGAGAACGCAGACCTCATGAAAGAAGGACAGCATGTAGAGATGATGTTCGTAGTGGACGAGGAAAGATGCCTCACCTGCGAGCTTCCTACATACGTAACTCTCAAGGTTACTTACACAGAGCCTGCAGTGAAGGGTAACACCGCTTCCACCAGCGCCCTCAAAGAGTGCACACTCGAGACCGGAGCGAAGATCATGGTTCCTCTCTTCATCAACCAGGATGACGTGATCACCGTGAACACTACAGACCGTTCATACGGCCAGCGCGTCTAATCACGAGCACTGTCAATGTTACCCGGCCTGACGGCCAGAGTTCCATTGCCCATCATATAGGCATTTCAAATGTTTGCGGACTCCGCATCATCTGAAATGCTTATTTTCATTTATTCCACCCACGAAAGTTCCATTCTAGAATAATATTTGCTATATTGTGCTGATTGGGCATAAGCCAAGAAAACTTAAGAGAATTATTGACATGAAAATACTTGTAGTTGATGACGAGAGAGCCATCAGAAACTCTCTGAAAGAGATTCTGTCTGATGAAGGATATAACGTTGACGTAGCGGAAGACGGTGCCACTGCCATTGACATGGCCGAGAAAGAAAGATACGATGTCATTTTCTGCGACATCAAGATGCCGAACATGGAGGGAACTGAGGTCCTGGAAAAGCTCAGGACTGACGGAGTAGATTCTGCAATAATCATGATATCAGGTCACGGCGACATAGACACTGCCGTAGAATGTATCAAGAAGGGGGCTTTCGATTTCATCCAGAAGCCGCTTGACCTCAACAGGATTCTTATCACGATAAAGAACGCTACCGAGCGCACACAAATCATTACCGAAAACACGAACCTGAAGAAGAAGGTCTTCGGCAAGCAGATGATCGGCGAGTCCGCTCCGATTCTCCATTTGCGCGAAATGATAGAGAAGGTCGCCCCGACTGATGCCAGGGTTCTCATCACCGGTCCGAACGGTTCAGGAAAGGAACTCGTGGCCAGAAGCCTTCACCAGCAGAGCAACAGGAGCGCAATGCCTTACATTGAGGTAAACTGCGCAGCCATTCCGTCCGAACTCATTGAAAGTGAATTGTTTGGGCATGAAAAGGGAGCTTTCACCTCCGCCATCAAACAGCATAAGGGCAAGTTCGAGCAGGCTGACGGCGGCACATTGTTTCTGGATGAAATCGGAGACATGAGCCTCGCAGCCCAGGCAAAAGTACTGAGAGTCCTTCAGGAGAAGAAACTTTCCCGCGTCGGCAGTGACAAGGATATCGAAGTGGATGTAAGAGTCATAGCCGCCACAAACAAGGACCTGAAGGCCGAGATAGAAAAGGGCAATTTCAGGGAGGACCTCTATCACCGTCTCAGTGTCATCGTTCTCCACGTGCCGTCCCTGGACGAGCGCAAGGATGACATCCCGCTGCTGGTCAACTATTTCATCGACCAGGTCAGCAACGAATCAGGAATGCAGCCGAAATCCATCAGCGACGATTCCATGAAAATGCTCCAGAACCGCAGCTGGACCGGAAATATCCGAGAGCTCCGCAACGTAGTAGAGCGTCTCATGATTCTCGGCGGCAATCCCGTCACCCCTCAGGACATAAAAGATTACGTGATTTTCTAAGGAAATCTACATCTCAGACAGTTTGGCGGCTTCTTTGGCCGCCATTATTGCCGCATGCTCGGCGCGGGCCTTCTCGACGGCAGGCGAACGCTTGAGAATGAAGCCGGAACTCAGGTACTTGGTACGGACATCCTCGTCGTTTGCCAACTTCTCCGGTGTACCGGACTGGAGAATCGTACCTTCGTAAAGAAGATAGGCCCTGTCAATGATAGCCATCGTCTCACCGACATTGTGGTCAGTGATGATGACACCGATATTCTTATACTTTAGCTTTGCGATAATATACTGGATATCCTCTACCGCAATCGGATCGACACCGGCAAAAGGCTCATCCAGAAGAATGAACTTCGGGTCAATGGAAAGGGCACGGGCAATCTCGCAACGGCGGCGCTCGCCACCTGAAAGCTGGATACCGAGGCTCTTGCGGACCTTGGAAAGATTGAACTCGTCGATGAGAGACTCCAGGCGGTCACGCCTCTCGGCCTTTGTCATATTGGACATCTCCATGACGGACATGATATTGTCCTCCACGGACATCTTCCTGAAGACGGAAGCCTCCTGCGGGAGATAGCCCACGCCCTTCAGAGAGCGCTTGTACATAGGCAAATCCGTAATATCCTCATCATCAAGATATATCCTGCCGCCATTCGGAACAATCTGTCCCGTAATCATATAGAAGCTTGTAGTCTTACCTGCTCCGTTAGGTCCGAGGAATCCCACGATCTCTCCCTGCTGCACCTCCATCGACACACCCTTCACGACAGTCCTCACACCATATTTCTTTACAAGATTTTCACAACGAAGTTTCATCTTTTCTAGTATTTACTTGACATCCAGATCAAAATCCTTGACCAGATTCTCGATTTCCTTATTAGCGGCCATCATCGCCTTCGCCTTGTCTTCCGGCATATAGACCTTTTTCTCAACTTTCTCTTCAGGCAGGACCTGTACGCCGAGCCTTACCCCGGTACTTTCCGTCAGACGCTGAAGTTTTCCCTCAAGTTCACGGAGAAGTTCCTGCTCCACCCAGTTCTTCTGGGCGACATTCTGCACAAAGAACTCCAGGAGCTTGTATGAGCCCTTGTCCGAAACTACCACACCGGTAGATTCCAGAGTGGAATACAGCCTCGGTCTTGACTTGTACTCAGGCGGAAGTTTCTTCCATGCATCCTTGATTTCCTGGTCATCAGGAATCCTTCCGGACAGTCCACGGTTATCCGCCACGACGGTCTCCTTCTCATCAGTTGACTCCTCTATCGCATCCAAGGACAATGAAGCCGCCTTGGAAGCACGTTTTCTTCTCGGAGCCGGCTGAGGGGCCGGACTTTCAGCAGGTGCAGTTTCCGTGACGACAGGTGCCGGGGTCTCCGCAGCAGGCGCCTCATCCTGAGCAACTTGCGGAGTCTGAACTGTCTGAGCCGGCGGCTGGACCTGTGCTTCAGCATTGACAGAAACCGGGGCCTGAACCGGCTGGGACGCAGTCGCGGTCGCCTTAGTAGGCTGGGCCACCTGAACCGGCTGTGGCGCAGGCTGTTTCAATGATACCGGGCCTCCCGTAAGGAAGCACAGTTTCATCAATGCGAATTCGATATGCAGACGGGGGTTTATGCTCTCCTTATAGCCGGCCTCACACTGTGATGTCACGGCAAGCGCATCATAAATAAACTGCAGGGAGCACCTGTCCGCCTGCTCTTTATATTTGAGTTTCAATGAGTCAGGAAATTCCAGCAAAGAATCCAGGGCACCGCTTTTGGCCACCATCAGATTTCTGAAATGGGTACTTAGAGATGACACGAAATACAGCGCATTGAAACCCTTGGAGAGGATGCTGTCGAACTCCAGAAGCGCGGCAGCGTAATCATTTGCCAACATTGACTCGGTAAGGCGGAAAGAATACTCATAGTCCAGGACATTGAGATTCCTTATGACATCCTCATACTTGATGTCAGAGCCGCAGAACGCGACAGTCTGGTCGAATATGGTGAGCGCGTCACGCATCGCTCCGTCGGCCTTCCTGGCCACGATATGGAGGGACTCGTCATCGACATTGATATTTTCCTTGGTGGCGATAGCCCTGAGATTGCGGACAATGTCAGGGATGCTTATGCGGTTGAAGTCATAAGTCTGACAACGCGAAAGGATGGTCGGCAGAATCTTATGCTTCTCGGTGGTAGCCAGAATGAAGATGGCATGCGCAGGCGGCTCCTCAAGAGTCTTGAGGAAGGCATTGAACGCGGACTGCGAAAGCATGTGGACCTCGTCAATGATAAACACGCTGTACCTTCCGATCTGCGGAGGAATCTGCACCTGCTCCATCAATGCCTTGATGTCATCTACGCCATTGTTGGAGGCAGCGTCAAGCTCGTGGATGCAGTATGAGCGTCCCTCACGGAAAGAGACACAGGACTCGCACTGGCCACACGGCTCCATGTCAGCAGTAGGATGCTCACAGTTTATAGTCTTGGCAAAGATTCTCGCCGCACTTGTCTTACCCACACCTCGCGGCCCGCAGAACAGATAGGCATGCGCAAGTTTGCCTCTCACGATGGAATTCTTGAGAGTGCGGACTATATTGTCCTGCCCTATCAGGTCCTCGAAAGAATCAGGACGATATTTTCTGGCAGAAACTATGTATTGCGAACTTTCTGGCATATATCAAGTTATTTCATCCGGCATATGACCGGATACTACAAATGTACGTATAAATAATCAAAAACAGGTTCCAAAGTTTCTGGAAAATTACTAAGTTTGTAAAAAATGAAATGATATGGCACCTGCATTGAAATATATCGTCAGAGCGATAAAATACTTCTTCTACTTCAGTATCATCATGATTGTCATCATGTCCATCCTCGTCCTTGCCCACGTGGTGGACGGAAACATCGAGACGATGTTCCGTGACGGATACAATTCCCTCTGGGAAATAGGCCTGATGTTTGCAGCAGTTTCAGCGGTATATCCGGTCTTCGGTTTCGTAAAGAAATACGCAGTGATACCTGGAGAATACAGCGAAATCCGCCCGACCGTCATCAAGTACATGGAGTCAAAAGGATACAGGCTCGAACACGAGGAAGGCGAAAATATGACATTCCGCAACAGACTGTTCATCAATAAGTTGAGCCGAATGTACGAAGACAGGATTACATTCACCAGAGAACTCGGCGGTTTCTCGGTAGAGGGCCTCAGGAAAGATACGATACGTATCATCTACGGCCTCGAGAACGCATTCAGAAGCGAATAACCCGCGGGGACCCGCGTCCCTGCACAAACCATAACAGATATGAATGAAGCATTAAAGAATGTCGCCAGATTTTCCGACCCGATGAGTGCGGAAATCACTGCCGGTATGCTTAATTCAAACGGCATCCCGGCTGAAGTTTTCGGTCAGACATCATCCTACCCGTCCATCAATGCTGCCATCGACAGCATCGAGGTAAAGGTCAATGCCGATGATTACGAATCAGCCAAGAAGCTTTTGGCCGCAAATGAAAGTGCGGAGTAGAACTCCTCTCCGTAAGCTGCTATAAGAGGTTCGCGTAGAAATTCATATACGCGGACCTTTTCTTTTTTGCCCTTCTCGAACGCGTCCTTGCAGATATCCCACCTGTGCAGGTTCAATGCATGTTTCCCATTGGAAAGTTCTGTCACACGTATCGGATAGAGCCAGCATGATATCGGCTTGCGGAACTTGCATTTGCCGGCGAACCAGCTGCGCTCTATGGCACAGAAACAGTTCTTGTTCTCATCGAAAAGAGTATATGCACATTCCTCTGTTCCGGGACAGAGAGGAGTCACGATATCCCCGTCAATGTCAATGTTGAAGAAGCCCTTTTCTTCGATTACCTTCCGTCCTGTCTCCTGCATGAGCGGAGAAAACACAGGATAGGCCTCCTCGATTTTCTCTATTTCTTCTTCCTTCATAGGAGCCCCGCTGTCTCCGATAATACAGCAGCAGCCCTTGCACTTTTCATAATCACAGGCAAAGTATTCAGTAATGACTTCCTCTGAAACGAGACAGTCCCCTATCTCGAAAATTGTTCCGAATCTGTTATCTTTCATTGATTTACATATTTAAGCGAATCAGCAGGCGGCACGATAATCATTGTACTGTCGGCATTGACGGAAACCGAATCACGCTGCCGGATCATCAGCGAATCTTTGGCTTGGACTGATGTCGAATCTGACGCGATTGTCTGCATTTCTCCGTCAGGAAGCACAAGTGTCTTCACACTCTCCTCGAGTTTCAACGGCTTAGGCAGGAACGGTATCAGTTTCCGAAATTTGGCCGAATCGAGCCAAGAAGGCCTGCAGGCGGTCGTATCAATGCCGAGTACTCGGAATCCGTCAAGGGCAATGCCCAGAGAATCGGCTGCCGGCACAAGCTTTATGTCAATGTCATCATGCACCTCAGGAGCTGTAATTTCCAGGCCTCTATCCTTTTCCGGCTTCTTCTTGACCGCACATGATGCAGTCCTTCCTGAAGCCATGAGACCAAGCACATTGTTCACCGTCTCCACGGTAACATCATTGATTTTTTCCTTATATCTTGTCACAAGATCTTTTCCGTAAGAGTATCGTAACACCAGCATTGACATTATCATGTCAGGATCGGTAAGTCTCGCCTCGATGGATTTCTGGAGGATGGACCTATAGACCGAAAGGTCTGATGCTGAGACAGATGCATTGTTCAGTGTACTGCGTAGTCTCGATACGACTTCTTCCACGGAGTCTATCTGGACAAGTGACGCAGGGATTCCCGGACGCCATGACATTGACGCATGCAGCCTGAAATTGAACCTTTCTTCAGGGAACATCACGAAATCCCAGGATGATGTGCCATTCCAGCCGCATTTCGCAAGGGTTCTGGACATTTCGTCCTGAAGGGCCATCGCCGCGACATATGAGGACATGAAGTTCGCTGCGGTATAGGTCAATGGTGCAGAGACCCCGAATTCAAGTTCGTCACTGTCCCCGATTTTCACCATGGAGGCATTGCCTGAGCCGGTCTTGAACTGAACACGGGACCTGAATGTGGATACCTTTTCCGTACTGAAACCGCCCAGGTCGCGGCAAAGGTCCTTTTTCAATGTGAATTCGTCGAAGTCTCCAACGATGATAAGCACACCGTCGTTCATCTTGGAGAACTCGCTGGCATAGAACTTCTCAGCACGTTTCTGGAAATCGTCAGCCAGTGCCATTGGGCGCTTATATGAAGAGCAGGTGTTGGAAGGGAACATGAGACTATCCAGGGAGGCAACCATGGAAGTCCCCCTCAACATCCTGATTTCCTGGCATTTGCGGTAATAGTCATAAGCACCTCTGTTCATGCTCCTGTTTTCAGCGAGGGAATAGAGGGAGCGGAGCAGAAGATGGAGTTTTGAAGAAGGTGCGGCACCGCTGATTCTGAAATCAGACATAGTGACCTCTCCTTTCATTGATATTCCATTGGCGGACAACATGTCGGCGAACTGCCAGCAGGTCTGTCCCGGGACGTCGTACAGGCCGAGCATGTCCGAGACATACGCACCCTCTCCAGGCTTCAGTCCCGGCACAAGTGAATAGCCGCCTTTCAGCAGCCACATGTAGTGGAACATTCCGGTCTTCGGAAGATTCTTGAAGATGACTCTGAGCCCGTTGTCGAATGTCCAGACCTGTCCGCCTGAAAGGGGCTCCGGTGCAGTCGTCTTGATTTTCAGCTTGGAACCGGATTTCTTAAGTTTCAATGTATCACTGTAACTGACATTGTACGGAGCGGCAATCTTGGTTATCCACGACTTCGAGAACACATTTCCTATATCTTCCTTGGCAGATGTCCTGCACTCCAATGTCAGATTGTGATTCTTGTCGAGCAAGGCAAACACGAAGTTATTGAAAAGTTTGGCGCCAAGGTCGTCCTGAATGTTCTTGGTCAGGAAGAAATCCATGCTCTTGGCAGCGGATGCCAGAGACGAGCCGTAGAGATATGATGAAATGCACTGGTCAATATAGCGGGTATTGTTTATGACGTCTCCGCTGTAATCTCGCTTCATGTTCATTATCAGTTCATTCTGGGCATCCCTATACTCCTCGGGAACTGCGCCGTAAGTATCGAGATTTGCCAATGTGGCTGAAAGCACCGACGCGGCTTCCTTGAGATACCTGTCAGATGTCACTATCTCGATACGGTACTTTTCATTGTCTCCGGTATCCTTGCTGCTGACATAGGAATATTTCACGTCAGCCACCGGAACATCGGCAACCCTCAGGGCCTTGGCCAGACGTTTTTTCAATATAATGCCAAGTTCCGATGCAAATTTCTGTGATACAAGAGGCTGCACAGTATTCATATTGCCCTCTGGTGTCCTCGGCGACGAGTATTCAACAGCCACGGACGACAAGCCTTTGACATCGGACTCGAGGTATCTGTATATGGGAGCCGATGAACTCTTCCATCTGTATGGTTCACGCGGTTCAGGAGTCTTGCCCTTGGTCACCAGCATTGACAGCATGTTCATCTTGTTCAATACGGCACCGGCATCGACATCTCCGGAAATCACGATTGCGCGGTTCTGTGGGGCATAGCCTCCTCCGATGTAGTCTGCCTGCATTCCGATTATGTCGAACACCATGAGCAGGGTGGAGTCCACGATGTCTTTCGATCGTGAAAGTTCCAGACCCGAGAACCTGTATATGGTAGCGTCAGGATAGCTTTCCACGTATCCGGAAGGTCCCGGCCAGATGCAGTTTCTGGAGAGATAGCTGAACGGCGTGTCCGAACGGAAATGAGGCAGCATCGTCAATGCCCCCATCGCATGGACGGCGGTGGAGCCTGCGGTCAATGGTGTCTCGTCCCCGAATCCGCTTTTCTGGACCAATGCGATGTCGGCCTTGCCCTTCTCCGTGTGATTGGTGACAAGGTAGTAGGCTATGCCGTTGTCCAGCATGCCTGTCTTTATCTGCGGTGCGACCGGAAGTGACGGGAGATCCGCCGCTGGCATCATTATTGGAATGACAAGCAGGGCGGCCGTTAAAAGGATTCTGTATATATTGTTCGTCATAATCAAAGGTAACTTATGCAAAATTAAGATATTTTTATTATTTTTGCCTAAATGCATTTAAGGATATGCACTACTTACTAATGCAATTCCATCGGATGCATACATCAAAAACTATACGAAAAACAACTAAAAACATTGATAACATGAAAAAAATCGTTCTAGCAATGGCGGCTTTCGCCTTCTCATTCGGCGTAATGTCCGCACAGGATTTGGCAACAGCTACTGCAACTTACAACAGCGGTGCAGAGGCTCTCACAATGGGTAACAAGACCAGCGCATTGGAGTATTTCCAGAAGGCTCTCACAATGGCCCAGTCTCTCGGCGATGAGGGTGCTGACGTAGTTACAAACTGCAAGAGCGCCATCCCTTCAGTTATTCTTTCTATCGGAAAAGACTTCTACAACAATAAGGACTTCACAAACGCAAAGGCCAAATTCGAAGAGGCAATCAAGGTCGCCGGCGAGTATGGCAATACAGAAATCGTTGACGAGGCTACAGGTCTCCTTCCTACAGTCGCAAAGAGAATCGCTCTCGGCAAGGTCAATGATGCCATGAAGGCCAAGGATGTCGCAGGCGTGCTCGCAGCATACGAAGAGGCTATCGCCATCGATACCACAGATGCAAACACCGCTCTCAAGTATGGCCAGTTCCTCGGCAACGCAGGCAAATATGACGATGCAGTGAAGTATCTCGAGATGGCTGCCCGCAATGGTCAGGAAGCCAACGCCAAGTCAGTTCTTTCTACCACATTCCTCAAGAATGCAGCTGCCCAGCTCAAGGCCGGAAAATATGCAGACGCAGTAGCGCTTGCAGAGAAGGCCAACAGCTACAAGGAGAACGCTCAGGCATATCTCGTTGCAGGTCAGGCTTCCCAGAAGTCCAGCAAGAATGCCGACGCCATCAGCTATTTCGAGAAATATCTCGAGGCTGCTCCTACAGCAAAGAATGCAGGTGCAATCGCTTTCACAGTAGGTGCTCTCTATCAGCAGGCAGGCAACAAGGCCAAGGCTCTCGAATATTACAAGAAGGTCGAGAACGACCCTCAGTTCGGTGCTCAGGCAAAGCCGCTCATCGCTTCTCTCAGCAAATAATTACAGCCGGGTCCGCTTAGGCGGAGGCCTGACTTCCTAAATAATCACAACATGACTGATCTGGAACTTCTGGCTCCGGCAAAGAATATAGAAATCGGCATCGCGGCAATAGACTGCGGTGCCGATGCCGTCTATATTGCAGGGCCGGCATTCGGCGCCAGGCAAGCGGCAGGCAACAGCATGGATGACCTTGCTGCCCTCTGCAGGTACGCCCACAAATTCGGGGCACGCGTCTTCATGACATTGAATACCATATTGTTCGATGATGAACTGGACGAGGCATATTCGCTGATGTGTAAGGCGGAAGATGCCGGCATCGACGCCATCATCGTCCAGGACCTTTCAGTCATGCGCATGGCAGACGGAGGCCCGGACGGGAATGGACGGAGACTAGGGATTCCGCTTCATGCTTCTACCCAATGCGCCATAAGAGATTCAGAGAAAGCACTGTTCTATAAGCAGTTAGGGTTTTCGCGACTGGTACTGGAAAGGGGACTTTCACTCCAGGACATACGTAAAATCAGAGAGGCTACCGGCTGTGAAATCGAGTTCTTCATACATGGCGCGCTCTGTGTATGCTACAGCGGCCAATGCTACATGTCAGAGTGCATTTCCGGCCGCAGCGCAAACCGCGGAGAGTGCATACAGGCATGCAGGTCGCTCTACAATCTGGTGGATTCTTCCACCGGAAAGGTCCTGGTCAGAAACAAGGCCCTCCTTTCGCTCAAGGATTACAATCTCCTGAACCGCGTAGAGGACCTCGCGGAAGCTGGCGTTTCTTCTTTCAAAATCGAAGGACGTCTCAAGAACATCTCCTATGTCCGCAACACTGTAACTGCATATTCAAGAGCCCTCGACAAACTGGTAGTTTCTCATCCGGACAGGTACAGACGCGCGTCTTTCGGCCGCATCCAAGGAGGCTTCACACCGGATCTTGCCAAGACTTTCAACCGCGGCTACACCGAGTTGTTCCTCGACGGTCACCGAGGAATGTGGTCAAGCATGGACACGCCTAAAGGAATGGGAGAAATCGCAGGTGTGGTCAAGTCCATCGTGCCTTGCGGCAAGAATGAAGTTATCATTACCCTGAAGCCTCATAGCCCGGCAGGTTCAGCGCCGGCATCCAAGAACAGCCACAACAACTCCGGAACTGCATCCGCTGTCTCGCTTTCCAATGGTGACGGATTCGCATTCACATCCGGAAACGGCGAAATCATCGGGTTCAGGGGCGATGTATGTTCCGGCCAGACCATCAGGTGCAAAAAAGTTGCCGGTCTTTCAGTCGGGACTCTTCTCTACAGGAACATCAGCGCCACATTCGAAAAGACATTGGCCGCCGCAAATTCCGAACGTCTCATCGATGTCAATGTCAATGTCAGCCTGTCTGGATGCACAAATTCCGGCTATATCCTGACCGCCGAAGCCCTTACGGAAGATGGCCGCAAGGCCAGGATTTCCGTCAATGCAGGTAATGAGTCCGCAGGCAACGTAGAGAGAATGAAATCCATCATTTCCAGCCAGTTAAGCAAAACTTGCGGAGATTTTTCATTCCACACGGACACATCCTACGAGTTTCTCAACGTGGAAACGGAAGACGGCTCCATCCCATTCATGAGCGCAGCTTTTCTCAATGACATAAGACGCAGACTCTCTGATGAGTTCGGAAAAGAGCCTGTTCATTCCCGGGAAATGCTGAATCTGCGCAACATACAGTCGCAAGACAATGATAATCCACAGATACTGAACAAGTTCCCCAGCCAGCAATCATTGTCTCGGGAAAGTTCACAGTTCCCGCCACGTCATCTCTCATACAAATTCAACATCGCCAACAAACTTGCCAAAGAGGCTTATCTCACCCACGGGGCCGATTCCGCCGACAGCGCATACGAGATTGTCCACAATGAGGACGCGGAACTCATGCGCACCAGATACTGTATCAGATACGAGCTTGGCCAATGTCTCAAGATGAAACCTAAGGGGACTCCTTTCCCAGCCAGACTCCACCTTGAGAACAACGGACAGGTCTTCCCTCTCCAGTTCGACTGCTCAAACTGCGAGATGGTAGTAAAGATGAAGTGACCCTCTGATTTTACACAAGGGAAAAGGTCAGCTCGACATCACCGAAACGCCCTGCAACACCATCATATTTTTCAAGATATGGTGCGGACAGTTGTCCCCGCCAGACTATGTCATCACGCGAATTGAATGGTAGAGCGACTTCAAATCCGTAGCTTTTGGACTTAATCTTTACATATGCGGAACATTTCCATTCAGTTCTGGTGCCGCCGTCATCCTCCGTCAGCATAAATGCTATATTCTCCAGCTGGTCAGTCCATTGCGATACGAGAACGACATTCATAGGAATAGTCTTCCCCATCTGGCTGCGTTTCACGACAAGCATAAAATCAGTAATCCTGGGAGAGTAGAGTTTCAATTCCGCCTCTGTGCTTGCAGTAAAGTCCTCGACACTGCCGCATTTTATGAAAAACTCGGAAGCGCCTGCAAACCAACAGTCATAATTACGTCTCATCTTGAAATCATGGAGGACAAGTGTCCGGAAAGCACCTTTCTGGGCAGCCGCAGTGGCCGATACCTCAGCGCACTCCAGTCCGGAAGACGGATGCACCGTGATGGAGCCGCCTCCAGTCCCCCACTCCGGATCATTTCTTCTATGCACTTCCATGGACGTGAATCCACTGTCATTGTTACGGTTGACCACCCAGACAGGATGTGAAGCAGCCATCTCCTCATCCACGACGACTGCTTCCACCTTACGGTTTCCCTCCGAATCAATAAAAAGACGATATCCGACGTTGGCCTCAGCCCCATTACCCGGGTCGAACGTAACTATCGGCCATTCTTTCCCGTCCCAGTTCCGATAATAAGGCCAATATATCTGCATGTTGGACTTTTCCAAAAGCATCCAGATACTCTTCAGGAGAAAGTTCATTTCCTTCAGAAGATTTGGTGCGAGCGGACAACTGCTCGGCTATCAGCTCCTTGAGAGGTCTCGAATAGCTCCTGGTCGACACTGACTTGCCCATAGCCTCATCTCCCACACCGGTCCCCGGTACAGAAAGCAGGTCCCGCATCATATATTCTTCATCGTATCCATTGCCGTCAGATGAAGATACGGCGTCATGGACTTCGTCATCTGGTCCGTTTCTATAGGAAGGGCCGACAGCAGTTTCGCCACGTCCTCCAGCGGAATGATTCTGGCTTCAGGGTCATTGATTTCCCCTGCATGGTCTACATGTTCACAACTGACCGGAACTGACAGGACAGTCAGAACCAGAAATAGTAATTGTTTCATAAGCATTTCATTTTTAATCATTTACTCACCAAGATTCCGAATATCAGGAATCAAATCTTCATATGCAAAGTGAGCCATAAAAAACCATTTTCAAAAAATGAAATTGCTTTTTCTGAAAAAACGGCCTCCCAGATATCTGGAAGACCGTTTTCAATCCACTATTTCAACAAGATTTGCAGCAAATATCTTTCGCAAACCTTTACTTATGATAAAAGACATATCTGTTCTTGTCGTACAGGTCCTTGACTATCTCAGTATGAGTATAGCCGGCTTCGCGGAAGACAGCCTCGGTCTGAGGCGCCAGACTTTCATTGACCTCGACAAAACCGAGCCCCTCAGGGGTCAGGAACCGCTGGCTCCATCTCGCGACTGCGCGATAGAACACGAGCGGGTCGTCATCCGAGACAAACAGGGCCAATGCCGGTTCATAATCCAGCACATTTTTCCTCATGTCCTTCTTCTCCGACTCCATGATGTATGGCGGATTGCTGAGGACGATATCGAATGGATGAACAGGGAAATCCTGCTCCGTATCGAGCACATCAGCCTTGAGAAATTCCGGCTTCGAAGCACATGTAGCCTTGATTTCCGAGGAAAAGTCCTGACCTGACGCCACGGCAAGGGCATTGTCGGATATGTCCACTGCGGTCACCTTGCAGCCGGGAACGGCCAATGCCATTGTCCAGGCAATGCATCCTGAGCCGGTGCACAAATCCAGGATTCTGACAGGTACGGCATTCTTGCCGTATGGAATTCTCATTCGGGATATTCTGGAAGCCGTCTTGATGGCATCACGGCACAGGAGTTCAGTCTCGGGACGAGGAATAAGCACGTCTGGAGTAACATTGAACCTGCGCCCGTAGAAATCCGCCTTGCCCAGGACATATTGTATCGGCTCACCCGCACGGAGCCTCTCCATCGCTGCCGACAGAAGCGGCAGTTTCTTCTCATCGATCTGATACTGAGGCTCTACAATATGGGTATATCTCTCTGTACCAAGTATGTCTTCACACAACATCAGGACAATGGACCTCGCCTCCGTTTCAGGGTACAACGATTCCAGAGCCGTGACGCTCTCTTTCACAAAATCAACTAGCAACATATCGATTTCTTATGAGTTCTCGATTACGTCTGTAAGGAATTCAGTCACATCAAGCCCCGCAGCTCTTACCATTTTCGGCACAAGAGAAGCGCTGGTCATGCCCGGGATGGTATTGACCTCAAGGAAATAGAGGCCGTCTTCGGCAAGGATATAGTCCATTCTCACGATGCCGTTGCATCCGAGATGGGTATAAATGCGCTCCGTAACTTTCTGAATCGCAGATGACTGAGCCTCAGATATCGGCGCAGGGCAAACCTCCCGGCTGTTTCCGTTGTATTTCGCGTCATAGTCGAAATACTCGTTGTCAGTAAGAATCTGAATGACTGGAAGCGCCTTTACATGGCCGTGCGACGTGTATGCCGCACAGGTAAACTCCTCGCCCACGATAGCTTTCTCTACGACCACGGCCGGACCCTCCGAGAAAGCGAAATTGACTGCAGAGACCAATGCGTCAGCTTCTTTCACCTTACTGATTCCGAAACTTGAACCGCCGTCAGTAGGTTTCACGAAAAGCGGAAGACCGAGACGGGCCACTGCATCCTTCGCAAAAGCATTGACATCCATTCCTTTACGTACGAAAGCATCAGGCGCGAGCTTCACATAGTCAGCATCGCGGAGATAGCTTTTGCATGAGTATTTGTCGAATGCGACAGCCGATACGAAAGCGCTGCAGCCGCTGTGAGGGATTCCGAGCATTTCGAAATATCCCTGCAGAAGTCCGTTTTCGCCCGGAGTACCATGCTGCATGATATATACGAAGTCAAACTTGATTTTCTCGCCATAGACATTGACAGAAAAATCATTCTTGTCAATCTGAGGCCTCGCCTCTTCAGGGAACGGGACCCTCATGGAGTTCTTTTTCCTGTAGGCCACCAGTGACCACACTCCGAAACGCGCGAAAATTTCATACACGTCATATGCGGTATCGTCAATCCTGGATGCCGTAAATTCTCCACTTCTGCAAGCGACCTCCCACTCGGAAGAGTCGCTGCCATAAATCACTGCAATAGTGTTATATTTTCCCATTGTCTATATGTTTTATGTCTAGTCAAAATAATAATCAGCCTCGCTCTTGGCCTTGCCCTCGGCATCTTCATCGCCACCACTGCAACTCAGGTCAATGGTCATGCCGGCCGGGGCGACGAATCTGTCGGATTCTGAAATGCCTAATGTGCCGTCTTTCAGGACTTTCTTCATGAAAATACCCCAGATAGGAAGTGCCATGTTCGATCCGCTTCCCAATGCCAGAGCCTGGAAGTGCACCTGACGGTCTTCAGCACCGACCCAGATACCGGCAGTGATGGACGGGG
>OKTB01000510.1_pt1 | contig 21935 bp, 18 predicted proteins | sample 1606131 | NCBI WGS metagenome assembly OKTB01 (sample SAMEA3879518, study PRJEB24766) | human gut metagenome | biome: human-associated habitat; feature: feces | place: USA | collected 1985/1987
CACACCTTTGTTCTTTTCTTACCACAGCTGTGGTAAGAAAAGAACAAAGGTGTGGTATGCATAAAACACAGCTGTGGTAAGATTAGCTTTTAGCAAATACGACCTTAGCCGATAGAGATTCTGAAAATAGATACTTGCAGATATGGCAATAAAAATCGTTTGCACTATCTTTGCACCACTCTATAGTTGAATATGCAGAAGGTAGTACAATACATCGAGCGCCACAAGCTCTTCTCGCTGGACGACAAGATACTTGTGGCACTGAGCGGCGGGGCGGACTCCGTGGCGTTGCTGCGCCTGCTCCTCAGCCTGGGATACACATGCGAAGCCGCCCATTGCAACTTCCATCTGCGCGGAGCGGAATCCGACCGCGACGAGCACTTTGTACGCCAGCTCTGCCTGGAGCACCGGGTGACGCTGCACACCGTCCACTTCAACACGGAGCAGGAAGCAAAGGAACGGCATATCTCCATCGAAATGGCTGCAAGGGAATTGCGCTACGCGTGGTTCGAAAAAACAAGGGAAGCATGCAGTGCAGCTGTCATTGCCGTCGCCCACCATCAAGATGACAGTGTAGAGACATTGCTGCTCAATCTGATTCGCGGTACCGGCATCAACGGATTGCGGGGTATACGCCCCCGAAACGGACATATAGTCCGCCCCTTGCTCTGCCTGGACAGAAAGGAAATCGTCGGTTATCTGGAAAGTATCGGGCAAGCCTACGTGACGGACAGCACCAATCTGCAGGACGAATATACCCGCAACAAAATACGCTTGAACCTGCTTCCCATGATGCAGGAGATAAACCCCTCCGTCAAGGAAAGCATCCTCAAAACGGCAGAGCATCTGGACGATGCCGCCTCTATATATAATATAGGTATAGAAGAAGCCAAACTGCGAGTCAAGACACCGGAAGGCATAAGTATCGGCGCCCTGAGGCAAGAAGCGGCACCGGAAACGGTCTTATTTGAAATTCTGCATCCGCTTGGATTCAACGCCGCACAAGTAAGGGACATCTGCCGGACATTGGACGGACAGCCCGGCAAAGTCTTTGCCACCCCCGGCTGGCGTGTCATCAAAGACCGCGGCTCGTTGTTGATAGAACCCGTACAGGAAGCCGTAAAGCCGTTATTGGAAATGAAAGAGCATCCCTATGCACCGGATTTCATGATTCCACGCGACAAAGCTACCGCCTGCTTTGATGCCGACAAACTCCAGCATCCCCTATCACTGCGCCTTTGCAGGCAGGGAGACAGCTTCGTGCCCTTCGGCATGAAAGGCCGGAAGAAGGTAAGCGACTACCTGACCGACCGCAAGTTCTCCCTTCTGCGCAAAGAACGGCAATGGGTGCTTTGCTGCGGAGATGACATCATCTGGCTGGTGGGAGAACGGGTGGACAACCGTTTCAGAATAGACGAAAAAACCCGGAAAGTGTTGGTCGTATCAACCATTGACCAGTAGCCATCACAGAATGATTCTGTCCTCCTTCTGTTTCTTGAAGCAATCGGAAAGCAATACGGCAAACGGCGTGTCATACGTGCGCGCCTTCTGCGGACAGCCTTTCACACAAGCACAACATTTGATGCATTTCTCTGCAACCGTATTGCACTCGTCTCCTTTTATAATGGCTCCTGCAGGACAATGCTTCACGCAATATCCGCAATGCGTACAACGTTCCGCATCCACTTGCGGAGTACGGGGCATAGGCACCCCACTCTTACGCAACTTGACGACTCTGCGCAAAAAGCGGAGCAACGGGAAGAAAGGCTGGCGCGGACGCTGGATACGGGTCACATCCACCCCATACAGTTTCTCCATATCTTCGGCCGCCGCAATTTTAGCACGTATTTTTTCACCAAAAAGCTTTGCATACTCCAAGTCGTCCGCATCCGGACGTCCGGATGCCACCGGATATTTCTCACTGCTATAAGAGTGCTCTCCTACAAACGTAGCACCTGCAATTACCTTGAAGCCCAACTTCGTGACAAAAGCATCCAATTCCACCAAAGCCTTCTCATAGGCCCGGTTGCCGTACACCACCACAACCACGGCAGGTGCACCGTCAGCATGAAGCTCCTTCATCCGCTCCAATGCCAAAGGAGCCACATGACCGCCATATACGGGCACCGTGATGACCGCCAAAGCATGGGAAGGCACTTCCCTTTTACCCGCCGCCTCCAAGGTGAGGTCCACTTTGGAGACAGACGAAATTCCCGTTCCGTGAACAATTGCCTCTCCCACTTGTTTAGAGGTACAAGTAGGTGAAAAAGTTATCAACTGTACTTCATCTATATTCATAAACCAATCCTTCATGTTGTTGTTAATACAGCAAAGATAAAGTTTTAAATTTAAAAAAAAGATGATTTGTTTATGAAACCAAAAATATTTATTACCTTTGCACCGTTGAAACATTCTGCGACTTCTTGCTGTGGCAAGAATTGTTTATCAGATTTCCGGTTCAATAATAAATATCCCATATAAATCATATATCACAAGGTAAACTTGCCCAAGTTGCTTCCTACAACAACTGCAACTGTGCACTTATGCCTTTCAATAAAAGTAAATTTTAAACCATTCACATATATACTGTATGTATAACATCATTCAACTGAACGACAAAAATTTGTCGGAACTACAAACTATTGCCCAAGAACTGGGTATAAAAAAAACAGACTCACTCAAAAAAGAAGAACTTGTTTACAAGATACTTGACGAACAAGCTATCGCAGGCGCTACCAAGAAAGTTGCCGCCGACAAGCTGAAGGAAGAGCGTAAAGGGGAAAAGCAAAAACGCTCGCGCGTCACTGTAAAGACCGTAAAAAAGGAAGGTGCCGACAAAGTGTTCTCAGCCAATAAAAACGGAAACCTCACCAAAGCCAAAACAGAGGAAGCACCGGCTGCGAAAGAACAACCCAAAACTGTGGAAGCACCCCAAGAACCGACCATAGAAGCTGCAACGCCGGCGCCAGCCAAAGAAGCCGCCGTACCCAAACGCAAACCGGGACGCCCCCGCAAGGTAAAGGAAGAGACTGCTGCACCCCAAGCAACGGAAACCCCGAAGGTTGCCGAACCGGAATTGAACTTCGAGGCTAAAGCTCCGAAAACAGAACCTCAGGCAGAAGCCAAAGCAGAAAAGAATATCGTACCGGACGAAAGCCCTATCCTGGCCGAAGCGGCAGATGACTTCATCCCCATTGAAGACCTCCCTACGGAAAAAATAGAATTGCCATCCGAACTTATCGGCAAATTCGAAGCGACCAAAGCGGAAACTCCCGCCACTCCCACTCCTGCCGCTGCCCCAGCCGAACCGCAACAGCCACAACGCCCGCGCCTCCGCGCCCGCGACAACAACAACCCATACAATAACAACAACAATAACAACCGCAACGGTGGCTATAACCAACAGCGCCCCGTGCAGCAGCGCCCTGCACAACCGTATAACAACGGAGAGAACTATCCCGCCGCTCCGGAACGCAAACCCGTAATAGAACGCGAGAAGACGTACGAATTCGATGACATCCTCACCGGAACCGGTGTACTGGAAATCATGCAGGATGGCTACGGCTTCCTCCGTTCCTCCGATTACAACTATTTGTCCTCACCGGACGATATTTACGTATCACAATCACAAATCAAATTGTTCGGCCTGAAAACCGGTGATGTGGTAGAAGGCGTAATCCGTCCCCCGAAAGAAGGCGAAAAGTACTTCCCGCTGGTAAAAGTATCCAAAATAAACGGACGTGACCCGGCTTTCGTACGCGACCGCGTACCGTTCGAGCACCTCACCCCCCTCTTCCCGGACGAGAAGTTCAAGCTTTGCAAAGGTGGATACTCCGACTCTATGTCGGCCCGTGTCGTAGACTTGTTTGCCCCCATCGGTAAGGGCCAGCGTGCCTTGATTGTGGCACAGCCCAAAACCGGTAAGACCATCTTGATGAAAGACATTGCCAACGCCATTGCCGCCAATCATCCGGAAGTCTACATGATTATGCTGCTCATCGACGAACGCCCGGAGGAAGTTACCGACATGGCGCGTACCGTCAATGCGGAAGTAATCGCCTCTACCTTCGACGAACCGGCAGAACGCCACGTGAAGATTGCCGGCATCGTCCTTGAAAAAGCAAAACGCATGGTGGAATGCGGACACGATGTTGTCATCTTCCTCGACTCCATCACCCGCCTGGCACGTGCCTACAACACCGTATCCCCGGCTTCCGGCAAAGTGCTTTCCGGTGGTGTGGATGCCAACGCATTGCATAAGCCCAAACGCTTCTTCGGTGCAGCACGTAACATCGAGGGCGGCGGTTCACTGACCATCCTTGCCACTGCCTTGATTGACACTGGCTCAAAGATGGACGAGGTTATCTTCGAAGAATTCAAGGGTACGGGTAATATGGAGTTGCAGCTCGACCGCAACTTGTCCAACAAGCGTATCTTCCCGGCTGTCAACATCGTTGCCTCCAGCACCCGCCGCGACGACCTGCTGCAAGACAAGCAGACACTGGACCGCATGTGGATTCTCCGCAAGTACCTTGCCGACATGAATCCGATAGAAGCCATGGACTTCGTAAAAGACCGTCTGGAGAAGACCAAAGACAACGACGAATTCCTGATGAGCATGAACAGTTAACAGCAACTGCATACAGATATTGTACAAAAGCTTCCATTTACGTTCATAAACGTAGGTGGAAGCTTTTTTTATATCCGTTTTTTCATACATTTGCCACCATACAATAACCTTGAACAAATAAAATCCAAATCTGATGAAAACGATTCACTCTTTTATGGGAATGGCATTGTGCAGCTTTCCGGTAATGGCACAGCAATCGCCCAATTTTCTTATTATCCAATGCGACCATCTGACCCAGCGGGTAGTAGGCGCATACGGTGCCGACCCCAGCTGCACTCCACCTATAGACCGAATTGCCTCCCAAGGTGTAACATTTGCCAACGCATACGTGGGATGCCCCCTCAGCCAACCGTCACGCGCTGCCTTATGGAGCGGACTGATGCCGCATCAAACCAATGTACGTTCCAACTCGGCCGAACACATCAATCCTCCGCTGCCCGACAGCATTCCGACCCTGGGAAGCCTCTTCACCGCCAACGGTTATGAGGCCGTCCACTTTGGCAAAACCCATGACATGGGTTCCCTAAGGGGATTCCGCCACAAGGAACCGGTTGCCAAGCCCTTCACCGACCCCGAATTTCCCGTCAACAATGACAGCTTTCTGGATGTAGGAACCTGCGAGGATGCCGTGGCCTATCTCAGCAATCCACCGCAAGAACCTTTCATCTGCATAGCCGATTTCCAAAACCCGCACAATATCTGCGGATATGTAGGCGAAAATAAAGGGGAGCACATAGATAGCCCCATCAGTACCCCACTCCCGCTACTACCCGAAAACTTTGAAGTGGAAGACTGGGAAAAACTTCCGTTGCCCATTCAGTACATCTGCTGCAGCCACCGGAGGATGATGCAAGCCGCCCACTGGAACGAGGACAATTACCGGCACTACGTCGCCGCCTTCCAGCATTACACGCGGATAGTGGCCAGACAGATAGAGAGTGTACTGGAAGCCCTCTACTCCACTCCCGCCGGCAAAAATACAATTGTCATTGTACTGGCAGACCACGGAGACGGAATGGGGTCACACCGCATGGTAACCAAGCAGGTCAGCTTTTACGAAGAAATGACAAATGTGCCCTTCATCATAGCCGGTCCCGGTATTCATCCCCGTCAAAAACCGGTGGAAGATTTACTGACCCAACCCACTATCGACCTGCTGCCCACTCTCTGTGAACTGGCAGGCATTCCGGTGCCTTCCTCCAAGCCCGGCATCAGCCTTGCCCCTTTCCTGAAAGGCGAGAAGCAAAAGAGACAGCACCCCTATGCAGCCTCCGAATGGCACAGTGAATACGAAGTGACCGTCAGCCCGGGACGGATGATACGCAGTCCCAGATACAAATACACACACTATCTGGAAGGCAACGGGGAAGAACTGTATGATATGCTGAAGGATAAAGGAGAAAGACGAAACCTTGCCCATGACCCCAAATACTCAAAGATTCTGGCCGAGCACCGGGCACTGCTGGACGACTACATCCGCCGCACACAGGACGACTACCGAAGCCTGAAAGTTGAAGCCGACAAGAGATGGCGCAGCCACGCACCGGGATATCCCAACCACGAAGGACCCTGCGCCAGAGACATTATCAATAGAAAGTAAGCAAAAAGAACTAAAAAAAACAGAATAATATAGATGATTATCAGTGCCTTGACCGGCACTTCCATTCTTTTCGCCCATCCCGCTGCAAGTCTTCAATAATATTCTGCTTCAAAAGAAGGCAGTTAAAGGGATTTTTTGTACTTTTGCGCCTCAATAAGAGTAATTTGTAATTTAGTAATTGTAATTAGATACTATGTTCGATAATTTAAGCGAGAGACTTGAAAGGTCGTTTAAAATTTTGAAAGGTGAGGGCAAAATCACCGAAATCAATGTTGCGGAAACCCTGAAAGACGTACGTAAGGCACTTTTGGATGCCGACGTGAACTATAAGGTAGCCAAAAACTTCACCGATACCGTTAAGGAAAAAGCCTTGGGACAAAACGTGCTGACAGCCGTTAAGCCCAGCCAGCTGATGGTAAAAATCGTACACGATGAACTGACCCAGCTCATGGGCGGCGAGACTTCTGAAATAAACCTCGACTCCAAGCCTGCCATTATCCTAATGTCCGGTTTGCAAGGCTCCGGTAAAACAACTTTCTCCGGAAAGCTGGCCCGCATGCTGAAGAGCAAGAAGAACAAAAAGCCGTTATTGGTGGCTTGTGACGTGTACCGTCCTGCCGCTATCGAGCAGTTGCGTGTACTGGCTGAACAGATTGACGTACCGATGTACTCGGAACCGGACAGCAAAAATCCGGTAGCCATTGCCCAAAATGCCATCCAAGAAGCCAAAGCCAAAGGTTACGACCTTGTAATTGTCGATACAGCCGGTCGTCTGGCAGTGGATGAGGAGATGATGAACGAGATTGCCGCCATCAAGAAGGCCATCAATCCGGACGAGATTCTGTTCGTAGTGGATTCAATGACCGGTCAGGATGCAGTGAATACCGCTAAGGAATTCAACGAACGGCTCGACTTCAATGGTGTAGTATTGACCAAACTGGATGGTGATACCCGCGGTGGTGCCGCCCTTTCTATCCGTTCGGTGGTAAACAAGCCCATCAAGTTTGTAGGTACCGGTGAAAAGCTGGATGCCATCGACCAGTTCCATCCCTCACGTATGGCCGACCGTATTCTCGGTATGGGTGACATCGTATCTTTGGTGGAACGTGCGCAGGAACAATATGACGAGGAAGAAGCCAAACGCCTGCAAAAGAAGATTGCCAAGAACCAGTTCGACTTCAACGACTTCCTGAGCCAGATTGCACAAATCAAGAAAATGGGTAACTTGAAGGAACTTGCCTCCATGATACCGGGCGTAGGCAAAGCCATCAAGGATATAGACATTGACGACAATGCCTTCAAGAGCATTGAAGCCATCATCTACTCCATGACTCCGGAAGAACGCAGCAATCCGGCCATTCTGAACGGTTCACGCCGCCAGCGCATTGCCAAAGGTAGCGGTACGAATATTCAGGAAGTAAACCGCCTGCTGAAACAGTTCGACCAGACTCGCAAAATGATGAAGATGGTAACTAGCAGCAAGATGGGTAAGATGATGCCTAAAATGAAAAGATAATCATTCAATAGATCCAAACTGATTATAACAAAAAAAGAGGAAGTTTCGACTTCCTCTTTTTTTGTATCCGGAAGCCTACGGTAGAAAGTAGTTTCTCCACTAACAAACTGATAATATACTGCTCATCTCCTGACAAAAATTCCAATCCTTTTGGAGAGTTCAGTTATTTATTTTACTTTTGCCCATCACCAATAAATACTCTGAAAATATGACTCTGATAGACGGAAAAGCCATTTCCGAACAAGTGAAACAAGAGATTGCAGCCGAAGTAGCCGAAATTGTGGCTCGTGGCGGAAAACGCCCGCATCTGGCGGCTATCCTTGTTGGACACGATGGTGGTAGCGAAACGTATGTAGCTGCCAAAGTAAAAGCCTGTGAAGCATGTGGATTCAAGTCCTCCCTCATCCGTTATGAAAGTGATGTGACCGAAGAAGAACTGCTTGCCAAAGTACGCGAACTGAATGAAGACGACGATGTAGACGGCTTTATCGTACAACTTCCCTTACCTAAACATATCTCCGAACAGAAAGTAATCGAAACGATTGATTACCGTAAAGATGTAGACGGCTTCCACCCGATCAACGTAGGCCGTATGTCCATCGGACTTCCGTGCTATGTATCCGCTACTCCCAACGGTATCCTCGAATTGTTGAAACGTTACGAAATAGAGACTTCCGGCAAAAAATGTGTTGTACTCGGACGTAGCAATATCGTCGGCAAACCGATGGCTGCCCTGATGATGCAGAAAGCCTATCCGGGCGATGCCACGGTAACAGTATGCCACAGCCGCAGCAAAGACCTGATAAAAGAATGTCAGGAAGCTGATATTATCATCGCTGCCCTGGGACAACCCAACTTTGTAAAAGCCGAAATGGTGAAAGAAGGTGCGGTAGTTATCGATGTAGGTACTACGCGTATGCCGGATGCAACCAAGAAATCAGGCTTCAAACTGACTGGTGACGTGAAGTTTGACGAAGTTGCCCCAAAATGTTCCTTTATCACTCCCGTACCGGGCGGTGTTGGACCGATGACGATTGTATCGTTAATGAAAAATACACTCTTAGCTGGCAAGAAAGCCATTTATCAATGAAACATAGCTTGTTTCTGATGATTTTACTTCTCTCTTTGTCCTGCACCTCCCGGTCGCAGGCAAAGAGAGATTCTATCATCGATACCCTGTCGGACAGCCTTTCCGCAACCGACAGTATTTCCCCCACTGATACCCTACGACTCCTTTTCGTAGGTGACCTCATGCAGCATCAAGGACAAATCAACGCTGCACGAACCTCAACCGGCTATGATTACTCCACCTGTTTTACGTACGTTAAAGAAGAAATAGGGAGAGCCGATCTCGCTATCGCCAATCTGGAAGTTACGTTAGGAGGCAAACCCTACAAAGGTTATCCTGCTTTCAGCGCACCGGACGAATTTCTGACCGCAATTCATGACGCAGGTTTCAATGTTTTAGTGACTGCCAACAATCATAGTCTCGACCGTGGCAAATCCGGACTGGAGCGTACCATTCAACTTATCGACTCGTTGAAAATTCCACATGCAGGCACGTATATCAACACTGAAGAACGCGATAAGAAATATCCTCTTTTATTGGAAAAGAACGGGTTCCGCATCGCCCTGCTCAACTATACGTATGGCACAAACGGTATCCCCGTTACTCCTCCCAATATCGTGAACTATATTGATACAACAGTTATCGCCAAAGATATTGAAGAGAGCAAAGCAATGAAACCGGACGCAATCATAGCTTGTATGCATTGGGGAATCGAATACCAGTCGCTCCCGGACAAAGAGCAGAAATTCCTTGCTGACTGGCTGATTCAAAAAGGAGTAAATCATGTCATCGGCTCCCATCCTCACGTAGTTCAACCCATCGAAGTTCGCACAGACAGCGTGACAAACGACAAACATCTCGTAGTCTATTCACTGGGAAATTATATTTCCAATATGTCCGCCCTCCGCACCGATGGTGGACTGATGGTAAGAATGGAATTAGTAAAAGACAGCACAGTCCGTCTCAATAATTGCGAGTATAGTTTAGTCTGGACAGCCCGCCCCATTCAGTCCGGAAAAAAAAATCATCAATTACTCCCCGTCAATTTCCCAATTGACTCAATTCCTTTACAAGCACGTAACTCTCTGAAAATCTTCACGAATGACGCGCGAACCCTTTTCAACAAGCACAATCAGGGAATAAAAGAATATACTTTTTTCGAAAAAAAATAGCAGAATCTTTTGGAGATTAGAAGATAATATCTATCTTTGCACCGCGTTAGAGAAACGCAGACATGGTGGATGTAGTTCAGTTGGTTAGAGCGTCAGATTGTGGTTCTGAATGTCGCCGGTTCGAGTCCGGTCTTCCACCCTTAGATAAGTCCTTGTAAGTTAGATACTTACGAGGACTTTTTCTTTGTTAGTGGGGTATTATTCAGGGGCTAAATCTAGCATCAAACAGCCTGTTTAAGTCCAATTGTTGGCTAATTGTTGGTGGAAAAATATAATACCTAACATGCTGACATTCAAGGTAGAAATCAGAAAGAATGAGATGAAAGTTGGTGGAACTTTCAATGTAAAGATTAGGCTAACCTATAACAGAGAGGTTAGGAGGTTGTCTACTCATATCTTTGTAAGAACAGAAGACCTGACTAAGGACTTCAAGTTAAAGAATCCAAAGTACATCAAGGAAGCTGACAAATTGGTCAGATACTATGAAGAGTTATGCATGGGGCTTCCATTAGAGGCTTCCAATTTAACCTTAAGTGATGTACTTGATTATATCCAGAAAGAGAAGGAGAAGAATACTCCTATTGACTTTATACAGTTCTGCAAAGACTGGTTAACAACTACAGAGGTCAAAGGTAAGAGGAATTATCAAACTGCCCTTAATACCTTCATTGCCTTCTTAGGAAAAGACCAATTGAACACTAATCAAGTTACCAAGTTGTTAATGATGGAGTTCATGGAATACCTTCACAAGAGAAGGGCTAAACAGGTGGCAGAACTTCAGAAGAAAGGCAAGAGAATACCTTCCAACAGAATGTTATCTTTATACATGGGGAGTATCAGGCATCTGTTCAATGAAGCAAAGAAGAAGTATAATGACTATGACAGGAATGTCATTAGAATACCTAATTCACCTTTTGAGAATTTGGAGATACCAAAGCAGGAAGCAACCAGGAAGAGAGCATTATCAGCAGAGTTAATCAAGAAGATATGGGAACTGCCTTATATCATCAATACCAATGGTAGGGAGAGGTTGTGTCCTTTTAACTTAGCCAAGGATTGCTTTATCCTCTCTTTCTGCCTAATAGGAATGAACTCTGCTGACTTGTACAACTGTACTGAAATGGAAAGTGGTTCAATTACTTATTACAGGACTAAGACTACAGACAGGAGACTTGACAAGGCTAAAATGAAAGTAGATATTCTCCCTATCCTGTTACCTTTAATGAAGAAGTATGAAGATTACACCCAGAAGAAGGTGTTCTGCTTCTATCACCTCTATTCTACTTTTAAGAACTTCAACAGAGCCATCAATCTTGGTCTAAAGCAGATTGGCAAGATACTAAAAATTGATGATTTGGAGTACTATGCTGCAAGACACTCATGGGCTACATTAGCTGTTAACAAAGTGGGTATAGATAAATATACTGTTCATGCTGCACTCAATCATATTGATGAATCTATGAGGGTTACTGACATATACATTGAAAGGGACTTCAAGATAGAGAATGAAGCCAACAAGAAGGTTATTGAGTATGTATTCAGTAACCATAGTGAGTTGTCTTGTCCAGAAGTGAAGTAAATTTAACACAAAAGAACCTCTGTAGCTGATTGAATTATGGAGGCTCTTTAGTATATTTGTTCACTTACAATCTATATACTAACTACAAACTAAGTGAGATATGAGCAAAGAGGATGAACTGGCAAAAGAACAAGCAGAAGTAGTACCTAATACTTATGGTGATTTACATGATGCACCTGTAGAATACATGGAACTGTTACCTTCGGGACTAGGAGAAACTAAAACCATACCTCAAGATACAGTAATAACTAGTTTGGATAACTTACTGTTTGGCAGAGCACCAGAAGTAGTAAGAGAAGAAGTTGGTGACTCCCTCTGGAATCTGGCTGACTTCATAGATAAGATGCCTCATGGTATTGTAGACAAACAGATACCCGGAATTGGAGCTACTACCCTTGAGATAAACTCAAAGAGAAACTCAATCATAGTCTTTCCTACTAAGGCTCTGGCTTATGGCAAACACTCCAAACATCCTAATACATTATATGTAGGCAGTGAGATTAAAGGTGAAAGAGAAAAGGTCACCAATCAGCAGATTAAGGAATACTTGACTAAAGATAGCTACAAGAAACTTCTAGTAGTTGCAGACAGTCTAGGTAGACTATTAGGTATCATAGGAACAGAGAACTACAAAGAATACTTCCTTATGGTTGATGAAGTTGATGTTCTCCAGACTGACAACAACTTTAGACCCCAATTGGAGAATGTGATTGACTACTATTTTATGTTCCCACCAAAGAATAGATGTATGGTAACAGCTACTATGAAGGAGTTCAGCAATCCACACTTAAAGACTGAATGTAGATTCCCTATAACATGGCAATACAATACCCATAGAAATATTGACTTACTACATACAGACAATATCACACAGGCTGTTATAGAAAAGGTTATCTCTTACCCTACAGAGAAGGTATTCATTGCCTATAACTCCATACTCCAGATAAGAAACATTATAGCATCACTAGATGAAGAAACCAGAAAGGAATGTGCTATCCTATGTAGTGAGGCATCCATAAAGGAAGCAGGAGAATACTTTGCGCCTAAATTGGGGGACAATGACACCTTACCTGCTAGGATTAACTTTGCTACCTGTTGCTACTTCACTGGTGTAGATATAGAAGATAGTTACCACCTAATCACTGTATCAGATGTAAGAAGAAGCCATTCAATGTTGACCACAGATAGAATGACACAAATACATGGTAGATGCAGGAAGGTTAATGGAATACTTAGTGAAACTATCATATATAATACCTTAGGATATGTATCAGTAATGGAAAGTATGGATAGCTATACAGTCACCCTCTTAAATAAAGCTAAGAAGGTGCTCAAGGTAATAGAGTCAGCAGATGATATCATGCAAGGTGACCATACCCTAACTGATCTGTTTGCAATGGTCAAAGAAGCCATAAGAGAGAAGGCACAAGAAAGAATTGCAGGGAATGAACTAATCAATTTGACTAGAAAGAATGTATATGGAAAGGATGTACCTGCCTACCTCAACATAGACTACATCATTGAAAGAACCGAGTTGTATGCCTCATACTTTATGCCTGAAACCCTGAAAGAAGTACTAAGTAAACAAGTTAAAATCATTAGCTACAACTCCCTGAACTATTATGTATCTCCAGAGCAAAATAGCATAGAAAAAACCAATAAGGATGCACAGAATAAGTTGACAGAAAGTTACATTCAAGATGCCATAAAATACATCAAAACATTATCAACCACAGGGCAGTTGAATGATAATACCTTGCACTTATACATTAGGCAAAGTAGGAGCAAGACAAAGATATTCTTAGAAAGATTCATTAAGCTCTACAAGTATGTTGACCTTGATAGTTTGCTACATCAGCTATGGGAGATTAGGACAAGTAACAATTTAGCCTTCAAAAACTTCAATAATGCAGTCATGTATTGGGCACTAGATGAAGAGCATCCTTTCAAAGTTGCCATAAGAAGAAGCTTCACCTTAAACAAGAGCTATTCTGCAAGTGAGATACAAGAGATATTAACTCCCATAGTCCAATATCATCTACATAAGGTACTGAAACCTAGAAAGTATGTAGCTTTATTGAAAAGTATATATGCCACTGACAGGACATCTAGGAACAAGTATATCATCAGAGGAGAGAATCCAAGAGGCTTTAAAGAACATACTGGCAGGATAGCTACTAAGGAGAACAATTTGTTAAGACTATTTATGTTATAGAAAGTTAACGAGCAACCAAATAAATGATAAGAATGTTGGTACTACAGACTTTATTTGCTATATTTACAACTGATAATCAATCAATTACAGATGGAATATACCTCTAATATGACATTGACTATCAACAGAACCAACCTTAGGGTCAAAATTCCACCTATACTAATTACCTTTAATCCTTTATTACTGTAGGTAATTAGTATGGGGTGGATTTTGACCCCTCAAAAATAAGAATTAATGATAACAGTTAAGCAATTCACTATCATCCCTATTGAAGCTTGCAGGTACTTCAATCCAAAGCAGCTCTACCTATTAGCAGGTCTCTATATTAATGCTTATCCCCAAAGGGAAAGCAACTACATGACAACAGATACTACTTTCAGCCAGTTAGCAGCTCTTACAGGAGTGAGCATATACTATATCAAAGAATCTTTTATTCCTAGACTAAAGGAATTAGAAGATAAAGGATATAGGGTAGAGACTATACAATCACAAAGAGAGATTAAAAGGAACATCTATCATCTACCTAATCCTCCAGAGAATTTCAGGATTATATGGGCAGAGTTATTCAGTGACAGCTCTTTAAATCCAGAAGAGAAAGGAGTTATGATAGGGTTATACTGCCTTTGTGCTAACAATGAGTTCAGGATAGACCTATCAGACAAAGTCATTTATAGTCACTTGGATATGGCAAAGAACACATATAAAAAGTATAGAGACCTACTGATTGAGAAGAAAGTTATCTGGTCTTCCTATGATGTTCCAATGACACTAGGATGGAGTGAACATATGGAAGCTAAAGTTCTCTTATACCCTCACTTAGGTCACAATACTTGGATAGACAAGGTTATATCACATGTACCAGATGATGATGAAATCAAACATTACCTTGATACTATTAATGATGAATGAATGATACATACCCCAATATCCCTTGTTTTCACACCAGAAGGCAAGGGATTATTGTATGTATACATAACTAATGTATAGCACTCCCTACTGTCATCTGATATACTATTTCCCTGATTTTTTAAATTTTTATTTTCAATTTCTGCAAACTTGATATCTACAAGTGCACTCTAAGTCACATTTCCACCCTCCCCTTACCTTAGGAGTGGGATATCCCCCTCTACAACAATAATAAAAATACAATTATGGAAAGATTAAAGTTCTTAGAGACAGTAACAGTGAATGAGTTTAAAGCTCAAAAGGGAGTAAGCAAGATTGAGATTAAGCAGAATCCTCATACAGGGAAATGCTTCTTTGTCTATGGCTGTGAAACAGGTGCAGTAAGTGACAAGTTCATCAATGGAGAAGTAACCAATCCTGTTATCTCCCAAGTATGTTCACCAGATACAGGTGACATGTTCTATATGCTGCACCAAAGAGGTGAAGGTGGAGCTATGACATTAGCTACTCTATGATGGGTATCAATGTTGACCTTAAGGAGGCAGGTTCATTAGGACTTGCTTCCTTTTTTCTTTATAGATTATACATCAACTATTAATATTATTCAGATATGTTGAATTTAAGAGTTTCATCCAAAAAGCAAGCTAAAATTAAGCTTGCTCTACAAGGCTGTGCTGGTTCAGGTAAGACCTATTCTGCATTGCTTTTAGCTTATGGTCTATGCAATGACTGGACTAAGATAGCTATCATTGATAGTGAACATGGAAGTGCTGACCTTTATGCTCACTTAGGTGCTTATAATGTATTAAGCCTATGTGATAACTTTACACCTGAAATATACATGGAAGCCATTGGTATATGTGAAGATGCAGGCATGGAAGTTATCATCATTGATAGTATTTCCCAGTGCTGGGATAACTTGCTTGAATACCATGCAGGATTACAAGGCAACAGCTTCACTAATTGGCAGAAGGTGACACCTAGAATCAATGCTTTCATGCAGAAAGTATTACAATCTGGAAGCCATGTAATATGCACTATGAGATGCAAACAAGACTATGTTCTAAGTGAGAAGAATGGCAAGATGATGCCAGAGAAAGTAGGACTAAAAGCAGTCATGAGGGATGGCATTGATTATGAGTTTACCATAGTCTTTGACATCAACATGAAGCACCAGACTATTGCATCTAAAGACAGGACAAACTTGTTTATTGGTAAGCCTGACTTTACCATTACACCTGCTACAGGTCAGATAATACTTGATTGGTGTAATGATGGTGTCAATCTGGAGATGATAAGAAGTAAGATTAACAGCAGTAAAACCATTGAAGAACTGACTGCCATTTACCATCAATATCCTGAATGGTATCAGCAGCTAACATCTGACTTTATGCAGAAGAAAGCAGCACTTCAGGTACAAAAGAATCAACCAACTATTAACTATACCCCTAATTACATTAGATATGGAAATAATACAGTTGCAGCCAGTCAGAGCTAATCTGATATACCCTAATAGAAATAAGGTAGATAATCCTTATGTTCAAACAGTTGAGCCAATAGAAGTAACCACTACAGGTACTATAGCAACAAATCCTGTAGAAGATGAACCAATTAACACCAGAGAAGGTAATAAGTTACCTTTTATTGAGGCTAATACAAAAGAAGTCACTATGCAGTACCTCAAGGAAGAATGTATTACACCTGTATTTTCTAAAGATAATGAGGTTACTATATCACACTCTAGCTTTATTGAAACTGTATGGGAAGCAGCTAATAAGGTATTCTCCAATGAGAAAATAGAAGAACCTGCCATCAGAGTAAGCCATGTAATCAAAGGTAGGATACCGGAAGCTATTCATAAACCAGTGAATCAACTACTGGAATCTGATAAAACCATCTACTTTGAGAGAATGATGTTCTGCTTTGAGATACCTACCATATATGAAGATATTGCAGGTAATAGGCTTAATCTGACTATTGGAGGAGTAAGAGCTTATAACCATGAAAACCTATACAGCAAGAAGGGTGCAGAGAAGTTCAAGGTATTCATTGGCTTCAAGAACTTAGTGTGCTGTAACATGTGTGTAGCTAGTGATGGATATAAGTCTGAACTTAAAGCTATGAGCACTACAGACTTATTCAATTCAGTGATGAGGCTATTTCAGGAGTACAACATAGCTAAGCATCTGTACTATATGTCAGCTTATAAAGACAGCTACATGACAGAGAAGCAGTTTGCAATGTTCTTAGGAAAGAGTAGGCTGTATCAGTTTCTACCTACTGATAGAAAGAAGAAGTTACCACAGATGTTAATGACTGATACCCAGATAGGATTAGTTGCTAAAGCATATTACAATGATGATAACTTTTGTACCCTTCTGGACAGCAGGGAAATCAGTATGTGGAATGTGTACAACTTACTAACTGGAGCTAATAAAAGTAGTTACATTGATAACTTCTTGGACAGGTCACTTAATGCCACCCAATTGGCAGAAGGACTTAATAAGGCTTTATATGGTGAGAATGAATATAGTTGGTTCATTAATTAGTGTATCTTATGGACAGTATAATGAATGTAGCAGAGGTGCAATTAAGCTATAGAAGCTGTGTTAAATCATCAACCAGATACAAGATAAATAGCTCACAAGATGCCTATGAAATATTGATAAAGTACTTCCCTGATGATACAATAGAACACAAGGAAAGCTTTAAAGTGGTACTGCTTAATCAGTCTAACAGGGTACTGGGTATAGTGCCTATTTCAGAAGGTGGAATATCTGCAACTTATGTAGATGTAAGGCTGATATTACAAGCTGCATTACTGGCTAATGCAACACAGGTTATATTAGCACATAATCATCCTTCTGGAAGCATGAAACCCAGCACTTTGGATGATACTCTAACTGAAAGAGTTAAGAAAGCAGCTGAACTCATGGAGATTCATATAGCAGACCATGTTATCATAAGCCCAGAGAAGGAATACTACTCATATCATGATGAAGGAAAGCTATAAATACTTAACCTTCTAAGGTCTACAATACCCTACCTTCTATAAATCCAACTCCCTCTGCTGTTATTATACCATTATGATGGGAAATTCTGTTAGTCTCACTTTCTTGTATATTATATATACAAAGTAAGTGATGCAGAATGGCAAATCAGAGGATAGTTTAATAAAGGTTGACTGCCTCTTCTAATACAGGTTGAGGGTATTTGATTACAGGGTAAAGAGATGTACTGCTGTAATAACTTAACCACTTGAGGTTCGGTGAAGTATGTAGACATGAATCATAGCAATAGTTAGTAAGTTAGACTAAATTAAATATTGATTAAATTATGTGTGAGATTATCTTGATTTTAGTGGGGTTTGTCCTCACAAGTATGATACTTAAGGATTAAGAGGTTATATACCTCTTACTATGTGTTTTTATTGTTGTTGATAGCCCTAGTTCTGTAATGGACTGGGGCTTTTAAACCTATTAGAATGGAAGCTTTATATTTAATAGTGCAATGGGGTGAAGTGCTTATTGCAGGTACTTTATTTGTCTATTGTGCATACAAGAAGTAAGGTTAAAGACTACCTTTGTATGCAGTTAAGGATATAGCCCACACCTATGGTACTGATATGGCTTTAAACCTATTAAAAGTAGCTCTCAAATGATGTAGTTTAACTGAAAAGTTCTAACTTTGCAGCATGAACTAATTAAATGAGAACTAATGATATAGAAGTTTAACTAAGACATATTAGAAAAGAAGTGTTTGCTTCTTACTTGTGACAGTCCTAAAATTACCACCTTGAAGACTAACAATCACAGCAGTAAGTAGTGGATACTCATACCATATGGTGTGGGCTTCCCTTGTATTGTGTGATTGTAGGTATGTGGTAATGCCTTGGACTCCCAATAAGGTTAGGCTCACACCTTCTTTGTAGTATGGCTACAAAGGAATATATATGAAGAAAGAAGATTGGATAGCAGTTGTAGCAATCACTGCCATTACCACCATTACATCACTTTGTGTTATCAATAATAGTAATGGAACTAAAAACAAAGTAACAAATTACATTGGGATTGATGATTCAGTGGCAACCCATGAAGAGCTTATCAAAGAGGCAGAAGTCAAAGGTTTCAAGAAGGGAGTTATTCAGCATAGTTTAAATACCAAATGGAGTGAATTTGCTGATAGGAGTTATTACTCATATATCAAGACTTTGAAGTCTGGAATGAAGTTGTATAGAGCAGAAACTACTGACATGATGATGGAAGTATATGTGTTAAAAGGGCACATCAAAATTCAGTCTTCCAGTGTCATATTACATGATAAGACTAGTGAAACATTGAAGTCAATGGATGCTTGGCTAATGTCCTGCAATCCTCTTACTGTAAGTGGGGACATTTCCAGTACTAAGGAGTACAACTTTCATGACTATGATATCATGTTGAGAAAGTTAGGCACAGATGGAATACATTATATGATTTCAAGTAACAGTGATACCAACAATCAGAGTATCAAAGCTACAACTAGTCCTTCTCTAAACAAGCAATACTCTAATGAGTACTTCTCTATTAAGTACCCTACCACATGGCAGATAGTTCAAGATGACAACCAAGTAACTGGTAATACAACTGTCTCTGTTCAGATTATGGAGAAATTGAAGAATGACCATGACTTTAGACCTAATATTAACATCATTGTTTCCAAAAAGAAATGGAGTGAACCTACCTCTTATTTAGCCCAGAACACAATAACCCAAAATAAGCAAATAATGGACAGTTATCACCTACTAGAACAGAATGATGACATCTACATAAACAACTGTCAAGGAAGTGTGATAGACTACACCTTTAACATTCAAGGGTACAAGTTGCATGGCATACAATACATAGTAAAGAAGAAGGATAACACAACCTTTATCATTACTGCAACAACAGATGCAGCAAGGCACAGTAAACAAAAGGTAATTGCAAATACAATGATTAACTCACTTAAAATCAAGTAATATGAACAAAGAAGAACTACAAACATTAACCATTGAACAGCTCAATGGAATGACAGAACAGACACTAAAGGCTGTAGCTGATGAAGTGTTGGAAAAGCTAAATGAGACTGAAATAGAGAAACTTCCCCTTGAGGTCAAGAAGAAGCTCAACTTGAAAAGGAAAAGCATCTGGTGTAGTGCTGAACTATGGATTTCATTAATACTTGGAGCACTGGCTATGAGTATAATGCAATCTATCAGGGGTAAATAATAGCCTTAAGTCAGAATTAAAGTATGATGGAGATTCTATTTGACCATCCAGACAGAGGGGCTGACTATCTATTTGTTGCAATCATCTTGATAGTAATATTTTGGTGGGCTGGCAGAAATAGCTAAAATTAACACTTGAGAGAGATGAAACATATTAGCACACCAAGAAGAAGAGATTTATCTTATGGACTCACAAAAGTTAGTCTTCCTATTATACTTGCTAGGGTCAAAGACAAGCACCTTTGCTTAATCTTGGATACTGGAAGCACCTGTAGTCTAATAGACAGTACTGTAGTAGAATATTTCAAGGATATAGTAGAGCCAGTTGGTGACTATTGTATCAGTGGAATTGAAGGAACTAAGCACAAGGTAGATATGATTACTCTACCTTTCACTTTTGAAAGTCAGGTTTATAAGCCTAAGTTCTGTGTTAAACCACTACTTAATGCTTTCAAGGGTATCGAGGATGAAAGTGGAATACAGGTACATGGTCTACTTGGGACTGACTTCTTACTGGAGAATAAATGGATAATTAATTTCAACAAACTAAAGATAGAATATGGATTGGATAACCAAGCTATTCCCTAAAGATGAAGTATTTGATATTGAAGGGATGATAATGGACAAATACAGAAATACACTGTTACAAGTGGATAAGAGCAAGTCTGGTAAATGTTATATACCTAATGGCATTCAGTTTATACAGGAGAGAGCATTATCAGATTGTATTTTGCTATCTGATATTTACCTTCCTGACAGTGTATTACAGATTCAGAGTTATGCTTTCAAAGGATGTACTGGCTTAAAATCAATTAATATCCCCCCAAAGGTACATTATTTGCATAAAGGTACATTTGAGGGTTGTATCAATTTAAAAGAACTATGTGTACAATGTATAACTCCACCTGTCTGCATTGATGATGTAGTAGAATATTTTCCCTCTAGTAATGAGATGAAGTTATGTATTAACCATTCAAAAATCAAAGAGGGTAGTTCTTGTTTTACAGGTATTGATATGAAGCAATGTATTCTTTATATCCTTAAAGGTACTTATGAGTTATATTCTCAAAGTGAGATTTGGAGGCAATTTACAACTATAGAGGAATGCTAAAACTATAGGGTAAAGGACTTTTTGATACAGACTTTCTACTGGAAAACCAGTGGATTACTTTAGAACATTGACATTAATTCATTAACCCAATACAACTACTATGCCAAATCCAAAACCTAACAAATGGTCTGGTATCCTGATGATAACAGGTACAGCTTTACTAATTATCATCATGGTGGTACTAACAATTATAGCCAGTTCTCATATGTAAGAAGAGAAGGGTCACATGGAGCACTTGGAGTAAGTTACTTTGAATACTTGCATCTCCCTGTCTTATCAAGACTCTGATAAGGTAAATTGTAACTTTATTGATGTCTACTTATACTAAGTGAACATCTATTGAATGACACTTTAAACTAATTAAGTTATGAAACAGAAGGAAGATACTTAGCACCTCTAAGTGCTATTGATAGTATGATATTAGCATAATAGTAATGCAAGAAGAGTTCAACTACAACATAAAGCTAGAGATTATTTGAAGAACCAAACATATTCACTATATTTGCATCAATCATTAAAACCCAAAGCAATGAAGAAAGCACCTTAGAGTTTAACAGTGATTAGCAGGTAAACCTGTTACACTGACACCATATAAAGATGGTGGAGAAGCTAGCCAAATTAGTAGCAATACTATCATGTTGACTAATAGTTGACTAATGAGCTAGCAAGGAGATATTTAACTTGCTGACAGTTGAGACCACTACAAGGCTACTCGGTAAAGATTGTGGTTCTGAATGTCGCCGGTTCGAGTCCGGTCTTCCACCCAACAAAAACCCTTGTAAGTTAAGTACTTATGAGGGTTTTCTTTTTGTTGGTAGAATATCATTCAAGTGCTAAAGTTTTTCCTACCATAAAGTTGAAAAACATAAAAACATCTGCCACCTGCAAC
>OKTB01000521.1_pt1 | contig 21660 bp, 17 predicted proteins | sample 1606131 | NCBI WGS metagenome assembly OKTB01 (sample SAMEA3879518, study PRJEB24766) | human gut metagenome | biome: human-associated habitat; feature: feces | place: USA | collected 1985/1987
GTATGCGGGAAAACTGCACGTACGGTTCTTAGAGGAGTTTATCTCCAACTGTTTAAAAGATTAAAGAAGGAGGTAAATTTACTTATGGATTATAAGGAATTGATGGATAAAAGTCGTGAAGTAATGGGGACAAAGTTATGTAAGTCTTGTCCTGTTTGTGATGGAAAGGCATGTAAAAATACAGTGCCTGGACCTGGCGCAAAAGGTATTGGGGATGTTGCGATGCGTAACTATGATGCGTGGAAAAATATTCGTGTCAACATGGATACAATTACAGATAATGAGCCTGTAAATACAGAATTAGACTTATTTGGTCATACATTTAAATATCCGATTTTTGCAGGTCCTGTTGGGGCTGTGGGAATGCACTATTCAAATGCCTATGATGATAATGGATATAATGATATTTTAGTTCGAGGTTGTATGGATGCAGGTATTTGTGCGTTTACAGGAGATGGAAAAGATCCTAATATTATGATCAATGCGACGCGTATCATTAAAGAAAATAATGGGTATGGTATTCCAACAGTTAAACCTTGGAGTTTGGAAACATATTTAGAAAAGCTAGATTTAGCTTTAAACAGTAATGCGTTTGCGGTAGCGATGGATGTGGATGCAGCTGGGCTTCCTTTCTTAAAGGGGTGTCAGCCTCCTGCAGGAAGAATGAATACAGAACAATTAAAAGCCATCATCTCTAAAACACCTGTCCCATTTATTGTGAAGGGTGTAATGAGTGTGAAAGGGGCTTTAAAGGCAAAAGAAGCGGGTGCTGCAGCTATTGTAGTTTCTAATCATGGTGGTCGTGTTCAAGATCAGACGCCTGCAACAGCTGAAGTGCTTGAAGAGATTGTAAAAGCTGTGGATGGAAGTATGAAGATCTTTGTCGATGGAGGACTTCGTAATGGTGTCGATATTTTTAAGGCTTTGGCAATGGGAGCCGATGCTGTTATTGTAGCTCGTCCATTTGTGAATGCAATCTATGGCGCAAAAGAAGAAGGTATTCAAGTTTTAGTGGACAAGCTTGGTAGTGAACTGCAAGATACTATGGAGATGTGTGGGGCTAAAAGCTTAAAAGACATTACTCGTGATATGGTAAGATAGGCAGCTTAAATGCTGTCTTTTTTTGATATTTAGAAAAAATGTGTAAAAACAATACTAAAAAGTCCGGAAAAATGTGCGAAAAAGGTATTTAAAAGTCCAGAAAAACGTGTTATTTTATAATTAAGAGGTGATTTCGTGAAGCGAAATGCGATTTTAAAGCTAGTTCAATGGAAAAATAGTCCTGAGAGAAAACCTATGGTATTAAGAGGTGCAAGACAGGTTGGTAAGACTTGGTTGATGAAGGAATTTGGTAAGAATTATTATGATAATTATGTTTATTTTAACTTTGATGAAGAAGATGAATTAAAATCTATTTTTGAAACCAATAAAAATCCACATCGTATTATTGAACTTCTTTCTATGATCAGTGATGAAAAAATTGAGCCTGAAAAAACTTTGATTATATTTGATGAAATTCAGGAGTGTCCTGAAGCATTAAATACACTGAAGTATTTCAAAGAAAAGGCAAATGAATATCATGTGATAACGGCAGGTAGTCTTTTAGGCACATTATTGGCAAAGCCAAAATCATATCCTGTAGGCATGGTTAATCTTTTAGATATTTATCCGTTGACGTTTGATGAGTTTTTAAATGCGATAGATTCAGGATTGTATGCATATTATGAAAGTATTCAAAAAGAACAAGTTATCGAACAAATTTTCCATCAACGCTTATTAGATGCTTATAATTACTATCTTATTATTGGTGGTATGCCTGAATGTGTATCTTCATGGATCAAGTATAAGGATCCTACCATGATATCTAGAATCCAAAGAGAATTGGTTGAGGTTTATGAAAATGACTTTTCTAAGCATAATGGAAAAGTGAATAGTGGACGTATTTTGATGGTGTTTAGAAGTATTGTTGCTCAACTTGCAAAACCGAATGAGAAGTTTATGTATGGTGCTGTCCGTGAAGGAGCTAGAGCTAGAGATTTTGAAGAAGCTATTGAATGGCTAGTATCCGCTGGTATGTTGAATCGTGTATATAATGTGTCTAAGATGGAACATCCATTGTCTGCTTTTGATAAATTGGATCAATTTAAATTGTTTATGTTTGATACTGGGCTTCTTAAACAAATGGCGGGTGTGGATAATAGCGCCATATTATTGAAAACGGATTACCAATTTAAAGGACCAATGACAGAAAACTATGTTTTACAACAATTAAAAGGACAGTTTGAAGTAGAACCACGATACTATTCGGATAAAAATGGTGAGATTGATTTTGTGGTTCAAAATAAAATGGAAATTATTCCAATTGAAGTAAAGGGTGGGGAGGATAGGTCTGCCAATTCCTTTAAGACATATGTCGCAAATAATTCACCTCAACATGCATATCGTTTTTCTAAACGTGGGTATCGTAAGGATGGTGATTTTACAAATCTTCCGTTATACTTGGTTCGAAAAACAAAGGATTTATTATAATTTAAAAGGTATCAGTTTTAATTTCTGATACCTTTTCTTGATGAAATGATTGCGAGTATTGTATTGATTAAACACCAAGAAGACCATATATATAGGTCTGAATAGTTACCTGCAAGTACAAAGCCTGTGAATGTAGCTAAACCAAACAGAATAATAAGTGCAATGTTTGTGCCTTTAGAGTTGTTCTTCCTAGATACAATCGATACAATTCCTCCACAAAGCATGCATATACTAACAACAAGTCCTGCACTGCCACTGGATTGTCCACTTTCTTCTAGTGCGTTGGCAAGGCCTGCCATCATACTTTGGAATACGACAAATACACTTAATACAGTGGAAATGATTCCACTGACTAATTTCCATGTTTTCATAATGATAAAATCCCCTTTCTTAAGTATATATATAACTTAGAAATGGGGATAATTGGTATGCTTGTGGCATACATTAATGGTGTGTGATATTTAAGATGTGATTTAAAAGTCGTGGGACTAAGAAAGAAATGTAGATTACGGATCCTATTGATAAAATACCTAACATAAATAATCGCCTCTTTCTTACACCTTTATTGTAGAATTTTCAATGTTTAAATGGTGTTAAAGAATGAGGCGACATATTAAGATTTCATTAAAAGCGAAGGAATTTTTGTAGGTCTGAATTTTGTGCAAGAATCAGGATGTTTTCCGATTCTTCAAAAGTGTGTTCCGCACTAGGTAGTGGGTCAAGAATTCCATTGATTTTAGTGGCTAAAATATTGATGTGGTACTTTCTTCGAATATCAAGTTCTAACATACTTTTTCCTATCCATGAATTTGGCACAGAAATTTCATAAATTGAGTAGTCTGGAGTAAGTTGTACATAGTCAAAGATATTTTCACTTGAGAAACGTACGGCTGCCCAATTACCAATTTGTTTTTCAGGATATACGACTTCATCGGCTCCATTACGCAATAAGAATTTAGCGTGTACATCACGTACGGCTCTTGCGACAACAAGTTTAGCGCCATAATCTTTTAATAAGGCGGTTGTTTCTAGTGAGCTTTGAAAGTCATCTCCAATGGCTACAACGCAAAGGTCAAAATTGGATACGCCTAGTGAGTCAACAAAACTTTCGTCGGTGGAATCTCCAATTTGTGCATTTGTGACATAAGATAATACTTTGTTGATTTTAGCTTCACTTTTATCAATAGCTAAAACGTCATGTCCTAAATCATATAGTTTTTGTGCCATGTGACGTCCAAAACGTCCCATTCCAATAATTAATACTGATTTCATATTTTCTCCTTTATCCAATTGTGATATTTTCTTGTGGTAAATTTGCGTTTGCGACAACTTGATGTTTAGAAATAGCTAACAGTAAAGTTAATCCTCCAACTCTTCCAAAGAACATCAAGAAAATTAAAATGCAGTGGGATGCACTTGATAGTGTGGGTGTGATTCCTAATGTAAGTCCAACAGTTCCAATGGCAGAGGCCGCTTCAAATAGGGCGTCTAGAATGGGTAGTTGATCGAAGGCTGAAATAAGGAGTGCGCCTGTAAAGAATAATACCATAAATAACATAAATAAGGCTGTGGCATTGTTTAATGAGTCTATGGAAATGCGTCTTCCGAAACATTGTGGGTTTTGTTTATGATTGAATACAGCACGAATACTTAGTATCAATACGGCAAGTGTTGTAGTTTTAAAACCTCCGGCCGTACCTTGTGGACTTCCTCCTATCAACATAAGTAGTGTCATAAAGAGGATGCTGCTTTGATTCATTTTGTTTAAATCAATCGTATTAAAGCCGGCTGTTCTTGGGGATACGGCTTGGAAGATTGAAACATTGATTTGATCGGCTAAGCTCATATTCCAATGGCTAAAGTCATTGATGTAAAAGTAGAGCGTACTAATAATCAATAAAGCGGCTGTCGTAAATAGCACGACTTTAGATTGTAAGGAATATTTGTGCAAATGACGTTTGTATTGAACCACATCTTTCCAGACAAAGAAACCTAAGCCACCAAGTACGATTAGTGCTGCGATAACGTTGGATATAAGTATGTCGCCATAATAGCTAGTTAGGGATGAATAGGCTTGTTTTGTGCCCATTAAGTCAAATCCAGCATTACAGAAGGCGGAAATAGAATGGAATATGGAATACCATATGCCTTTGACTAGGCCAAAGCGAGGCAGAAAGCGAATGCCTAATAAAATGGCTCCTAATGCTTCTACACATAAGGTAGCTTTAAGAATCCATTTTGTGTTTCGAATAATACCGCCTAGTTTTGGTGCGGAAATAGATTGTTGCATAAAGTATCTTTGTTTAAAACCAATTTTTTTACCACCTAGAACAGATAGGATTATTGCCATAGTAATAACGCCCATACCTCCAGTTTGAATAAGTGTTAAAATGACAAGTTGTCCAAATGGGGACCAATATTGAGCTGTGTCATGCACAATCAGTCCGGTTACACATGAGGCACTGGTTGAAGTGAATAATGCATCTAAAAAGGGAGCGCCCCTTCCATCGTTTGTGGAAAATGGAAGCATAAGCAAACAGGCACCAATAAATATCATAGTCGCAAAACTGAGGATGATCATTTGTCCTGGGGTAATGCGATTCATACGTTTCTTAAACATAAAACCACCTATCCTAATATCTCAACACATTCTACACTAGTCTGCATTAAGATTTTATAAAAATATTCTAACACTATATTAAGACAATGTTAAGATAATTGGTTCTTTGTGGGCTTGTTTTGTGGGCTTGTGTTATACTTGTCGTATGGCTAGTGTATTATTATGTTTATCGACTTCAAAATATAATTCAAGAGTGATTGAAAAAGGGGCTCAAATTGCGAAGAACAATCATGCGACGTTAAGTGCTGTTTATGTGCAGACCCCAAAAGATGAAAGTATGAGTGCGGCATCAAAGAGTTGTTTGCGTGAAAATATTAAGTTTGCGGAGAGTAAGGGAGCTAAAGTTACAATTCTTTATGGGCACAATAAGATTCGACAGATGGTTGAATATGTGGATGTTTCACAAGTGGATTGCGTAGTTATAGAAAAGAGTCTTGCCTCACAGGCTTTATTTAGATTGCGTGACATTGATGTATATTCTGTGAATTATCCTCATGACTATCGTCGTTTGTTTTATTTTGACTTTAGTTCTTTTCACTTTTCCTTTAAAGATTTGTTAAAGATGATTTTGATTCTTATTCTTTGCACGCTAATTGGCAAGGGATTTATGCACTTTCAATTCTTGATTACGACACCCATTATGATTTATATCTTGGGGATTGTATTTGTATCTATTTGGACAAGTGGATATATCTATAGTTTATTGGCATCTTTATTTTCAGTATTATGTTTTAACTTTTTCTTTACATACCCCTATTTTTCTTTGTTGAGTGATCCAAGCTATATTACGACATATATTGTGATGTTTGTGGTGGCTATGTCTTCAAGTTCATTAATGACAAGGTTAAAGAAACAGTCTTTTGAGAATGCCAAACAAGTATATCGTACGCAAGTCTTATTGGAGATGAGCCAGATGCTTCAAAAGGCAAATGATATGAATGCGATTTATGCGTCCATGTTAAAACAGCTGCATAAATTGTTGGATACAGATTTAGTTTTGTATCCACATAATGATGAGCCTATTTTACTTGGACAATGTCCGATAGAGACAAATGTTGTGGCTTGGGTATATGAAAATAAACATGAAGCTGGTAAAACAACAAGTTATCATTCGGATTCGATGTGTTTATATTTACCTATAAATGGAACGCACGAAGTATTAGGTGTGGTTGGAATTGTTTTAAAAGATAAGATGGATTCTTTTGAAAAGAATTTGTGGCTTGCGATATTGGATGAGTGTGGTATGGCTTTAGAAAAGGAAAGGATCCGTCTAGAAAATCTAAAGATTGAGCAGCAAGCTAAACAAGAAGCGTTGCGAGCCGATTTATTGCGTATGATTTCGCATGATTTAAGAACGCCATTAACATCTATATCTGGTAATGCAGGTTTATTGTTGGAAAACGAGAATGCGTTTTCTTTAGAAAAGAAGAAGGAATTGTATCAGGATATTTATAATGATGCGATGTGGCTTTATGATTTGGTGGAAAACTTATTGTTTATAACGAGAATTGAAAATGGTACGATGCAGTTGAACCTACAACCAGAAATGATTGAGGATATTTTTAGAGAGGCCATTCATCATTTGGGGCGCAATAAGCGTAATCATAATATTTCTATGCATTTAGAGGATGATTTGTTGATGGCCAATATGGATGCGCGTTTGATTATTCAAGTATTAGTGAATTTAATGAATAATGCGATTAAATATACGCCAGAGAATTCTAAAATTGTTTTGAGCGCAAAACGAATTGAGAATAAGATATTAATTGAAGTACAAGATGATGGAAATGGTGTTTTACATCCAGATCAATTGTTTGAAATGTTCTATACGGAAAATAATCATAGTGGAGATACAAGACGAGGTATGGGTTTAGGTTTATCTTTGTGTAAGTCGATTGTTTTAGCGCATGGTGGTAAGATTTGGGTAGAAAATGTAAATCCTCATGGTGCTTGTTTTAAATTTTTATTGGACGCAGTGGAGGTGAATCTTTATGAATAAAGTACAAATATTAGTTATTGAAGATGATGTTGCGGTAGGAAATTTGATTACGACAACACTTGAGATGGAAAACTATCAGTTTCGTCTGGCAAAAACAGCGAAACAAGGTATTATGAATGTTCTTTCTTATAATCCTGACATTATGCTTCTAGACTTAGGTTTACCGGATATGGATGGTTTGGAAGTTATAAAGAAGGTTCGTTCTTGGTCAAATATTCCTATTATTGTGGTTTCGGCAAGAAGTGAAGATCAAGATAAAGTACAAGCTTTAGATTTAGGGGCCGATGACTATTTGACAAAACCATTTTCAGTGGATGAATTGTTGGCTAGACTTCGTGTAACGATTCGAAGATTAAATAATAGTCAGACCATAAGTGTAAATGAGAGTGTATATGAAAATGGAGATTTGACAATCAATTATGCGCAGGGTTGTGTATATGAGAATGGGCATGAAATCCATTTAACGCCGATTGAATATAAATTATTGTGTGTTTTAGCTAAAAACACCGATAAGGTTTTAACACATAATTATATCATGCAAGAAGTATGGGGAAGTGTTCAAGGTACAGAAACGCCGAGTCTAAGAGTGTTTATGGCTACTTTGCGTAAAAAGATTGAGCCGGATACTTCAAATCCTAAATATATTCAGACGCATGTGGGTGTTGGATATCGTATGTTGAATCAGACAGAAAAAGCAGGTCAAACAAACGAATCACTATCATAATAATGGTAGGGGTCACTATTATTTTAGAGCATTATAGATAAAATAATGCTTATAATTCTCTAAAATGCATAGATTTAATGTAACTTTAGAGGATTATAAGCATTTTTGATCATTTTGTTAAAAATATTACAATACTATTCAGGTTCTGAAATCATCTTTAATGACGTTTGCTAGTGTCTTCGCATGTTTAGATAGAGTGAAATAATAATTGTGATAACTCCAATTGTGATGAGTGCCATAATGGTTTTATTGATGCATAGAAGGATCAATATACTAAATAGGCTGACAATCGCAAATAGGAAGATTTCAATTTTTAATAGAATGGGATACATCAACAATGAATCGCGAAAACTAATTTTTTCGTATTGTGGTTCATTGTTTTTTAATAGTTTTTTTTCATATATAAATAGAATTTGACTAAAGGGCACGACAAAAACGAGGTATATGAGATTAAAAAAGATTTCTTTTGAGAAGAGTGCACTGCACGTTAAAAACATGACAAGAATGGTTCCAATTCTTGGCAGATACACGTAATAATTATATTTCATATTGTTTTTTCCTTTCTTTTATTATGCCATAATCAGATTACTTGAAATATACCTGTAGGGGGTATATCATTGTATCGGGGTGAAATATATGGGAGATTGTTGTCATAAAAAGCATCAGCCTAGAGATGAGAAAGAAATCAAACAGTTGACGAATCGTCTTCATCGTATGGTAGGACAATTAAATGGAATTGAAAATATGTTGAAGGAGAATCGTTATTGCGGCGATATCTTGGTGCAGGTAGCGGCAGTAGAGAGTGCTTTGCAGGCATTTGGATATATTGTTTTGCAGGAACACTTGAATACGTGTGTCGTTGAGGATGTGCAAAATGGAAATACAGAAATTATGAGTGAGGTTATGGATTTAGTAAAGAAGTTAAAGTAGGTGGTTTTAATGGAAGAAAAATTTGATGTGACAGGCATGACTTGTGCAGCTTGTCAGGCTAATGTAACTCGTGTTGTGAGTAAATTAGATGGTGTGAGTCATTGTGATGTTTCTTTATTATCGAATTCAATGAAGGTTGAATTTGATCAAGATAAGGTGAATGAACAAGTGATTTGTGAAGCTGTAAAACAAATTGGCTATGGAGCTAGTGTTCATGGTGAAAAGGGTGAAGTTAAAAAGGAATGGCAGAATCGTCAAGATCGTGTTGAATCGGATCAAAGAAGTGCTAAACAAAGATTGATTTTAAGTTTAGTTTTATTGATTCCATTACTTGTGACTGCGATGGGACCTATGGTAGGTCTTCCGATTCTAGAGGGTATGGAATGGATGATGGTTTCCGCTTTAACACAGTTGATTCTATGCCTATTTATATTATTTATTCAAAGACATTTCTTTATTACGGGATTTAAAGCTTTAATGAAAAAGTCGGCCAATATGGATTCTTTGGTTGCGATGGGTTCAGGTGCAAGCTTTGTGTATGGCTTAGTCGGCATTTATCAAATGGCTTATTATTTTGGTGTACAGAATATAGAAATGGCTCATATGGCTATGCACTCTTTGTATTTTGAGTCGGCTGCAACAATTGTGACTTTGGTCAGTGTTGGAAAGTATTTGGAGTCTAGATCCAAGGCAAAAACGAGTGATGCGCTAGATAAATTGGTGGATTTGGCACCAAAGAATGCGACGATTTTAAGAAATGGTCAAGAAGTCGTTGTTTCAAGTGAGAGTATTCGAATTCATGATATAGTTGTGATTCGTCCAGGACAAAGAATTCCTGTGGATGGTAAAGTTGTTTCTGGTACAGGTTATGTGGATCAGTCGGCGATTACGGGTGAGAGTCTTCCGGTAGAAAAGAATGTAGGGGATTCTGTTATTTCAGCTACCATGAATGAGAATGGCACTTTTCAGTTTGAGGCTGAAAAAGTAGGTGAAGATACAACTTTGGCTAAGATCATTCAGCTAGTTGATGATGCAGGAAATTCGAAGGCACCTATTGCTCGTTTGGCAGATCAAGTAAGTGGTGTATTTGTTCCAGTTGTGATTTTGATCGCATTGATTACATTTGTCGTATGGTTAATAAGTGATCAAACCATTCAATTTGCGCTTTCCAATGCGATTAGTGTATTGGTTATTTCTTGTCCTTGTGCATTGGGCTTAGCTACGCCAGTTGCGATCATGGTAGGTACAGGTAAAGCTGCAGAGAATGGTATCTTAATTAAGTCGGCTGCCACATTAGAACAGCTACATTCGATTGATACGATTGTATTGGATAAGACGGGTACAATTACTTCAGGAAAGCCAAGTGTGCAAGGCATTAAGGTTTATACAAATCTAAGCGAAAATGATTTTATTTCAATGGCAGCAAGCTTAGAGAGTGGTTCTTTACATCCTTTAGGGCAGGCTATTGTGGAATATGCGAAAGATAAAAATATGAATCTAGAACAACCTGAAAACTTCACAAATATTTCGGGTCGTGGTATTCAGGCTAAGCTAAATGGACATGTGTATTTGGCAGGAAATAAAAGGTTATTAGAAGAGAAACATATTCGAATAAATCAAAATGTTTTATCAGACTTAGATGCTTATGCAAGTTTAGGTCAAACACCATTGATTTTTGTGGAAGATCAAAATGTGATTGGCTTAATTAGTGTGGCGGATACAGTGCGTAGCACAAGTCAGGTAGCATTAGAGCAGTTTAAACAAAAAAATATGCATGTGGTTATGTTGACGGGCGACAACAAAAAGACGGCTGAAGCAATAGGTAAATCTTTAAGTGTGGATGAAGTCATCAGTGATGTGTTACCACAAGATAAAGAGAGTGTGATTCGTAAGCTTCAAGAACAAGGTAAGAAGGTTATGATGGTTGGTGATGGAATTAATGATGCGCCTGCTTTAATGCGTGCCGATATTGGAGTTGCGATTGGTGCTGGAACCGATATTGCCTTAGATAGTGCGGATGTGATTTTGATGAAGAGTTCATTATTAGATGTAGTGACGGCAATTGATTTATCAAGTGATGTTATTAAAAATATTAAGATGAATCTATTTTGGGCTTTCTTCTACAATATTCTAGGAATTCCAGTTGCGGCAGGTTTATTGTATCCAGCATTTGGACTTCGATTATCACCAATGATTGGTTCGGCATGTATGTCTTTGAGTAGTGTTTGTGTTGTCACAAACGCTTTACGACTTCGTTATTTTAAACCTAGAATTGAAATGGAAGAAGTCAAAACATTCACAATGCATATTGATGGTATGTCTTGTGGACATTGTGCATGGTTGGTTGAGGATGCTTTAAAGAAAATTCCAAATGTAAAAGAGGTTCGTGTGGATTATAATTTGGGTAAGGCCGATATTGATTATGTGCAACAAGTAAATATGGTGGCTTTAAAACAAGCAGTTAAAGATGCGGGTTATATTCCCGTTGAATATAAGGAGGAAAAGAAAATGAAAAAAATAGTAACAGTTGATGGCATGATGTGCATGCATTGTGTGGCACATGTAAAGGATGCATTAAGTAAAGTGGAAGGTGTAAGTGATGTAGTGGTTAGTTTAGATGAAAAAACAGCTACATTAAATTGTACAGAGAATGTCACAGATCAGATGTTGAGTGATGCCGTGACAAATGCAGGATATACAGTCATTTCTGTGAAATAAAGAATCATAAAAATTAAAAAAGTCAAGACTTGTAAGCGGATTCAGAATATTCTATGATAGACGTCGAGGGAGACGCAAAATGGAATGTTTTATTGATGGGAAATCCACTTGCGAAAGAACTTTCTGGAATCGCTTGAATGTTTTGGCAAACTTTCAACAAAAAGAAATGATAATGGATGGTTTGAAAGTTCGTGTTGCAGAAAGTGTATATTGGATTCAACCAAAGAAAGGATAGTTCGTTTGAATTATTCTTTTTTTTGACAGTTAAATTAAGTGAAAGCCTTGATGTATGTTTTATATAAAGTGAAAATAGATGTTTTTAAAACTAATTAAATGTTGTATGGAATTTTAATCGATTTGAAATTTATTTTACAGTTGAATCACATGAAAATCTCAATATTTCCTTTAAATAAAGTAATAATAGATGCTTTTGACATTGATAAAATGTTGTATGGGATTTTTAGCTTTTCTTGTGGAAATACATTCGGTTTCTTTGTATAATACATATAGAGAATGACTACTGGAAAAGCAGTGGTTACTCTGAAATAAAATTAATGCTGAAGCACTAATCTATGTCCATTGTCAGTGGTGATTAGTGCTTTTTAACACAAAAGCAACGTCAATATGTAGATATATATACATAAGCTTTCCTCCTGTAAAAAATAGAAAGATCTGCTTACCTGGAACTCAAGATTCAAGGCTTCAAATCTCCTTAACAAGAGGTAACCACCAACCACATCCAGTAGCCAATTTCAATTATAAAACTTCAATGTGAAAACATTATGAATTCTCATAAATTTGTTGATTGTTTGACAGTTGGATAAAAGGAAAATGAGCATTTGTTCTTTATATAAAGATGAAATGCTCGTTTTTAGACATTTTAAAATGTTGTATGGAATTATAATCTTTCTTTTAATTTGGCGATTAATCCTAAATCTGCAGGTAGCCAATCGACTGAATCTAATGTTTCTTTAGTAAGCCATTTTGCAGATTCATGTTCTAATAGTGTTAGCTTTCCTTCAAGAATTGTACAAATGAAACATTCCATGGATAGGTGGAAGTTTGGATAGTCGTATTCGACTGTATCAAAGTATTCTTCGACTTGAATGGTTGTATCTAATTCTTCTTTGATTTCACGGATAATCGCTTGTCTACTTGTTTCATTGGGTTCTACTTTTCCGCCTGGAAATTCCCATCCGTCTTTGAATTCGCCATAGCCTCTTTGGGTGGCGAATATTTTATTACCATCTTTAATAATGGCGGCTACTACGTGTATCATTTTCAAAAAATCACTCCTCTACAATATATCGATAAATGTTTTCTCTTACGGGTGTATCTAATTGCCATAAGATTTCAACAGCTGTTTTTTGTGTGTTTGGCATTATAAACTGTTTTGTCTTATCAATTTCTGCTTGCATGTTACCTAAATAATAGAATTCTTTACTTGTTTTATCATCTTGTTTTTTCGCACAAACAAATGAACTTCAATACCTCTATCTTTGGCATATAAGAAGTTTTGTACGTCATCACTACTAGTGGTTCTTCCGGATTTGGATATCGCAATCAATTGACTTTCATTGATAAAATGATCTTCATATTTGATTGTATCTTGAATGTCATTTGCCTTGTCATAATTGATAAAGACAGAGAATGTTTTGGTTGTTTGATCATATTTGTATCCGCCAATATTTAATGGAACTTCATTGTGTTACCAATTTAATAAGCGACATGCATCTTCATATGTATATTTTTGGTAGAGTACAAAGTTTGTATCTTTATATGTATTCTTAAAATGTTTATTATATTGATCCAATGCATATTCAATGATTTCTTTTACCATGGATTTGAATTCGTTGTTTTCTAGACATGTCTTAAATGGTTTTGAAATTTTCGTATCTTCAATAAAAATACAATCTTTAAAAGTATTCTTTCCAGATCCCGTTGGAAATTCGTTGGTGAAGATATTGAATATATTTGTTTGAGATATGTCATTTGGGAATATATAATCTTTATCATCGATTAAATCGTTTAATATTTCGAGTTCAATCTTTCTTTTTCCATTGGCTAGTTTTGTACAAATAAATTTAATAAAACTTTCTTCAAGTCCATTCAATCGTACTTTATAATCCTTTTCGTATTTCTTTAAAAAGGCATAGTAAGATCCTAATGATTTGTTGTCGAAAATTCTTTGTACGTCAATTTCTCCATAAGTTTCAAAATCCATTAAGGTAGGTATTCTTCCAAGTTTATTCTTTAGATTCTTATAGCTATCCTTAATGAGTTTGATATCCGCAAAGTTGGCTGTATCAATCGACGCAAAGATTTGTTTTTTACTGATTCCATCAAAGTGAATTGTACTCGATCCTGGAATAATTCTTTCACCTTCTAATACATAGCGTCTTATATTGTCTTTATTGTAAGAACGATCTCCAGATAGGGCGATTGGAATCATAAAGTTGTTTTTGTAGTTTCCAATGAAGTCTAGAATGACAACATATTCTTTGTCTTGTGATTTTCTTAATCCTCGACCTAATTGTTGCACAAAAACGATAGGCGATTGTGTGGGTCTTAAAAGGACAACTTGATTGATTTCAGGAATGTCGACACCTTCATTAAAAATGTCTACAGTTAATATGTATTGTAGATAGTCACTTCTTGTATTGGATACTAAGCGATCAATCGCATCTTCTCTTTTTTCTTGAGAATCCTCTCCACTTAGAGCTAGGGTTCTATAGCCTCTCAAATTTAATCTTTCACTAAGGGCAGCCGCTTCTTTTTTGGAGCTGCAAAACATGAGTCCTTTGACTCTTTCTCCGCTATAGCCATAATAATTAGTTTGTTTGATAATGTAGTCAACTCTTTGATTGGATGTTAAATAGTTAAAATCCGTAAAATCCGTTTCATTTCCGTCTGTTAAAAAGTCGGTAATGCCAAAATAGTGGAATGGACATAATAAGTTTTCTTCTAGAGCTTGTTGAAGACGTATTTCATAGGCGATATTATGGTCGAAGGCTGCATATACATCAAAGTCATCGGTTCTTTCTGGGCTTGCGCTCATTCCTAACCAAAACTTAGGCTTAAAGTAGTCCATGATTTCTTGATAGCTTTTAGCTCCAATGCGGTGTGCTTCATCAATGATGATGGTATCAAATGTATCAGGGGCAAAACTAGAATACACTTCTTTTTTAGACATCGTTTGCATCGTTGCGAACAAGTAGTCTACATTGGTATCTTTACTATTTCCAGATAAAAGGCCAAATGTTTTTGTATCTTTAAATACATTTTTGTAGCTTTGAAGAGCTTGTTTGGCAATTTGTTCTCTATGCACTAAAAATAGGGCTTTTTTTGGATTTTGGTCTTGAAGTGCAAAGGCAGAGGCATAGGTCTTCCCGGTTCCGGTAGCTGAGATTAAAAGTGCTTTCGATTCATTTGAATTGCGAATGTTTCTAAGACTTGAAATAAAAGCCTGTTGCATAGAATTTGGGATCAGTTGTTTAGAAGGTAATTTAATTTCTTCTTTTTGTTTCACTTTTTTGTATTCTTCATAATGCACTCTATAAGCACCAATGAATTCATTGTAGGAATATGTATTTGGATGATTCCATAATTCTTCAAATTCATCTAACATTTTGGAAACGAATTCTCCGGATTTTGTGGACACAATTTTTGTGTTCCATTCTCGATTTGTAGTAAGTGCTGTATTTGTCATATTACTAGAACCTATAAGGATCTTATAGATTTCATTTGATTGAAAGATATATCCCTTGGTATGAAAGCCATTCTTTGAGTCGGGTACTAGGTACATTTTAAGTTCAATATTTGAAAATGTAGCGAGTTTATCTAATGCTTTTGGATCACTAAATGCCAAATAGTCCGTTGTTAGAATTTTACCTTTGATGCCTTTATCTTCTAAAGTACGAAGCGTTTGAAGTAAGGGGGTAATACCTCCCATCGTAATGAAGGCTACACTGATTAAAAAGGAGTCGCAGTGTAATAGTTCATCTTCAATGGTGCTTAATACTTTTCTTCCATTCTTATAATCGTTTGAAATAAATTGAGGTCGATATAATACGTTGGAAGATATATTTTTGTCTAAAAATGCGGTGGATAATCCGCTTTGTATATTTTGATAGTTCATACCCAACATTATACCGGCATTAAAATGAAATCATAGATCGAAAAGGTTATAATAACAGTATAAGACCAGAGGTATATTGAATGGAAAATATAATAATTTCAAAAGAGTTTCTAGATTGGTATGAATATTATAATGAGTGTAAAGAAAAGTATTCAAGTTTAGTAAATGATGTAGAGGATAAATTGATTTGTGGTGAATATAAAGATGTTGAACTTCCTTTTTCAAATATGAACACGAATAATTTGAATCGTGATATATCGAGCTTAGAAAAGATTCAAGTGCTTATGATGCAGGGGAGTACAAGTCAGATTAATGTAGAAATAGAGCTTGTAAAGGAGAAAATGTTAGAGTCTTGTTTAAATGTAAATTTTGGTATATTGTGCAATCCATTGGCGAGTACGCTATATCGTATGATTTTGGATTCGAGTCGGGTTAAGAAACATATTGAGGATGTTTCAAAGCGATGTAAAGAAAATGATTTTTATACTTCTGTATTTATTCCTGTTTATTTAAGACATTTTTATGCGTCTATTTGTGAAGAGTGTATTAAGGGATATAGTTCGTATGAGTTTGTTCAATCTGTTGATTCTTTAATTGAAGAAGATAAGTTTAGTGAAGCTTGTAGTTTTTGTCCAATCTATGAAGAAATTTATATCCAAGCAAATGAAAAGGGATTGCTTTCAAAAGAATTAATACAGGTAATGCAGCAGTATGGTGTGAATGTACCTGTTTCAAAAAAGAAGGTGACAAAGCAGCTGCAGGTACCTGCTTCTGTAAAGAAGAAAGAAACACCGAAAAAGTCAAAATTAGATATAGAAACGCGTAAAAAGATTGTAGGGGATGGCGTTAAGAAAATCTTAGATATGAGTGATGAGGAGCTTATATCTCGTTATGATGGTAAGTCAGAGGATGAGGTTCAAGAAATGCTTTATGAGGAGCCTTGGTGCGAGGATGAATATTTTGATGATGATTTACTTGCGTTTCTTAGCGTATTAACATGTATGAGTTTTGATTTTGAGAATGTCTTTATTAATTGGTTAGCTCATTTTATATTTAGAAGATTGCTTGATATACATAAGAAAGTGATGGTTGAATCACCTAAAATCCAGTCTAAAAAAACAGTGAAGACAACTCCACCTAAAGTACAATCTTCAAAGGTTCGTAAGGTAAATCAGGGTGGCACCTCATCTAATAAAAGTGTGACGAGATCCCCAAAGATTCGCAGTGAGCATGTGAGTCAATCTTCTAGAAATGTAAATCAAGCCAGGGCTTCAGTAGCTATTAAACAGGAGGAAACATCAAATGGTAAGGGTGGAATTATTTTCTTGATCATTATTGGACTTCTGTTTGGATATGGATATATTTCTTTGAAAAAGGAAGAGGCAGAATGGGATATGGCACAGAAGCAGTATCGTATTGAGAGTAGGCGGAAATCTGAACAAAATGAGTTTAAGGTAAGGGAAGAGAAGCGTAAAAAGAAAGAGGGGCAAAGTTCAAACTCATCATCATCTTCTTCGTCCTCATCTTATGATGAAGGAAGTGATGATGCATATTCTGGTGATTATGATGAGAATCGTTACGATAACGATGAAAATTATCGTGATGGTGTAGATGATATGTTGGATGAACTGGGAGAATAAAGAAAAATACAGTGAAAGACTTATTGAATATTTGTATACTCATGAGTAGTATACTTACGAGTATACAAATTTATTAACAAATGATAATTTAGGCATCTGTTTAGGATAGGTGCTTTTTTTGTTGATGAAAAAAAGAAGTGCAACAACACTTCTTATAATAGAGATACCATGATTTTAATGAAATCATCATAATCTGTAGCATGTAGTATTTTTTTTACGTTTTCCGGTTCACTTAAAATCATTGTGATTGGATCATAGATTTCATTAAATATGTAGCGTTCATTTTTATTGAAGCACATCATAATGACTAGATTTACAGGGTGTTCATTCCATGATATTGGATTTTCACTAATTAATATGTTGATACCCGTTTTATTGGCATGCATTTTCATGGCGTGTGGAATCGCAAAATTTCCAAATGCGGTAGAAGACATTTTTTCTCGTTCTAATACTTCATCTTTAAAATGAGTGTCTACATAGTCTAACTTCACAAGCTTTTTTACCATGTAATTAATACATTTTTCATGTGTGTCTAAATTGTTTTTTCTTTCAAATAGTTCTGGAGATAATAACTCTTTTAAGTGTTTTTCAAATTCATTTTTCTTTTTTTGTGTTTGAATTTCAGAAATACGATTCCTTAAATTTGAGATATCACGATCATTTAGTATGATATTGATTCGTATTGTTGGAATTTGAATAGGAGTTGCCAAAGGGATCGTTGTGATAACTAAATCGATGTCATTGACTTTATCAATTTGACTTTCATCTGTAAGAATGTTTGTGATCAACAAATCATTTTCAAAATCATTATAAATGGCATCTGTAATTCTAGAATTGATTCCATAGTAGTTAGGACAATATAAAACTGCTTTTACTTTTGAAGTTAAATTCTTTTGTGTTTCTAATGCACTTCCTAAATGAAAGGCAATATAAGCTATTTCATCATCATTAATCGAAATTCCTGTTTTACTCTTAATGGTTCTTGCCAAGTTGACAGAGGCATCATAAATTAAAGGACAAGATAATTTAATACTTTCAGTTAATGGGTTTTTACTAAAGTAGTTATTTTTGGATCTAACTAATAAGTTTTTGATGTGAAGGGCAAAACGAATTAAGAATTCTTGTTCACTTAAGTCAATATAGTAGAATGCATTAATATCATTGATTAATTCTTTGACAAGTTCTAAACATTCTTTTCCTACAAATTGCTCTAAGTTATTGGCATCAATACTTTGATAATCAATATTTGTTGCTCTAGAAATAATTAAAAGTGTCATTTCATAAATTTCAGCATCACTATATTGAATGTCAAATTTTTCTTCTAAACGTTTTGCGAGTTCTTTAGACATTTCATATTCGTGTAAACGCACAGCTGGCAAAGTATCTACCTTCGTAGTGTTGAGATTGTTATTGCGAATTCGATCAACGGCAATTGTGATGTGTAAAATTAAATTAATTAGGGAATAGTCATTCACAAAGTAATGGTATTTATCAAATATTTCTAAAACAGTACTACGAATGTAATGTATATCAATATTCGTAAAGGCTTTTTGAAGAGAATCAATATTCACAAAATTGACATTACTTTCTTTATAAAGAATGGAACTTAAAAGTTTTCGTTTATTCTTTTCTAAACCAATACATTTGATGGAATCGGATTTTGTTTCGAGTTCTAAATCATATTTTTTAAGCTTTCTTTTTACTTTATTTAATTCTACTTTTAATGTAGACATAGAAATATATAATTCATCACATAATTCATATAAATCTAGGGAATGATTGATTTTTTCATCTTTTCCAGTATTATGATGAATCAATTTGTTGATGATATAGAATACGCGTTCTTGTGATGTTTGGGGAATATGTTCATTCGAAGTATTAAATAAAGAAAGGGCTTGATCGACATTTACAGAGTATCCTTCATTTGAGGATGTTAATAAATTTGGATATTCTTCATTTATTTCTTTGGCATAATTTTTGATTGAACGTACAGAAACTTGTAATAGCTCAGCCAGTTGATTTGAGGTTTTTGGTTGTGATTCTAATAAGTATTTTATAAGCTTTTCTGAATTCGGTCTCATGGCGTATCCCCTTTCAAAATAAAGAATATAAATTGTTTCTTTCATATTATATAGTTTACAATATGAATAATCCAACAAAAAGTTGCACGGGTGCAGTGCAATTAATTATCTGCACTCTTGGGGTGCAAATGTTAAGTGGAATTTATATTGTTTCTCTTGCATAATGTCAGTGTCGACAAACAAACAAAGCAAAAAAAGCTTATGAAAGGAATGAATCATAATGAAAAAATTAAATGTTTTATTGGTATGTGGATCTGGTGCTAGTTCTGGATTCATGGCTGCAAACATGAGAAAGGCAGCTAGTAAACAAGGATTGGAAATTGATATTAAGGCTCGTAGTGAATCTGAAATTGAAAACTACATTGATGAAATCGATGCTTTAATGGTAGGACCACACTTAGCTTACATTTTAGATGATATTGATGAATATACAGAAGGTAATGATGTTAAGGTTATCTTAATGAAGGCTGATTATTATTCATCTTTAGATGGAGAAAAAGCAATTGCCCATTTAATGGAAGAAATGAATAAATAATAAATTGTGCAAGGAGAAAGAATATGAAAAATATGATGAGTTGGTTGGAGAATAGCTTTGCTCCAAAGATGAGTAAATTTGCGAATAACCCATGGATAGCTGGTATCAAAGATACAGTAAATCAAATTATGCCATTAATTTTCTTAGGAAGTATATTTTGTGTTTTAACATTGCCTTCTGCAATCCAAGGCTTTGAATGGTTCTCTAATTTTTGGACACCATTTGGATGGACAATGAGTGTTATCGGTTTAATGATGGCTTTCTTGTTACCTATTAACTTGATGGAAAAATTCAGAATGAGAAAAAATCGTTATTATGCTGCTATTGCTGGAATGATTCTTTATGGAATTACAATTACTCCACAGTTAACTGCGGATGCAGCAATTGGTTTTAGTCATAGTGCATTTGGATCAAGCGGAATGTTTATTTCTATGATTACAGGATGTATTACAGCATTAGTATTCAAATTAATTGGTAAAATTTCATTCTTTAAAGAAGATAGTGCATTACCTGATTTTGTTCGTCAATGGTTTGATCAAATGCTTCCAATTGGAATTATTGTAGTAGGCGGATGGTTGTTGATTAATGTGTGTGGCTTTGATTTATATTTAGCAATTCAGTCTATTTTCAAACCATTACAAAGTGTATATTCAACAATTTGGGGATTTACTTTAATGAATCTTATCTGTATGCTTCTATATTCAATGGGTATTTCTGGATGGATTTTGACACCAATTAAAACACCTATTTTATTAGCAAATATCGAAGCAAATATTTCTCAAGGTGCAAATTTTTTTGCAACTTCAAGTTGGGATTATGCATATCTTAAAATTGGTGGATTAGCATGTACATTAAGTTTAGTGTTATTCATGGTTTTCTTATCAAAATCAAAGAAATTAAAAGCATTAGGAAAAGCTACTATTGTACCATCAATCTTTAATATTAATGAACCAGTTGTATTTGGTTCAATTGTATTTAACCCTATTTTAATGGTACCAATGTGGATTAATGCTGTTGTAGCGCCAGTATTGGCATGGTTATTGACAGTTGCAATTCCATTTGGAAAAATCCCAGATATCTTATTCCAATTATGGTATATTCCATATCCAATTACTACATGGCTAGCTACAGGAGGAAGTATTCCTTCAGTGATTGTTATGTTAATTATTTTCGTAGTAACAGGAGCTATTTGGTATCCATTCTTTAAGGTTTATGATAATCAATGTGTAAAAGAAGAAACTGAAGAATAGAATGAAAAAACTATTTAAAAGTATAATAAAAGGTGTTTTAGCAACATTTTTAATGGGAATCGGAATAGCCTTATTCATAGCATGTGAATTAGGCTCCGATCCTGTTACAGTATTTTTAGATGGATTTAATAGAGTGACAAAAGTACCTGTATCAGTTATTGATCAAATAATTAATTTAGTTACATTATTCTTAGCTTTTATTATGAATCGTAATAAAATTGGCGTAAATACAATTATCTCTGTATTAGCATTAGGAATTTGTATTCAAATTCCTACAATGTTAATTAACCCTTTAAAATTAGCCTTACAAGCCACATCTGTTAGAATTATTGGAATTGTAATTGGACAGCTATGTTTAGCATTATCATTTGCATGGATGCAATCATTTAAAGATGGTATAAATGCATTGGATTGTATTATATTTAAAATTATGGAAATTACAAATTTTAAATATAGAACAATTCGGATTATATATGATGGATGTTTTACAAGTATA